>ENA-ORRH01000709-ORRH01000709.1-human-gut-metagenome-genome-assembly--contig:-NODE-709-length-21946-cov-6.38893_pt1 | contig 21946 bp, 12 predicted proteins | sample MGYA00242173_ERZ509130 | MGnify/ENA primary metagenome ERZ509130 (study PRJEB26280, sample SAMEA2338633) | human gut metagenome | biome: human gut; feature: human-associated habitat; material: faeces... | reverse complement strand
ACATCCTGGGGCTGGAGAAGGTCCCAAGGGTTCGGCTGTTCGCCGATTAAAGTGGCACGCGAGCTGGGTTCAGAACGTCGTGAGACAGTTCGGTCCCTATCTGTTGCGGGCGTAAGAGATTTGAAGGGAGCTGTCCTTAGTACGAGAGGACCGGGATGGACAGACCTCTGGTGCACCAGTTGTCGTGCCAACGGCACAGCTGGGTAGCTACGTCTGGACGAGATAAACGCTGAAAGCATCTAAGTGTGAAACTCCCCCTAAGATAAGATCTCCCATCCATTAGGAGTAAGGGACGACAAAGACTATGTCGTTGATAGGTCGGAAGTGTAAGTGCAGTAATGCATTGAGCTGACCGATACTAATAACCCGAGGGCTTGACCTACAAGAGTATTGCAGGCAACCGCCTTGTGAATTCTTCATCCTCTGTTCGGTTTTGAAGGTGCAGATGAAACCTTGAGCACCATTAGCTCAGCTGGTAGAGCACCTGACTCTTAATCAGGGTGTCCAGGGTTCGAGTCCCTGATGGTGTACCACCCTTGTGGTGTGCCACGAGGGTCAATAGTTGGTGTTTTTAACGGTGAGGGTCCACCCGTTCCCATTCCGAACACGGAAGTTAAGCTCACCAGTGCCGACAATACTTGTCTGGAGACGGACCGGGAAGATAGGTCAATGCCAACACAAGGGATTCGCTCAGGCGAATCCCTTGCTTATGCCTCCTTAGCTCAACGGTAGAGCATCCGGCTGTTAACCGGAGGGTTGTAGGTTCGAATCCTACAGGAGGCGCCAGAGATATTGCCGTCACCTGTGTGGCGGCATTCTTTGAATATGGGCCTTTAGCTCAGTTGGTTAGAGCAACCGGCTCATAACCGGTCGGTCCCGGGTTCAAGTCCCTGAAGGCCCACCAAATATTATGACATATAGGGGAATAGCTCAGTTGGTAGAGCGACGGTCTCCAAAACCGTAGGCCGAGGGTTCGAAGCCTTCTTCCCCTGCCATGATAAATGCCGAATTTGTCTACCAGACAGATCCGGCATTTATTACGTTTATGAGGCGAAAATCCTCGTTTTTCCTGTTATTTCAACGAAAAGTTGCCCCCGCATGGTCAATAAGATCGTGCGGGAGCTCTTTTTATGGTCAAATCGTTCTTGATTTTTAGGCACCTTTTGGTTCATAATAGCTCTGCAGAAGTCTCGCTTAAAGTAAGAGGCAGAAGGCTTCGAACCACTATTGCTTGATGGGGATACCGATTTTCTGGCTAATAAACTCTAAGAGAGGCTTGTCTTCACAATAAATGAAGCATCCTTTTTGCCCTCGTGACATGAGAGTTTTGTATGTGTTTTGATGAGCCGGTCTGCCAGCACGGGGTCCTTGCAAGAACGAATACCTGACGATTTGTCGCTCTGTGCTTCTTTAGTTGGATCAGTGATTACGGTTCCGTTCTCAAAGCGCAGGTCGCGACCAATGATGATCCCACAGTAGTCGAATTCAAGTCCTTGCGTTGTATGAATACAGCCGACCTGGTCAAAAGAGTCTGGCGCGATAGCGAAGAGAGAATTGGAAAAATTCCATTTTGCTTTAAAACCGTCCTCAAGAATGATATCGTACTCGCTGCCCGTTGGATCGTTTTCAGTGATCCACTCATAGCAATAGCCCGCAATCATTCGTGATTTGTTGTTCAGTTCATTCTTTTCTCTCAAAGCCTCGCGCATTTTTGAGGGACTGGAAAAAAGCTGAATATCGTAATCATAGTCGAATGTTGTATTAGCCGTTTCTCGGATTCCAAGCAGGTCATCAAGGAAGTTCAGATATCCATCACTGCCATTGCAGCGGAACTGAGAGACAAGATTTAAGTCGTCACCCTCAAACATGTGCGCTCCATAGAAAGCCGCCCATTTACATATTTCGTCTTTGCTGCCGATGTCCTTCGTCGTGATTTTTTGATCCTCATCGATAAAGAAGACGGTCACACGTCCGGCATTGATCAATTCTTTAACCTGGTTTTCACTATGGAAGATTATGGATTTTTTCTTTAGGCGGTGAGCTTCGTCAATGATGATGCAGTCGAGCAGGTTTTCTGGTGCATCGGAGATTTAGAATCAATAGAAAACAATTGGAGAAAAAGAGTATCAAGACAGCAATGCTAAAACACGCAAAAAAATTGACAGTTATAAGACAACCCTGTATTTACAGCGGTTTCGAATAATGGTAAAATGAAAAAAATTGCTCTATTATGTTAGGAGGCCAGAGCTATGACTAATCAATACAGAATTATTAGAGCTGGAGCGTTTTGGCTTATGGAGGATCTGTGATTTTCCACTAGCATTTCTGCTGTGGAACTCAAGGTTTGGATACTATTTCAAAGTGTCTTGTCATTGGTGATACTTATGAGTAAAAACAGGCTTTATGAAGTTGCAAAGCAATATGGAGTACCAGCAAAAACAGCTAGAGACTATCTGATCAGCAACGGCTATAGTTTAAAGAACAATATGGCAATTCTCTCTGAAGACGAATTGAGGCTTCTTGAAGAGTTTTGTTCCAGGGATAAGGAAGAATCCTCGAATACTGTGGCTGAATCTCGCGAAGGCTCTGATATCAATCCGGTCATTTTACTTGTTGAATGGGACGAGGATGCATTCTATGTCGCAGAAATAGACGCAAGCATAAAACTGAACAGCGTTTTATTAAGAGAAATCTGCTCTAATGATGCTGAGTATTATGAAAGCTATGATATGGCTGTGACAGCTGCTCAAGAAATGAAGGCTCAAAGAAAAAAAGCCGACAGCATCAGGATTTTAGAGATCAAAAGGACAAGCGTACCGTCGTGTTCTGTGCCTCTGTGAAGCATGCCGAGCAGATCGCAGAGCTGTTCCGGGCGGCAGGTGTCGCTGCGATCGCGGTTTCTGGCAGCATGAAAACTTCTGAGCGCAACGAACAGCTTGCCAAGTTTGCCAGCGGTGAGATCAAGGTGCTTTGCGCCTGCGATTTGTTGAATGAAGGCTGGGACTGCCCGCAGACGGAAGTATTGTTCATGGCGCGTCCCACCATGTCGAAGGTGCTCTACACACAACAGCTTGGCCGCGGTATGCGCACGGCGGAGGGCAAAGATCATTTGATGGTCTTTGACTTCGTGGACAATGCCAGCCAGTACAATATGCCCTATTCACTGCACCGCCTGTTTAAACTGAACGAGTACCACGCAGGCGGCACAGTTGTCGGCAAGAAGGGCCAGCGCGAGGCCGAGGACGATCTGTACCGAAAAGGCGAGAAGCCGGACGCGATCATCGACTATCCCGTGGATGCCACCGATTACGAGCTGGTGGATATCTTCAACTGGCAGGAAGAAGCTGCCGGGATGATCTCGCAGATGGAGTTTGTGCGCCGGGTGGATGTGCAGACCGAGACCATCGAGCGCTATGTGCGAGAAGGCAAGCTGGTGCCGGATCTGATCGTGCCCATGAGCGAGCACCGCACTTTCAAGTATTTCAAAGAGAAAACCTTGCAGGCCTACGCCGAGCAGTATAGCTGGAAGCTCATTGACGACAGCAACCGCAAGCAGCTGTTCATGGAAATGGTCGAGCAGATGGACATGAGCTATTCTTATAAGCCGGTGCTGCTGAAAGCGATCCTGACCTATGTGGATGCTGCCGGGCGAGTGAAAATCAGCGATATCGTCTCCTATTTCCGCAGCTTCTACGAATCCCGCCGCGCTGCCGGTCTGAGGGTCGAGAAAGCCAACAGTATTTTTGCCAAAGGCGGCTATACCGACAAGGAAGCCGAGCGGAACATCCTCTCCAATCCCTTCAAGCGCTTCGAGGACATGAACATGATGCGCCACACCAAGACGCTGGGCATCATCGAGGTAGACGGCACGGTGTGGAAGAAGCTGAGCAAGGACGAAAAGCAGCGGATCGAGGAGATCTGCGATGCAAAATTGGATAGATACTATAAACGGTAAATATGAGGAAGCGCCTGTTGAGCTGAATTACTCAACAGGCGCTTCCTCTATGTAATCATTAAACACGCACAAATATCGACAGTTTTGATTGTGGGCAATATTTACAATCAATGGCTTTCGTGGTATATTAACTCTGTATAATTTTGCCTCGGAGGTGCCCTATGCCTAAGGACAATAAGCAGAAGATAAAGCTGCTATATCTGATGGAAATACTGCGTCAGGATACAGATGAGGAGCACCCTATTTCTACAAGTCAAATCTGTAAGCGTCTTGCGGAACAGGGTATTTCCTGTGAAAGGCGTACTGTCGGCATGGACATGAAGGTGTTAGGTGACTACGGTTATGAGATCATGTCAAAAATGGTCGGTCATGAAAAAGCCTATTATATCGATGATCGCAGTTTCAGTGTTCCGGAGATCAAAATTCTTATGGATGCAGTTCAGGCTGCCAAGTTCATTACGCCTGAAAAAAGTGCCGCATTGATCGAGAAACTTGCAGCACTCGGCGGCAGCCATCAGGCTGAGATCTTGAAGAGCAATATCGTCTGCTTTGATACCCGTAAGCATACAAATGAGATGATTTTTTACAATGTTCAAGCATTGGAGAATGCTATTCGCGAACACAAAAAAGCCTCATTCGTGTATTTCGATTTGAACGAAAACAGAGAAAAAATCTATCGGCGCAATGGTGAGCGGTACAACGTGGATCCAATGGCACTAGTTTATAATGAAGATTATTATTATCTAATGTGCTTCAATATGAAGCACGATGCAATTACCACTTACAGAATCGACCGTATGGAGAGAGTCCAGGTCGAGGATGAGGCAGTTTGCCCACAAGCGATCGTTGAGGACGCGGATATTCATGGATACACAGCACAGGTTTTCAAAATGTATAATGGCAAACCTCAGGAGATTACACTCGAATTTGATGATGTTTTGATTGGAGCAGTTTATGACCGTTTCGGTGAAGATATAAGCATAAAGAGAATTGGTGAGAAAAAGTGCTCAGTCACTGTGATAGTTCAGGATAGCCCGGTTTTTCGTGGGTGGGTACATCAATTCGAGAAGAAAATGAGAGTTGTATCAGTCAAAATGCTTCCGGAAGCTGAAGATCATTAAGTGTTACGTTGAATAAGATAATAAATTGTCAAACCTGAAGTGAGGCTCAGATATGGAACATAGAAGATTATATGTGGTAGATAATTCATCTGAAGAGCAAAGTGTTAAGCAGTATCTGTGTGAGTGGTGTTCTGTCTCTAAACAGATGGATATAGCGACCGGCTATTTGGAGATAGGCGGTCTTCTTGACCTGGATCAGAGTTGGCAGAAGCTTGAAAAGATTCGTATCATTCTCGGCAACGAGGTGACTAAGCGGACGCAAGAAGTGATTGATGCTGCGGTGCAGGCGTTGCTTTCGCGCTTGAAGGACAGCGTCGATGATGAACAGGAGCATAACGAATTCCTGATTGGCGTTCCTGCGATTGTAGACGCCATGAAATCCCGGAAGATCGAGTGCCGGGTTTATGACAAAGACAAATTCCATGCGAAAGCATATATTACATATTTCCGCGATGACTATCGTGATCAGTTTATCCCTTCCATGAACCTCCCAAACGGATATGCTCTGGTGGGTTCCAGCAATTTCACGCATGCAGGCCTGACAAAGAATATTGAACTGAACGTGCAGGTCGATAATGAGGTTGCAGAACTGCAGGAATGGTTTGAAGAGCGCTGGCAGGAAGGTACAGATATAACAGAAGCGATCCTCGAAGTGATCGAGAGTCACTGCAAAGAGTACAGTCCCTATGATGTGTATCTGCGCTCTATGTATGAATACTTCAAGAGCCGCGAAGAAACCGTTTCTGAGTGGGAAAACCATGAATCTGTGATTTATCGAGGACTCTCTCAATATCAGCGGGACGGGTATAACAGCTTGGTTGAGATCGCTGACCGTTACTCCGGCGCGTTTCTCTGCGATGGCGTGGGTCTTGGCAAAACCTATGTCGGCATGATGCTGATTGAACGCTTTGTGAAGAAAGAGCGCAAAAATGTTGTCCTTATTGTACCTGCTGCGGCGAGAATCTCGGTTTGGGAAACCACGATCAAGAAGTACATCCCGGAGATTTTGGAAGGTTTCTATCCATTCAAGATCATCAATCATACAGATCTTCTGCTGGACAAGAACAAGAATCTCATGGATCAGATCACTCAGCAGGCAGAGGTCATTGTGATTGACGAGGCCCATCATTTCCGGAACCGCAGCTCCAACCGGTATCGCAAGCTGTTTGAAATGATGGAGCAGGGAAGCAAAAAGCAGATGTTTATGCTGACAGCGACGCCTATCAACAACAGTTTTTTGGATCTGCAGCATTTAATCGAGCTGTTTACGCATCGTCAGGAGGATTACTTTGCCGCGGCGCCATTAGGGATTCACAGTCTGTCCGGGCATTTTAAGAAGATGGAATCGACCCTTAGTACCATGACTGGAACGGACGTCCATGACTCGTTGAACATTTCGGATGATATTTTTCGCAGCGACAAGCTGGTCAACGCGCTTGTGGTTCAGCGCAGCCGTGCCTATGTAAAGAAGAGCCTGTCCACGGCAGAAGGAGCGAAGGTCCTCTTCTCCGTGCGGCAACCGCCCACGGTGGCGAACTATTCTCTGAAGCTGTCGTATGGCAAACTGATCGACGACTTCATGAAGTCTTTCTACCGGAAAGATCCCTCCACCGGTAAGCCCATAACCATTCTCTCACTGGCGGTGTACTCCCCCTATGAAGAAGAATACTTCATCGGAGACCGGTCCAAGATCAACGAGATGGTATCTGGGCGGCAGGCCCAGGTCGTGAATCTAATCCGTCAGCTGCTTCTGAAGCGTTTTGAAAGTTCCATTGCAGCGTTCGAAGAGACCTGTATCCGGATCTATATCCGGCTACGTAAGTTCCTGGTCGATTACAAGGAGCAAGGCAACACCCGTAAGATCGACCGGCTGCTCATGAAGCATTCCGAAGTATGGGCCTATATTGAAGAATACCTGAAGACCAATACCCAAAGCAGCGTGGAGGACGTGGAAGACGATCTGCCGGAGTATGTCTGGGAGTCGGAAGAGCAATTCGACGTTAGCGAATTCGACATCCGCGCCATGCTGGATGATACGGAGCTGGACATGGAAGTCTTGGCGGAGTTCATCGAAGACATGATGGACTTCACACCGGAGAAGGACGATAAGATCCGGGAACTGAAGCGCATTTTGACAGAAGACCCGCACATCATCGGTAAGAAGGTCATTATTTTCTCGGAATTCAGAGCGACAGCCCTGTACATCTATCGTGAGCTGCATAGGGCAGGCTTCAGGGGACTATACGAGATCGACGGCCAATCTTCGGAAGACCGGCATGAAATGGTACAGCGGTTTGCACCGTACTACAACGATAAGTCTTCTGCAGACATCAAGAATGAGATTCAGATCCTGATCGCAACGGACGTGCTCTCTGAAGGCCTGAACCTGCAGGACGCTTCCTGCTTGATCAACTATGAACTGCACTGGAACCCGGTGCGCCTGATGCAGCGGATCGGCCGTGTGGACCGCCGCAGGGATGCCGAGGTGGAAGCCAGACTCCTGGCAGACCACCCGGAACTGGCGGCAGACCGTGCCAATGCTTACTATTGGAACTTCCTTCCCCCGACCGAGCTGGAGACGCTGCTCTCTCTTTACAAGACTGTCTCCAAGAAGACGCTTCGCATCTCTAAGACCTTCGGTATCGAAGGGAAAATGCTCCTTACGCCCGATGACGATTACGAAGCGCTGAAGGACTTTAACTCTCAGTACGAGGGAGAACCGTCCGCAGAAGAAGAGGTCTCGCTGGCCTATCAGCAGCTTCTAGCCGACAACCCCGATTATCCCGACACGGTCCTTGCCCTGCCCAGAAAGATGCTTAGCGGCAAACTGGCCTCCACTCGAAAAGGCTTCTTCTTCTGCTACGAACTTCCATCCAAACGTGCGGATGGTACCTGGACAGACGGAGATGGCCTTTACCGCTGGTATCTGGTGGACGCGGTCAATGATACCGTCACCGACGAGACCTATGAGATCTGGAAGGCTATCGCCTGCCCGAAGGAAGAGCCGCGGGTACTTACGGTTTCCGCAGAGCAGTTTGAAGCCGTGCGGAAAAAAGCGGATACTTATATCCGCGCCGTCCAGGCTCCTATCGGCGTGAAGCCGAGACTGGTCACCTGGATGCAACTTTGCTGACGGAGGATCACTATGAGTGTTGACGTTAGAACGATCCGGGACATGAATGGGCTGATCGCCTATTTTGCCCAAACACTGAACTGGAGGATCGACCTCGATGACTTTGAAGACATCGAGGACATCGCCTATGACTTTGAGCCGGAGGATATCGGCCTGAAGAAAGAGGCCTTTGCGAAGATCAAGTCCCTGCGCCAACTGCCGCCGCTGGTGGATGGCCAGAAATGGGGCATCTTCTGCGTGGAGTTTGACAGCCGAAAGTTCGAGGTCACCGCGCTCAGAAAGATTCTCTCCGGTCTGATCCCCAAACGGCGCAGATCGCCGGATCATGCTGTATGGGATCAGAAAGACCTGCTGTTTCTCTGCTTCTGGGGCAGCGACAATGACCGCACCATCGGAATTGCGCACTTTGAGGATACCGGCTCCGGGCTTCCGCAGATCAGGATGATCTCCTGCGCTCCGGCTATGGAGGACTTTACCCAAATCCGGACTTTCGAGGACAAATTGAAAAGCCTGAAGTGGCCGATGAACTACGTCGACCACGACAAGTGGCGTGAAGACTGGTCTTCCGCTTTTGTCACTGGGTACAGGCAGACGATCCGGGACGCCGCCACGCTTACGGCGCAGCTGGCCGCCGAGGCCCAGGGGATCCGGAATCGTATCCTTGCAATCCTGGAGGTGGAATCCGCTAACGGCTATGTGCACCTGCTCTATGACAAATTCAAGAATACCCTGATTCATGACATGACTGAGACACAGTTTGCGGATATGTATGCCCAGACAGTGGTCTATGGCTTGTTTTCCGCTCGCTGCATGGACGATACCCAGGAGGATTTCAGCGCCACTGAGGCGGTGGACTGCATCCCCAATACGAACCCCTTCCTGAAGAGCCTCATGCGGGAGTGCCTGGGGTCTCAGTCCAGAAGCGTCCTTTCCTTTGACGAGCTGGAGATTGGCAATGTGGTGGACCTTCTGAAGCATACGAAAACTGACGCGATCATCGCGGACTTTAATCGCCAGACTGGAGGCGGCAAAGAAGACCCTATCATCCACTTTTACGAAGAATTTCTGACTGCCTATGACAAGGCGCAGAAGGTGCAGCGCGGTGTCTATTATACCCCGCAGCCGGTGGTCAATTTCATCGTCCGCGCCGTGGACACGATCATTAAGAAAGACTTCGGGCTGGAAGACGGCCTCGCCTCCACTGCGACCAAAACCATCAAGGTCATGCGACAGAGCAAGCGCAAGGTCGGCGACTTCTATAAGCAGGTGGAGGATACCGAGGAGGTCCCGGCCATTCAGGTGCTGGATCCCGCCACCGGTACCGGCACCTTCATCCGCCAGACCATTCTGCAGATCTATGAAAACTTCAAAGAGAAAAACAAGGGCCTTTCTCCTGATGCGCTGAAAAAGGCCTGGAACGAGTATGTCCCGGCGCACCTTCTCCCACGTATCAACGCCTTCGAGCTGATGATGGCGCCCTATGCTGTTGCACATATGAAGCTGGCGATGGTTTTGAAGGATACCGGATACGAGTTTGGAAGCGACAAACGCCTGAATGTATATCTTACCAACTCTCTGGAAGAACCGGGGGATTCCAGCGATCAGTTCAGTTTGTGGGCGGATCCTTTGGCTGCAGAGTCTATTGCTGCTAATGGGGTGAAGAAGAACGCTGGCATAAATATCGTTATCGGCAATCCTCCGTATAGTGGTGAGAGCTCCAACAAGAGTCAGTGGATAATGGATCTTATGGAGACATATAAAAAAGAGCCTGGCGGGGAGATCAAACTCCAAGAAAAAAACCCAAAATGGATAAATGATGATTATGTGAAGTTTATCCGCTATGGACAGGAGTTTATCAGCCATAGTGATATGGGTGTGTTAGCTTATATATGCCCCCATGGTTTCCTAGATAATCCAACCTTTAGAGGCATGCGTTGGAATTTGCTTCAACAGTATGATTTCATCTATGCACTCAATCTTCACGGAAATGCAAAGAGAAAAGAAACGGCTCCTGATGGAAGTAAGGACGAAAACGTCTTTGACATTATGCAAGGGGTTTGTATTGTAATTGCGGTTCGACTTAACAAAAAGCATAGTAAGGATGCAGAAGTTTATTATGCAGATTGTTATGGAACGCGTGATTATAAATACAGTTTTTTGTCGAGCCAGGATTTTGATTCTATAAAATATGATAAAGTCGAACTAGTTCACCCACAGTACTATTTTGTCAAGAAAGACTACTCACTAAAAGATGAATATGGTGCTGGGTTCTCAGTAACTGAACTTTTTGAACAGCAGTCAGCTGGAATGGTTACTTCAAGAGACTCGTTAACACTACATGACACTGTTGAACAAGCCCGTGAAATAACTGCCGATTTCATGTCGTTACCGGTTGAGGTCGCTCGAGAGAAGTATAACCTTGGAAAAGATGTGCAAGATTGGAAGGTGGAATGGGCCCAACAAGATCTACGTGAGAGTTGCATTGATGGACGGTTGGATGAGACTAAATTCTGCAAAATAGCGTACAGATGCTTTGACACAAAGTGCTCGTATTATACAGGAAAGTCACGAGGGTTCTATTGCCGTCCGCGCTTTGAAGTGATGCAGTACATGGTTAACACAAATAATCTAGCGCTGGTAACAGTTAATAGGCAGCCTGCGCAAAACCCAGTGGGATACTACTTCGTGGCAGATAATCCTGTTTCAAACGGCTATATACGTTCTGACAGCGTGAGTATTGACACAGTTTTTCCATTATTTGTGTTCCGAGAAGATTTTGGGAAACAGCAGAGGGTTCTGAATCTTAACGCAAAAATTGTTGGCGAAATATCTCGCGCGCTAGGACTTCAGTTTGTTGAAGATGCAGAATGCGATAGGAAAACTAGTTATTCGGCATACAACTTGTTTGATTACGTTTATGCCGTTCTGTATTCGGATTCCTATAGGAACAAATACGCAGAATACTTAAAGATTGACTTTCCGAGAATTCCGATCCCATACGACCAAGATGTTTTTTGGATACTTGTAGATTGTGGAGCTTACTTAAGGAGAGTCCATCTGTTGCAATGCGAAGAAGAACTACAAAAATACGCAGGACTAATACAATTCGTCAATGGAGGGAACACATGCATTGAAAAGTCGGCTTCTTCTGCATTTAAGGATGGGCGCGTGTATATCAATAAATCAAGTTGGTTCGAAGGTATACGATCTTAGCTCAGCAGGACAGAGTGCCAGATTCCGATTCTGGAGGCCGGGGGTTCGACTCCCTCAGAGCGTGCCACATGCACGAGTGGCGGAACTGGAAGACGCGCTGCGCTAAGGACGCAGTACCCGAAAGGGCATGCGAGTTCGACTCTCGCCTCGTGCACCATGTTGTGGATCCGAAAAAGATATCCACCCGAAAAACCCCGAAACTTCAACGGTTTCGGGGTTTTTTGCTGCCCATTTTTTGATGTGGAACCGAGAGATATTTTTCCTGCCAGGGAGGACTTGAACCCGCACGCTTCCGATTGAGGGCGATTTTTGCGAGAATTTTTCGCGGAAATCGCCCTTTTTTCACGCTCAAATTATGAACTTTTTGTAAATAAAGAGGGAAAATGCGAAAAAAGTTCCCTGCCTTTCCCAATCGGGCGGAAGGCAAGGGGCGAGAGAAAAAAATTTTAAAAAAAGGGGTGAAAAAATGAGAAAAGAAGAGAACAAGCCGGAAGCGCCGGAAAGAAAAATCACGATGGGAAGCCTGTTCGATGGCATCGGCGGCTTCCCCCCTGGCGGCAGTTCGCAATGGCATTGAGCCGGTCTGGGCCAGTGAGATAGAAGCCTTCCCGATTGCCGTGACCAAGTTGCGGTTTCCTCAGATGCAGCACGTCGGAGATATTACCAGGCTGGACGGCGCGAAGCTGCCGCCGGTAGACATCATTGCTTACTACATCTGCAAGTGTCTGGACGTATGATTATGTAGCTGCAGCCTGAGGTGTAGCCGCGAAAAACAACAGCACCCCCACGGGGGGGCTGTTGTTGTGCTTCCTTATGGATGCTACTATTTTTTTCTGGCTGTGTCATATCACGATGCGAATGGGATTAAGATCGAGAGCAGGGGGACTTTTCCCTGCTATGAAGTTTCGGTTTAGAGATTACGAGCAGCTTCATAGCCGTCCCAGATAGCGCCGGAAATGTTGCGTACCTGGCGCCCATCACCAAGCGCAAGGACATTTTCGTAGCAATTACGTATCTCATCGAACAGCTTGTGGTTCGACTGCATACCGACTGCAGCAACAACAACGTCAGCCTCCGCCAGCATGGGGCTACCATCGAGTTGGTAGCACACGCCCTTGGTATCTACCGATTCGAGAGCGGCATTTTCCACAATGTGAACCTTATTGAATACGAGCAAATCGCGCAGCATAAATTCATTCATTGCCGGCAACTTGCTTGACTTGAGGAGTGTACGCCGTGCAAGAACTGTGACATCACAGCCATTCTGCGCCAGATGCAGTGCCAGCTCACAGGCTACGAGACCGGCACCGATAATAGCCACTTTTCCGCTCGCCTGGGCTTTTCCGTCCAGTACGTCCAGAGCACTGACGACATTTGTGCCGTCCGCAACCGGGATCGGCAGCTTTTTGGCCGTGCTGCCCTCTGCAACAAACACAGTGTCCGGCGCAAGAGAATCGAGCAGTGCGTGGTCGGCACAAGTATTCAGGCGCACCTCAACACCAAGTTTTCTGAGCGTAGCTTCATACCATGCGATAAGATCCCGGTCGGCTTTCTTGAATGCGGGCACACCTGCGGTCTTGAGCGCACCGCCGAGGGCTCCGGATGCTTCGAGCAGTGTTACAGTGTGGCTGCGCATCGCGCTTACGCGGGCGGCTTCGAGGCCTGCGGGGCCTCCACCCACAACAACAACGCGCTTTTTTACCTCCGCAGGTACAATACCGACCAGACGCTCACGGGAGCTTTCCGGATTTACCGCGCAGGAGCCGACCGCACCGGAAAACGCACGTCCGAAGCAGCCTTCATGGCAGCAGAGACAGGGACGAATGAGCTCAAACTGTTCATTGCGTACCTTCTGTACATAGTCCGGTTCGGTAAGCAGCGGGCGTGCAAGGCCAATCATATCACACTTTCCGTCGCGGATTGCCTGAACCGCAAGGTCGGGATCGTCCATACGGCCGGCGGTGAGGACGGGAACATCAACAGCCTTTTTGACCTGCTCGGCAAAGGGAAGATAGACGCCTTTGTCAAAATACATAGGCGGATGAGCCCAATACCAGCTGTCATAGGTGCCGGCATCCACGTCGAGGGCATCATATCCGGCCTCAACAAGAATTTTTGCGGCTTCCAGACCTTCCTCGGTGTCACGGCCAAGTTCCACAAACTCCTCGCCGGGAACCGCCCCCTGACGGATTCCTTTGATGAAGCTCTTGAGAGAGAAGCGGAGGATTACAGGGAAATCTTCGCCGCAGTATTTCTTGATCTTCTGTACAATCTCAATGGCGAAAGTCAGGCGTCCGCGCAGATCGCCGCCGTACTTGTCAGTGCGCTGATTGAACAGTGACATTGCAAAGCAATCGAGCAGATAACCCTCGTGGACGGCATGCACCTCGATGCCATCATAGCCGCATTTTTTTGCAATGGCAGCGGATACGCCGAACTGCTCAACAATGCGCTCAACTTCTTCGGTAGTCAGTTCGCGGCACTCAATTTTCGGATTCCAGCGGTTGCTGATGGTGGAGGGAGCGACAAACTTGCGGTCATGGATCATGGCAGGCATGGCGCTACGTCCGAGGCCGGCAGTAAGTTGCACAAAAATTTTGGTTCCAAAAGCATGGACGCGGTCGGTCAGCTCGCGAGCTGATTTGATATATTTGCCAGGGCATATTGTCGGGCAGGGGAAAGAACCAGGGCTGTGCACCTCGATGTTGTTGTCGACCCAGTTTGCACCAGTGATAATCAGGCCAACTCCTCCAGCGGCACGCCTAACATAATGGTCAACAGCATCAGGTAGATAGGCACCGTCCTCGTCGTTATGCGTTGTGGTACCCATGGCAGCCATATAATAACGGTTCTTTATCTCGGTGTTTCTTATGGTGAATGGGGTGAAAAGCAATTCATGTTCAGCCTTCATTATTTCTACACCTTCTTATTGTTTTCATGTCGGACAGCTTGAAACAGGCCGCCATAATGGCGGCCTGCACAAGCCTTTTGTTTGCCTGCAAAATCCAAAACATCGGTAGGATCACTCAACAATGTACTTTGCCGTAACGCTCTTCAGGAATGCCTCCGTATCTGCCATCACCTTTTTTACCATTTCAGTCGTCTCTGGCAAATCAGTAATACGCTGTGCGCATTCGCCGGCACCAGCCATGGCATGCTCCACATCACCCAGATAGGTGGCGGCAACGCCCTTGCGCTCTGCGTAGAGCAGGTCCATGGGGATCTTGGAGAAGTCATCGGGCACCCCCACATAGGAGCCGGGGGCGTCCTTGGCAGTATTGTAAGCATGCTGCTGTGCTGCAGGAGTACGAAGCCAGCGGGCAGGGCCGACAAAACCGCGGGCGATCAGCGTGCCGCCGTCGGCGCAGTCAAGAACCAGCTGCTTCCACAGATCGCAGAAATCGCTCTCCTGGGTAGCCAGGAAACGGGTGCCCATCTGAACGCCGTCTGCGCCCATTGCGAAAGCGGCTGCAACACTGCGGCCGTCGCAGAAGCCGCCCGTGCCGCAGACGAGCGTATTCTCGTCGGAAAATTTTTCAATAATGTCGGGCAGAAGAGTCATGCTGTGGACAGGCTGCCATGCGGTGTGGAAGCCGCCCTCGTGACCGGAAGCAATCAGGACCTGAACACCGGCCTTTTTGCACCGGGCAGCAGTTCTGACGCCGGGGAATACGTGCATCCAGATCAAGCCCTGTTCCTTAACGAAGTCAGCCCAAGGCATGGGGTCACCGGCGGTGGTGACAAGGACACGGAAGCGATTGCGCATTTCTTCGCTCTCGGCCCGCAGCTCTTTGATGGCCTTCATGACATTTGCGGCATTCTCACGAACCTCGGCAGAAACCATAACGTTTGCGCCGAAAATTCCCTGAGACTCTCTGGTTTCCTCCAGAACACGGGTAAACATCTTCTTGAAGATGGTCACGTCGTCGTCATCCGCGCTGGCGTGGGCCTGCTTGATGAAGTCCTCAAAAACAACAGGATTGCTGGTACGGGAAAGGGTGCCAAAGGTACTGCACAGGCCAAGGCAGCCTGCATTTGCGGCGGCAATGCACAGACTGGTCACAGGGAAGGGGCCCATACCGGCCTGAATAATGGGGTATTTAATGCCAACGAGCTCAGTCAGTCTTGTTTTAATCATGATATAACCTCCTTTTCTACTGCTTATATCAGTCGTGCTGCATCACGGTGCCGCTGGCAAGGAGAGCATCGATCTCTTCCTGACTGTAGCCGGCGGACTTCATAATCTCAACCGTGTTCTCGCCAAGCATGGGGCCCTGCTTGATTTCCGTGATTCCGGTGTTATCGCTCCGGATGGCGGGGCGGATGGTCTTGAAGGAGCGGTCGTCGGGGTAATTCATGGTGTAGACATAGTCGTTGACAAGAGCCTGCTCGTCTTCCAGAACCTCCTCGTAGGTGTAGAGCTTCTCATAGCAAAGGTCAAAGCTCTTGAAGATCTCGCACCACTCGTCGGCAGTCTTTGTGGCAAAAACGCCTTCCAGTCTCTTCAGGAACGGAGCGTTGAAATCCCGCTTGTTGAAGTTGGTGCGGACAGCATACTCTGGAACACCGATCAGGTCTTCGCAGCCGATCGCCGTGTAGAACTTATCCTTATCCCGAGCAAAGTTGGTGACCTGAGGCATGAACCACCGGCCGTCCTTGCACAGGTAGGGAGCGCCGAAGGGGCTGGAAAGTTCGCGGGTCTTGGGGTACTTATAGCCAAACTGGGTGCCGGTGGACTGAATGTTGGTGCACCACATGGCCATGCCGTACAGAGGGACAACAATACGGTCGCCCTTGCCGGTCTCCCGGGCCTTCAGCAGAGCAGCGTTGCAGCCGCCCATCAGAGCGCAGGCGCAGGTGATGTCACCAACTGCCATGGGCTGATACACAGGGATGGCCTGGGGTTCTCCCTCGCGGTCGACCTTCTGGCTGTACATGAAGCCGCAGCGGGCCCAGAAAGCAGTGTTGTCATAGCCGGGCTTGTCCTTGTCGGGACCCTTGGTGCCGTAAGCACCCAGTTGGCCCATAACCAGCTTCGGGAACTTTTCTTTCAGGGTGTCGTAATCCAGGCCCATGTGGCTGAGGCCTTCGGTACGTACATTGGAAATGAAGATATCCGCGTCTTCCAGCAGCTTGTACATCAGCTTGATACCTTCCGCGCTCTTGAGGTCAACGGACACGGAGCGCTTGTTTGCATTGAGGTTGTCAAAGATGGGGTTGCACTTATCTTCGACGGGGGCGCCGACCATGCGGGGCCAAGCTCTGAAGGTATCGCCGCCTTTGGTGTTCTCTACTTTGATAACGTCAGCGCCAAGGTCTGCCATCATTCTGGTGCAGGCAGCGGCAGCGATCATATTGCCTAATTCAACGACCTTAATTCCGGTCATGGGTCCGATAATTGCCATTTTGTTTCTCCTTTTCATTATAGAATAGTTTCCATCAATCAGTCACGCGCTTCAAACGGCATCCGCCGGCAATCAGCCGAAGAAGCCGAGGGCCATCCACACGGGAACACTGATCATCATGGCGATCAGGTTCTGGAACATCCAGAAGTAGGAGCCTTTGGCAGCAAGGCTGTAGGGGACATACTTCTCGCCCGCCATGCGGACGAAGCCGGCGACAGAAGGGTTCATGTATGCAGCATTCCACAGCATGGAGGACATGTAAACGACGAAGACAACCACGAAGTTGTTGATGCCGACAGCGGCGCAGAGGGGGAAGAACAGACCGACATAAATGGTCAGGCAGCAGGTCTGGGATACGATAACATAGCGGAGCAGGTAGGTGGAAATGACCAGGAACAGGACGAAAATGTAGGGGTTGGACATAAAGGGAGCGGCAATGGGCCCAAGGATACCGGCAATCCAGGTGCCGACACCATTGGAGTTCATCATGCCGGCAATACTCAGAACACCGCCGATAAAGCAGACCAGAGTCCACTGGCCCTTTGCATTGGCTTCAGGTGCGGTAATCAGACCGCAGGCGACAAAGGCGACATCAGCAAGGAGGGCAACCATGCCGGCATCAATGCCGTGCATCTTCTGGGTGATCCACAGGACGAGAGCAACACCGATAATGATTGCAGCCTGCTTTTCCTTCAGGGAGACGGGACCCAGATTCTTATACTGCTCCTTGAGGAACTCCACGTTGCCGGCTTCGCTGGCGTTTTTGGGCTTGCAGAAGAATGCACAGAAGATGAAAACGAGAGCAATGTTCACCAGGTACCATATCCAAGTGGTGGAGAACCATTCTCCCCAAGTGAAGGTGCTACCGATGTAGCCGATCATCAGAGCAACGAAAGCAGAACCGGAGAGGAACGCGTTACCCAAAGAGTAGGTGCAGACGAAGTTTGCATACCAGAGGCCGAGGGCGGGCTTGGAGTTGGGCTTGAGATCCAGCGCTTCACTGACTTGAGCGGTAAAGGGAGCCATAATGGAGGTCTTGGCAAACGCGCTGGGGATCATGGGAGTGGTGATCAGGCCGGCAAGGAGCATGGCAGCCACCTGCGCGATATAGGTGCCGGGGAACTTCACCAGAACCCAAAGGGCGATTCTCTTCATGATTCCGCTGTTGTTGATACCGATGGACATAATGAACACACCAATGACCAGCCACAGGGTGGAACTGGCAAAGGAGGCAGTGACAGTGGCTACTTTACCAGCGCCCAGCGCAACAATGAGGCCCATGGTGGCAAGAACACAAGCCCAGTCAGGAAAGGCGCGGCCAATCATGGTGATGAGCATAAATGCAAAGCAGCCGAGATACTTCCAGGAAGCGCGGGTCATATCGCCGGTCTCAGGAGGCAGGAACGAAATCAGGACCAGCGCAACTGCAGCGATAAGAAATACGATCAACGATTTTCTTGTTTCTTTTGACATGTCTGTAATCCTCCAAAAAATAGTAGTGAAGAATGTGGTTCCCGGCACAGCCACTCCCGGTTGCTGCGCCGTATTTTATACCGGCTTACTCGACATCCTCAATTTCGGTCTCCGGATTGGATGACCAGTCGGGGATTTTGCCGAGAATTGCCAGTATCTTCATCGATAAAAGAAGCCGCAGGCGGATATCGGGGTTGTCCAGGTCCATCGCCAGCTTTTCCTTTATCTTATGAATACGATAGATTACGCTGTTTCTGTGGAGAAACAGCTTGTCTGCGGTAAGGGAGATGTTTCGCTCGCAGGTGAGGTAGTAATAGAGAATTTTTACGCTGTTGATGGTGTTTTTTGGCTCGTCAAGCAACAGGTCGTCCAGCTTCTGAACATAGACATATTCGATGGGAATCACATCGGAGTAGTTCAGCAGAATATCGTCGAGATACCAGTCGGAGTACAAAAAATACTCTCTTTCGGGGGCTTTTGCCATACCGCATTTCAAGGCAATTTCAGCCTGGTGATAGCCGATGAAAAATTCGGAAACATCCCTGATCATAAGACTGAGACCGATTTTTGCCTGATTGGCACTGAGTATCGTCAGGAGATCCTTCCAGTCATCGCCGAACCAACTCATGGTTTTTACATCGAAATCGCTCCAGTTCTTCAAAAAAAGAACAATCGTATTTCTGTAGAGGAAAACGCCGAAATTCTCTACCGGGCAATGTCCCCGAAGCTGATTGGCAACCATCGAGCTTTTGATCGGCGTATCGCTTCTTGTACGGATCAGGCCGATCCGGAACGGCCCCCGAAAGGGCAGCTTCAGCTGACAGCAGCGATCTCTGTAATACTCATTGTCCCGTTCCTTGCCGGATAAAAAATCATCCAGAATCTGCTCTTCGCCTGACAGAGTGCTTTTGCTGTAGCCTGATACCTGAGCAGCCTTCTCGATTGCATTACTGAGTACCGTGAACAAAGTCATCGTGAAAACAGACAAGGTCCCGCTTGTCACATAAAAGCCCACGAATCCCTGTGCGGTCCCATTGGTGCGGAAAGAGCGCACCAGCCAGGGAAGCCCGCATATTGTTTTTGATGCATCGTAATAGATCGGGCGAACGTACTTTCTCTCATCATCATAATAGCCGCGCATCGCCATCTCTTTCAGGTCATCCTGGTTATAGTATCCGCGTTGCAGGATGGAGTTCACATAGGGGTGGTCAACGCTTTGTTTTGACGAACAGATGATGTTGAAAACAGAATCTACAAGAACAAGCACGCCGTTTTCAAAATAGGGTCGGAATAACTCGAACAGATCGGAAATTCCGTTTCCGCTCATGGCAAGCTCATTGGCCTTTCCCTCAATGCTATTTATCTGCGAAAAAACGTCGATCAGGCGATTGGTTACGTCGGCCACAGTGTTGCACGGATTCAATAAGACTGCACACTTCAACTGACTCAGGAGAACCGGCTCCACGTTTTCCATAATCACAAAACAGTGATTTGTAAACACAGACCGTTTCAGCTTGGTTATAACATTGGGCACACAGATATAGACCGTTTCCGGGTTGAGCTTCTCTCCGGGGGCGGCAAGAATTTGAACTTTCGAGAAAAAACACTCTTTTTCCGCTCCCTGAATGCGCTGCGCGCCAAAAGGTTCAAGAGCTTCAGCAATGAAATCGAGGGAGATTTTCATTTATATTTCCTCACTTATTGACTTGACCAGCAGACCTAGGTTGATTTTGCACTATACAAATCATTCTCAGAAAAGTGCGGTTGCTTTTTCGCGTATCAGAGGTACTGAACACACGGTGAAATTGTTAACGAACATCTGACGTTATTCTACAAAAAAACTGTTGATTTGTGAAGCATAAGACAAACAAAAGATGAAAAATTTAACCAGCCTCTATTGTGCATTTTTGCACAGCAGAGATTTTCTGTCCAACCACGTTGTTTATTGCCGTCAAGCTGCACAAAAAACGTCACATATTGAACGGGAAAAAACCTTTCGTGGCGAAAAGTCACTTATATGATTATAAATTGAAAACAATTTAGGAAAAACAAGCTTGTTTTCTTCCGTGGGCAAGATGCTGCGGCCATAAGAACAGGGGCGTATTCAACGGCTAACCGGACACAGGCGATTGGGCAAAAATGAACAGCAGCGCAAGGATCAAAGTAATGAATATTGTGCTAATAATCCCCTTGATATTCTGTTAAGGTGCGGATGCATTTATAAGCTGCTCCGTGTATGATAGAGATGATCAAATTGTTAACGAACTACAACGCTGTCAATTACGACCAGCCACAGAGCAGGGAGGTATCAAGGAGCAAGGAGGTATCAAAAAAACGAATGAAACAAAATCAGAATTGTATTGACTGTGTCGATACATACACGTCCTTCGGTCAGATCATTGATGATGCAATATCCAGATGTCCGGAGCGCGAGGCGATCATCTTTGAGGGAGAGAGGATCACCTACGGTCAGCTTGGGCAGTTCGTCAACCAGACCAGTCGCTACATGCAGCGAATCGGTATTCGCAAAGGGAGCATGGTCGCCGTTATCTCACGTAATTGCCCAGAGTTTATTATCACCGAGTTTGCGCTCTATCGTCTGGGAGCGGTAGCCGTCAAACTGAACTGGAGGCTTACCCCCGCAGAAATGGCATACATACTCGAACTGAACAATGTTACCCATGCTTTCTTCCAGCCGGAGAAAGATGCCTGGGGAAAAGAGTTGCTGGAAACCTTCGATTCCCGTGTCTGTTTCACGCTCATGAATAGTTGGGACGGGCGTCCGGGACTCAGAGAATGCATTGCCGGCGAGGATGGATCTCCAGTTGAAGTTGCTGCGCAGCGGGAAGACACGGCCTGTCACCTGCACACCAGCGGTACGACCGGCCACCCCAAGTGCGTAGTACACACCCACGGCGGAATGCTTGGCGAGCTCAAAAGCGCCCTGAAGTCCTACCACTACCCGGACGGGCAGCGATATCAGTACATTGCACAGCTGTTTCACTCTGCCGCTATTGGAGCACATCTCTCTCTGGCGACCGGCGGAACCATGATTCTGAAGTCGCGCTTTGTGCTGGATGATTACATGAAAACGCTCACCGAGGAGCGGGTCAACGCGATCAGTGTAATTCCTACCATCCTCAAATGGATTCTCGATGAGTTTGACCAGAAGCGTTATGACCTGTCTGCTTTGAACACAATTAACTATTCTACTTGCCCCATCCCGCCGGTACTTTTGGAACGGGCTATTTCCCGTCTTCACTGCAAATTTTACCAGTCCTATGGCATGACGGAGATGAACAGCATCGTGACATGCCTGAGCCCCGAGGATCATGAGATCGATGGCGGTGCTCACTTGACCTCCGTGGGCCGGCCCATTGAAGGCGCAGAGGTCAAAATTGTTGACAACGATGGCCGCGAATGCGGCACAAATGAACCGGGTGAGATCTGGGTCAAGGGTCCCGGCTGTATGAAGGGATATTTCAAACGCCCGGATCTCAACAAGGAAGTGTTCGTTGACGGCTGGTATCGCACAAAGGATGTCGGCTATCTCGACAGCTACGGATACCTGAATCTGTGCGGCCGGGCAGATGACCTGATCATTTCCGGGGGAGAAAACATTTACCCCGGGGAAATTCTGAACAGC
>ENA-ORRH01000705-ORRH01000705.1-human-gut-metagenome-genome-assembly--contig:-NODE-705-length-22102-cov-17.3805_pt1 | contig 22102 bp, 21 predicted proteins | sample MGYA00242173_ERZ509130 | MGnify/ENA primary metagenome ERZ509130 (study PRJEB26280, sample SAMEA2338633) | human gut metagenome | biome: human gut; feature: human-associated habitat; material: faeces... | reverse complement strand
CAGAAAATTTCAGTAATTTTGTCCTTGCTAATCATTAGTAATTTGTTTTTTGTTTCACTATAGAGTTACTAATAATCAATGAATTAGCAAAGGGTAAAACGAACTATTTTAACTCGTTTTACCCTATTTTTTTACGCAATCCTTATCCCGAACTCGCGTTAATAGTTTTATTGATTCCATGATGCAAAGCTACTCAATATGCATGATATGAGCAAGTGCTTTTTACCATCATACCAACCGGAAATATCCGCTGCCCCCTCTTTCTCACAAAATGTCATAAAAAGAACCGCCAACAACCAACAACAATTGTTGATTATCAGCGGTTTCTAATCATTGTCGGGGCGACGGGATTCGAACCCACGACCCCCTGCTCCCAAAGCAGGTGCGCTAACCGGACTGCGCTACGCCCCGCAATTCAAAGTGATTTATTCCTTGAAAAGCGGTGCAAAGATAATACTTTTTTTTGAAAAGGCCAATAGCTCAAGAAAAAAATCTATTTAACGCAATCCTTATCCCGAACTCGCGTTAATAAGACAGATGTGTGCAGATAAGATGTATCTACTTTGCCACATATTCCAACATACATTCAATAATAGCAGCAAAATCCGTTTCTTCTTCTCTGCCCGAACACTTAAACAAACTGCCTCTTCTTCCTTTGCCCGTTTCCTCATCAATTATCACATCTTGACGAGAATAACTACCACCATTTTCTCGATAATAGATAGAAACACCTGTATGCTGTCTTTCATCTTGTGCCAAGAGCATATATGGAGCGAAATAGGCATAAAAATCATTAGGACTTTTCTTATAGACATTTTTAGCAATGTCTCCCATCCCATCATCAGACCATCCTAACCGCCTCATAACTGATAATACTCTAAGCATTACTGGGCACAGCACTATCGTATGCCCATTATAATCAACCGTTACACTGTCTTGTTTCTTTTCTTCCGTTATAATCGCATGTACGACATCACGGATTGTTTTACTGTAAAAGTAGTCTTTTCCTATAAGGTCTCGTAATAGAGGAACAGGACATTCTGTAATAACGGCCAATTGTTCAAATATGTATTTTGCACGTTCCTCTTGAAGCGAGTAGTTGAATGGTATGCTTGACAGGAACTTGCCAATGTATCCGCTGAAGTCTGTTTCTCTACCATAGAAATGTTTGAATATTTTTCTTACATTTGAATAATCGCACACAAGGACTATATTATCAAGATTAAATTTGTTACCAACAAGAGAGCAATCAGGATTTACGAAACTCTTATAACAATAATCAATATGGGCAGAAAAAACATTGAGTATTCTGAACAAGTGTGCTGGATCTATTCTGTCTAGATCTTCTACTACTAGAACAACTTCTTTATGGGAACGTTGCTTGTAATTTCCAATTGACCTCTTAATGATAGCAGTTATAATGTCATCCTCATAAATTGTATTGTTGTCAACCTTACTTAGAAAGTCGTCCAAGAGGGCATTTTCGTCATAATTCACTTTGAACTTTTCAAACTTGACTTTCATGTCCTTAAACAGTTTCAATGTCTTCATACAACTCATTATTAACGGCTTGTATTCATTGGGAACCGCAATGGCAGACAAGTAAGAAAGCAAATCTGAAAGTAGAGACTTACCATTGTTTTGGAGATAAAACCATAAGGCTATGTCGTTAGGAACAACGACTTGGTCACTTATCATACTATTCAACATCAACTGAAACAATATGTCCCGTTTGATTAGACTGAATATGTCCTCATTTGATGCGACTTGATAGTTGACAGGATATATGGTAAGAAACATGAAGTGTTCACTGACAAAATCTGTCTTTTTATATTTGTCCAAGAAATAGGATTTTCCGTCACCAAACTTTGATGAAAGTATCGTTCTTGGATTTACCTTCATATGCTCAAAGAACCCTTTTACAGCACTATCTATAGGAATGACAAAATCCATTTACTCCTCTATTTTTGATTTCACAAATGAATAAGACTCAGCAACCTCTTCTCGTTGCCAATAACTTGAAATGTTAGAAAGACCATTACTGCCACCATTGCTTAATATTCGCTGATTCAAGAAATTCACATAGACACGCCCATCCTCATTTTCTACAAAGGCAATGGCATCTGTGTTTATGTATATCGGATTTCCGTTGTGTTTGATGTGTAATTCTATAAAGTGTGCCATAATTTCTTGCGTTATTTGTGGACGAATGTGTATTTGTGCAAATTCCAATTTTTCAATAACAAAGCAACTGGGCAAAGCTCTTGTAATTCGCATCTTTTCCAAGGTTGTTTAAGGCAAATATCAGAAGTTGGATTTATTCCGACTGTACCATCACACCACGGATATAGCTCACAAGCAATCTCTCCATCATGTAACATTTTATAGATTTGCTTTACTGCTTTCAATATCTCTACGTTAAATCCGTTAAATCCATTTGGCTTAACGCTAAAATACTCATTGCGTTTATTGCGCATAAGAGGCGTACCAATGTTTTTCACAATATCCGCAAACAGATTATTTGTACGTGCTTGACCTATCGTAACCAAATCAATCAAAAAATGAGGATTTTCCGTGCGCATATAGATAGCATAATCAACAACTTTATCAATCCACTTATGATATGCCTCATGAATTTCTGTGTGGTTGGGGATATAGAAATATGATTTTAGTTTCTTTCTTGCCTCCTCTGCTATTATTTTATAGTGAGAAAACACATCTGTTTTTGTTCCTCCAACACCTATACGAGCGTTGCATAGTTGTTCATACAAGTCTTGAGGTTTTAACGGAATATAGTTTTTCTTCTTCATATCCTTCAATATGTCATAAAATACGTGAGACGGATTGGTAAACATCAATGAGCAATCACATAATGCTAATACGTTCAATATATTTTTCCCAAATGCAGGATATTCCATTTCTACAAGCCTTTCTGCCGCACAATATGGATAATCATCTGACTTTTGATAATCCTTTGTCAAGAGACGTTCCAATATATATGCCATGCTTTCTTTTATTGCATATGCTCCAAACGAAAAAATCTCAGAATTATTTGCAGATACACAAATTCCAGTAATTTCTTTTAGTCTTTCTACTTTGGGAATGTCGGTAAACGCATCCTTTTCCCATGACAAATTAGTTAGATTAGGAATCGTTTCTGATACATCTCCCATCGTAACATTTCTTATCAGTTCTTCTATCAGAATGTTATCTTTATTGTCTACATAACAATATGGCACTTTTATCTTCCCATCGGTTTCATTCTGATAAATATCATTTACTACACTTTGGATATATTCTCCTACATAATAACAGTTTGTTAAGCCATATGTAGTCATTAAATCTTGCAGGAAATGCACATATTCATGGAAAAACAGAGCAAAATCAGAATCGCTACAAGTATTTAGGTCTATCATACTGTCAACTTTCAATCTCATTTCAAAGAAAGCTGGATAGTATTCACCTGCATTACCACTTGGTTGTTTGTATATCATAATCCTTTATACATCCCATCTTTCGCTTCAAATATCACGCTCGGCTCTATTACTTCCTCCGTGTGCCATGCCCCTTTTGGTATCTGGCATCCATACTTTGCTTCCGCTGGGCAAAGATGAATGCGCTGCACCTCGCGATACTCTATTTTTCGTTTCACATCTTGCACATCCATACCCATTGGCATAGCTTCAGAAGCGGCATTCTCGTATGTCGCAACTTCCTCATATATCACTTCGTACAATTTTCCGCACAAGCAGACAACTGTTTCTGTCGTGTCCTCATGTCTGCGGATAGGTACAACTGTTCCAGGAAGCAATGCAATCAACATACGCTGGCTATTATCAGCCGAAGACATACGCAAGTCGAAACATTGGCGCAATTTGGGGTTCATAGTGACTTGTTCAAATAGCTTGCCTAAAAAGTCTTTATCAAATTCCACAGTCATTAATCATTTGGTAGGTGATGCGCCTTTCTTGGCACAAATAAATATTTGCAGAATTGCCAAATGGCATACATTAATCTTCTCATCGTTCTGTGACAATAACCTTGAATGTCTCAAAGATAAGTTTGATGTCATACCAAAACGAGCTGTTCTTCACATACTCCAAGTATAGCTTTATCTTCTCCTGCATAATCACATGGATATAGTAATCCTCAGGATCCTCAGCCTTCTCCATCAGTTCGTTCTCGTTGCGGAACTTTATACTTGCTGGGTCAGTAATACCAGGACGAACATCCAACACATGCAACTGTTCAGGAGTCCAATAATTTACATAATGACGCACCTCAGGACGAGGACCAACCAAACTCATATCCCCAATAAATACGTTTATAAGCTGGGGAAGTTCATCAAATTTATATTTACGGATATAATATCCAGAACGTGTAACACGAGGATCACGGCCACCAATGGTTACTAATGAGCCCTTATCTGCTCCTACACGCATAGAACGAAACTTGAATATTCGGAAATCTTTGTTTCCACGTCCCACACGCACCTGTCTATAAAACACGGGACCTTTAGAATCAAATTTAATCCAAATAGCCAATATTAGAAATAATGGACTTAAAACAATTAATCCACAACCAGAAGCAACTATGTCAAATAATCTTTTCATACTTTTAGGGTAAGAAAAACCTGAAGATAAAGATATTGTCTTCACCTCCAGGTCTATGATAATTAAAGATTAAAGTTCAGATACTATTTCTACAAAATTCTCTATTACATATTCCAAGTCCTCATCCGTCATCTTCGTGTTCAAAGGCAGAGTAATCTCATTCTCAAACATGTGGAATGCATTAGGAAAATCCTTGATGTCAAACCCCAACTTCTTATAGGCAGTCATCATAGGCAGCGGTTTGTAGTGAACGTTGGTAGCAATTCCACGCTCTGCCATCTTTTCTATCACCTTGTTTGTTTCCTCACGAGTCTTGCCCAATAAACGAACCAAGTACAAGTGACCAGATGAAAAATGCTCCTCATCATAATGATTCAGCACAGCCACATTCAAAGGTTTCAATGCCTCATCATAACGCGCAATCATCTTGCGTCTACGCTCCAACATACCCTTATAACGCTGCATCTGTACCAGTCCAATAGCAGCCACCACGTCAGTCATGTTACACTTATACCAAGTGCCAATAATATCATACTCCCAAGCGCCCAACTTCGTCTTAGCCAAAGCATCCTTATTCTGACCATGCAAGCTCAGCAACTGCGCCTTGCGATACAGATTCTCATTCCAAGTCTCACCCTCAATCTCAGGTACACCACTAAAAGCATTCTCGTCACACTTATCCAAGTCCTTCATCACCTTTTCTTTACCAAAAGGCAAATTCCATGTCAAAGCACCACCTTCAGCAGTTGTAAAATTCTTTACCGCATGGAAAGAGAAAGAAGAGAAGTCAGCAATCGCACCTACCATCTTCCCCTTACGCGAAGCCCCAAAAGCATGAGCCGCATCACAACAAATAGCAACACGTCCAATCATCTTCTGCAAATCCGTTTTCGGGGTAAAGAGATTCTTCTTACGCTCAACAATCGCGAACAAACGATCGTAGTCACAAGGAATACCAGCCAAGTCAACAGGTATAATAGCCTTTGTTTTTGGAGATATAGCAGCCTCAACAGCCTCATAATCCATTTCAAGGCAATCTTTCTGTACATCAACAAAAACAAGCGTAGCCCCCACGTGTTCCACAATCGAAGCACTTGCTGTGTAAGTATAAGCAGGCACTATAACCTCATCGCCTTCACCCACACCCAACAAGCGCAAAGCCATTTCGCCACAAGCCGTTTGCGAGTTCAAGCACACAGCCTTGTCTACGCCAACAAACTCGGCTACTTCTTTTTCCAACTTCTTTGTACGCGGTCCAGTTGTTATCCAGCCAGACAAAATGGCATCACGCACTTCTGCAGCCTCAGCTTCCGTCATATCAGGCGGAGAGAAAGGCACATTACGCAATTTCATTGTCATAATATGATATAAATATTAATTGATTAAATTATATGTTTGGAAAAAATCAAAAATCAACGATTTATTTGTTTGGAAAATTTCATTCTTGCAATCTATATAAATGATTTTCAGCATTTTACAAACCACGTTTTTCTGCATGGTTTTGCAAGCAATAATGCACGCCTACACGATAATTCAGTCCGTGCATATTATTGCAGAATATGATGGTAAAATAGCCTCAAAATAGAGCAGAAAAAATCATGGATTTTGAACACCCTACCCCGTTAGGGGTGAGATAAGATAGCCAGGTATGTGAAGGGAACTTGTTTCTCTTCTCATGCATGGTTATATGTTACGTCATCATCAAACGGGTCACCCTGTTATGGGTGAGATTGCACCTAGGCGAATAGCCGTTTTCACAGGACATGCATATCGCAAGTCGTATATTGCGAAGCAAGCCTACTTTTCGAAGAAAACTTGCACCAAAAACAGGTTGAATAAATAGAATACAAAATGCTGCCGTATGAGCATCATAACCCATACAACATATCAAAAAATAATTTATTCCTTTCTTCTCAAAAAACCATATACAAACTGCCACACATAGCCAATCATGCTATAGTGTGCCACATTCCTATATTTCCATGAATATCTGAAAGCATTGCCAATAACATGCAAACGCTCATACCATCGCCCTTTACCACGATTATAAATAGAAGAATCGTCATACAAAGCACTTTCAATAGTACGTTCAGCATATGAGCTGTTAGCAAAAATCATCTTATCATGCAGTTCAACACCCAAATGTTTCACCGCTATTGTATTCAATACATCAACAAAACCATCTAAACGAAACTTTTTACACTGAGCGTAAAAATCAGACCAAACTATTTTGTCTTGATTAGCTTTTATCCAACAGGCCCAATCCACAAAGTGTCGCACATTAATCCCCTCCACTAAGAAGTGCGTTAGAGAATGATAAAGCATAAACAAGCCCTCCGCCTCTATGGGTAACACATAAATGTCAGTTCCATCAAGTTTTTCAAGCAAACTACCATCACCTATAACCTCCACCATATATTGATGCAAAGCCATATCCGTTCCTCCACGTCGAGCCGAAGTAAAAAATTGATGATTCTCAATCGTTAGTTTTTTATAAGCGATATGCGAATGCTTATACCAACCATCATCCACAACCAAGCTAGCCTTACGTGCTATATCATTTCCCTGTTTATATGCACATTTTCCATGAGAATCAATTAGGAAGCAGTCAAAGTCTCCAAACTCTCTATGCTCAGGTTTCGGATAATAGCGACTATGTGCCAAACCTTTAAAAACAATAGTTTTAATACCATGGTTCTTCCAAAGCTCCACAACATCCTTTGCCATAGCAACATGTTGAGCAAACATCTTCTCAACAAAAGATGTTTGAGCATACCATTGCATCAAGGTCATGCGATCAGGAAAACTCGAACACTGCGAATTATTTTGCTTCAACACTTCTAACGCTTCAAACGCCAAGCCACGAACACCTTGCTTTTGTGCCGTTTTAAGTATTTGTTCCCAATCTACCTCATTTACAAAAACCTGCACATGTTTATTTATAGCAATGTTCAGTAATAACAATATATCCTTAGCAGAACTATTCATGTTTTATTTCGTACTTCTTTACATACCACATTTTCTTCCAACCATTTCCCACAACATTCATCAACGTCCAGAATGTAGCCATCAATGGATTCATCTCTTCTGCCACATGAAACAAAGGATAATGTGCCCAAATGCGTTTCCACAAAGGCTTAGGAGTAATGCTTACCTTGCGTCGGCGATACCTTGCCAAGTTCTCCTTCAGCAAATAGCAAGGAGCTTTTCTCACCACCTTCAACCAAAGAGCAGTATCATTATTCTTACGTACATCCTTTATTTGCACCAGTCCTATCCGCTCTCTGTCGTACATCACTGCCAGACATCCTGGCCAGCAGCACATAAACATAGCCAACTTGCTCACTTTCTTTATTCCCGACACATACACACCCAAGTCCTTGCCATCCTCACTCATCTCTGTATATTCATGATAAGAGAAAGCATAGCCATTCTCCACCATAAACTTCAGTTGATGCTCCAATTTCTCAGGCAACCATAAGTCATCCGAGTCAAGAAAAGCAATCCACCTGCCTTTAGCCCTACGCAAAGCATTGTTTCGGGTTATTGCAGCCCCAGAGTTCTCTGGGTTACATTCATACTTGATACGCTTGTCAGCCTCCATAAAAGGCTTAACACCCTCCAACGTATTGTCCTTAGAGCAATCGTCTTGAATAAGAAGTTCCCAGTTTTGGTAAGTTTGACATTGAATACTCTTGATTGTTTCAGCAATAAAGTCTGCACACGCCCAAGTGGGGGTGATGATAGATACTAATCCGTAGTCTTGCTGCATATTATCATTTAAAAATTTCACTTTGTGTTTATAAGATTAAAAATATATGTTAGAATATCTGATACTACCGAAAAATCAAAAGGAGGACAAAAACAGACCTCTGAGGGTCATTAGTGTGTGGAGCGAACTCCTCGGAATGTACTAAAGCAACTGCCATAGCATTGAATGAAGCCCGTGAGACACAGAACTCCTTCGTTACCTTGTTCATCCGTATATACCGCCACTTCATCTATGTTCCTTAGAATCTGCATTGGACTGTCTCTTCGGGTCTGAATTAGTCCTCTATATTTTCTATTCGTATGACGAATGATATTCTTTTTTGCTTAAGAAATATACTAAAGCATGATTCTTGTCCCAGTCAAAGAACCAACGTTTAGGTTTTGCCAACTCTGAACGTTTTTTATATGCCTGTGACTCACTTACTCCTGTCGCTTTTCGTATTATATTCATACCAACACATTTTTCTACGTATGGGCAAGTCATCATATCAAAAAATAGATGTGCGTCCTCTGATTTCTTTAATGCTTGAGGTTCGGAAAAACGACTGATGATTTCCCTTTCAAGGATATCCTTTACCGATTGATAATAATTATCTTTCTCAATTAAGTATAATAGTGTACATATTTGGAAATAATTAAGTTTGCTATAACTTTCTTCCATATTGCAATTTATCCCAAATAGTAATTCTATTTGTTCTATTGTTAGCTTATAACCGATCAATCTATTCAGTGTTATCAGCAAGTTAAGTGCTTCCATATTCATATTAAATTCACACTTTTCATTCTTGTAGATGTCGAGAATGCGTTTTGCTTCACGGCGAATTCTGTTCTGCAGTTCCTGCTTTATGTTTTTATCTTTGCAAGTATCCGCCCATCTCACAATACATTCCAAAATTGAACACAATCTATATGAGGCAGTAGTATGCATATCAAGTGAGAATATATAATATGAAATCTCTGTATATGCAGTCAACAAGCCTAATGATGGTACACGATTGGCTTTTATTTCAGCTCTAATCTGACGTAATAAAAGAGTTAATACATATTTGTTCAAATCACCATATGTTTGTTGAAATTGATGCGTTATTGAACGAAACTGCTTGATGAATAGCGTGAAAACGCTCATGTCTTTATTAATACTCTTTGTATAAGTTCCATCATTGTTTACTTGCAAATGTTTTTCTTTAAACTCTGCAACCAGTCTATTCAACTGTCGCTTCGCATCGCTGACACCTGTAGTAAATGGACGAACACAATATTTGAGTTTGCTCTTATTGATATCCATCTTATAGAAAGCCAATTGTTCTTGATATACCGTGCAAACATTCTCTAATATTTCTCGTGATGTCGCATATACATAAGAATCATCCACATAGCGTCTTATTTCATAGTCACGCCCTAACCTATATCCATATTGCTCCTTCAGCTCTTGAAGAATAGCTAAATCTACTGCTTGAAGTATAATCTCCGCAAATATTCTTGATATTTCTGGTCCCACAATGATGCCATTTGTTTCGTTATAGTTAGCATGCTGCATTAAACGGTCAAAAGCATTCTCTAAAGTGTTAGCTGAAATATTTTTCTTTGCTATTTCCTTACCTTTCACTGCCCATGATATGGAATGAGTGTAAATATGGTAAAAGCATCCCGAAATATCTATCTTCAGCATATTAGGATATTTCTGCTCAAGTCGCAAACTGTCTCCACTTTCAAAGAACTTATAAACCAAATCATACTTCTCATATTTAAAATATGAACGATAGCGAATATCAACCTCATCTTCCTCCACTTCGATTGGTCGTTCCAACTCATCCTCTGACATAGTATTCTCTTCAACCTCCACAGAGGGAAATATACATTTGGCCTTTCTGACAATATGCCTAATGGAAAAAGGACTACGTGAACATAAAGGAATCATGTAATCATCATATTTCGCATAATGTTCCACACAATCTAATTGTATCATTGGATGCATTAAACTCAACTTTCGACTTCGTTCTCCTCCTATTCTTCTGATATCATAATCAAATGGTATAGTCCATGTACCAGATTTTACAATACCATTAAAAACATCAAGGAAGGTCTTACGCAACGATTCTTCCTGCATATTTTCATAGAAGGCATCATTGTTCAACATAAGAGGTAATTCGTATGGCAACACCTCTGTCAGAAGCACTCGATATTTATTATTCAAGTTTCGTTCTATTCTCATAACCAGCAATTTGTAATTGTACTCAATTGCTCTTTTGTAAAATGGTGATTTACATGATGTTCAAAGCCAAAACGAAAAGAGTATTTCTCTAAATCCCTCAACTTATCTTTCGCCAGCATCAGTCTGCTACCCAACCTTCCCCTTTGACAATGTAGCAATCGTTGATAAAATCTATCCAAATCGTTTACCCCCGTCATATTTGTAGCCATCTTATAATTAAAATAGATACCTACCTTTATTGGAAGCAAAGTATCCTCCCTATATATAGTAAAATTTCCTGTCAGAAATTTCACTCTCATTTTAAGGAGGTTGAAATTACGGTCTTTAGCAAAGCGCACAAAAGCTTTAGTCAACTTTGTCTTGATTTTCTTTATCTTCTTCTCTGCAATAGCAATGTCTAGCGATTTGCCAACCTTATTAAAAGCATATCCAAGATAAACAAGATTATTTGACTTGGTGGACTCCCAAATATATGACTATCATTTAGAGTCAGTCCAAGTTTGTAAAGCTCTGCTTTAGCCGTTTCCATCACCATATCCGCGCTACGTCGACTACTACAAAACACAATTATATCATCAACAAATCGTGCATAATAGTACACACCCTCAACTCGTCTTAGACTTAAATCGAAGTATTTCATACGTAACTCTGACAATACAGCACTTATACCAAGCCCTCTTGGTAAGCCTGAACTCAAAGCTACAATTGGATTTTTGAATAATGTATGTAGTAAGTCTAATGTCGTATATGATAGCCTTGCATCTTCTACTAATTTGTTGAAAATAACATCACGATTGATACTTTCATAGAAATGTCTTACGTCCAATCTAACCACCCACATATCCACATTCTCACATAACAGAATTTTCATCTGTTTAATGATAGTATTCCTATCCGTTTGATGAACTGAATATATCTTTTGAATGTTCTTTTGGATCTTCCTTAGAATCAATTTTTGACAAAGATAGCTGAATTCGTGCTTATCTCTGCCATTAAGAAAAAGACCATCTGATTGTTTAATTTCAAACTGATATGTGCTATCAATTAAAGAATCACCCAATTCTTCATCAATTAACTTTACAAGGTCTTCCTTTTTCAGACCACTATTTCTCCTTTCTGCCTGTGTTGCACGAACATATAGTTCACTTGGAGAAAATGATTGATTATACATTATATAGACTTTTCTATTTTAACATAGCCATTCAAATGGTCATTTTCACCCACATCAAATATTAGAATAGCTAATAATTACTTCTTTTTCAAAGGGAAGTCCTTTATGCTGAACTTTTCACCAAGCATTTTGTTGAATTCAGGAGTATAGAAGTCCATAAAGCCTCCTTGCGAGGTAAAGGTCAATTCGCCAAAGTATATTTTTCCGTCAATGTTGTATAGGTCAACACGAAGTTCAGGAAAACCCTTTGACAGCTTTTCTGCTATCTCCACCATTTTATCGAAGTTTTTAGGCTTTGGAATGATGTCTCCTCTCAGATAGTCTGAATTGAATACTGAGAATTCTGGGTGTGCGTTCCAGTCCATGTCGTATGTCATCACATGGGCACTGTTGCCACCAGCACTACGGTCATTGCATATCCATGTGTAGTAGCACTTACCATTAAAACACCACATCTTATAGTCTGTCAACGATGTAGTACCTTTTTCTAATGGCAATACTTCTTCTACCACCACACATGGCTTCATATCTTTATACTGTGGCTCAGCATGCAAGGCACCAATGTTCTTTCTATGCAGCCATTCGTCCACCATTGAAACGATTTTTCCCTTTTCGGGGGGGGGGGTAATTTTTGTTTTATCTATAATCTTGTTAGTACCTTTCCCGTCGCCATTGTTTGCCTTAATGATAAACTTATCGGGTAGTATATCCCAATTTATGTCCTCCGTTTTATACCAGGTAGCATACAACTTTACAAGAATATCACCAAGACCAAGCTTTTCGACATAGTCACGAACTTGGCGTTTGTCCGCCAATTCCGTCCATCGTGTTGTGTCAGAATAAAGTTTTGCCCAAAGAATTTTCTCATTTAAATCTCGAGGATTCTTCAAGTCAAGACTCTTCTTGAAAACATAACGATAACGCAACTTCAATAATAGTTCTGGATAATGATTACCCAAGAACTGGCAAAATTTAATCAATGGAGCAAAAAAGAATCGCCCCGATTTACTTAATGTAGGATGAAACATATTTTTTTATTTAAAATTTTCTTCTTATAAAATCAAAAACAACCCCTGCCATTTTTTTAGGGTGCAATACTAAATTTTTCAATATAAGTTTTCTATTCACCTTTCTATAACGAAGATATCCTTGTTGAGCTTCTATGTGATATGGTTCGGAATTGTTTTCCTTCACAAGAATTTGATTCAAATATTCAAAACGATAATGATAGGGTACGACCAAATCTTCTACAACAGTTGGATAACCTTTCGTATCAATTTTTACATACTTCTCCGAAAAAGTAGGAATATTATTTTCATCGAAGTCCAAACAAGCTATTGCACCATATCGACATGCCTCTGATGGCATATCAAAAACAAAATTGCCTAATGAATAATATATTCTTGCATGTTTGTAATCTTCATAACCTTGTAACACGTGTGGATGCATGCCAACTATCAAGTCAAACCCTGCATCAACAAGCCAATGTGCAAATTTCTTTTGTGCTGATGATGGACGATTTATATACTCATTTCCCCAATGAACAAACAAAACCTTATACGCGTCATTTGGCAAATTACGTATTTCTCGCTGTATGTCTACATATTCAGGATTATGCCAATAACATGGATTATCCGAAAATTCATCCAAGCGGAAACTAACGCCTGTAATGCTTACTTGTTGTCCTTTATACTCAAGCAATATGCTTTTCTGCTTTTGAGTACCAAACACTTCATAACCATTTTTCAACAAATTGTCTACCGTTTGCCAATAAGCATTTTCACCATGTTGCATGGCATGATTATTGGCAAAACCATATATATCAAAAAGTGACAAATGAGACAACACATCTGAAGGAATTCTAAAAGCCCTACTTGCATACCCATCATTACAAGACACATTAGAGGCTACACCTTCAAAATTGCCTATCCATATATCTTTTTCATCTTTTTGTATACCATTAAAAGGATCTTTTCCTTTCATTATTTCATTGCCGACTCCAAAACCAACATTGAAATAACCATCCGTAAGACTTACATCACCTGTAAAATTTATCATCTGTTCGATCTTAATATTTTGGCAGGATTTCCCACCACAACAACATTATCTGGTACATCATGCGTAACTATTGCGCCTGCTCCAACAATAGAGTTATGACCAATTGTTACATTTCCAATAATCTGTGCATGCGTACCTATCACTACATTATCTCCAATAATCGGTAGACCTTTATGCCCAGCTCTTCCTCCCATTGTGACACCATGAAGAATCTTGCAATTTTTTCCAATCCTTACGTCTGGATGAAACACACATCCTAAGGCATCATGAGGAAATACAGTACCTTTCCCTATCATCATTTGTGGAGGGACATCAGCAGAAAAAATAATTCTTACCCCCCCACGTAGCATTTGGGCAATTACGTTTAGGTGATGATTATACAACCAATGTTCCACTTTGTGTATTGTACTAATTCTATCCATTTTTCTTTATTAAATTCTGATAAAACACAATAGATTTCTTTGCCACATTATTCCAAGAATATTTCATAGCAGTGTTTCTGCATTCCTCAAAATATTTGTTCGGATTGTCAAACAATTCTTCATAAGCATTCTTGATTGTTCGGACAATAGATTCAGCTGTCAAATCTATCACCCAACCACAATGATTTTCTTTTATAAGTTCTGCCATATTTGTCATTGGTGTCACCATACAAGGGCAACCATAAGATAATGCCTCAAGAATTGTCATCGGCATACCCTCTGACCTTGATGGCAGAATGTTTATCGAAGCCTTCTTTAAAACCTCAGCTTTTTTATTACCCGAAACAAAGCCATGATACTTTACAAAATCTCCATATTCAAGTAGTAACTTATACGTATCATCATACTTATTTCCATAAAAATTAAATTCTATTTTATCCTCCCAACCTTCACACTGCAATTCCTTAATGGCTTCTAGCAACACGTCTATTCCCTTACCATAATAGTCAATACGTGATAAAAACGTGATATTCATCTTTTCAGAAACTATACGACAAGGAATAACATCATTAGGAACATCTACCCCATTAGGCAATATCGTATAGTTGCTATTTATTCTATTAAATACAGATTTTTTGTATTCATTCTCACTAAGATATACAACAGCCTTAGCCTTATGTATAAACCAATTAAACAACAGCAAATTCGCTATTTTCTTTTTTAGCCATCCCTTCTTTGCATTATCTCTTGATGCTCCACCATGAAATACCAATACGTAAGGAATATTTTTCTTTCTCAATAAGTGCGAAAATGTTATCTGTTGTATTTCGTACAGAGAGTTAAACACCACGATATCAGGCTTGTAACTATCAAGTAAAGTCTTAAATTTTTTTGTTGTAGGTGTGTAATATATATATTGTTCATCTACAACAGACTGCTTTGTTGTAATAGCAATCTTCACATCATTATTCAACTTTATTTGAGCATTTGCCAAACAAGTTACCGCCTCATATATACCATTTAATTTGCCACTTCTACCGAAGTAGGCTATATGCAGAATCTTCATAATCTATATATAAATTAATAAATCGTCAAAAAATCTTCATCCCAACAAAATTTATAGGGGAATACACTATTCCATTCTGGTCTCAATATTAAGATCACTAATGTGTACAAGAATGTAGCTATAAGAGCTAATCTTCCCCATGTTTTTCTTCTGTCATATGGCATAAGAGATATTGCATTCGGTATCAATAGCAAAACGAAAGTAGAATAGTAGAGTACGATTCTATCCAATATATTTACCTTCAGACATAGTATTGATAATGAAACAACAACCATCTGAATAACTACCAAATGTCCCAAAAAATCTTTTTCTGTTGAAGCTTTATCAATCGGTAACTTTTTATAAGAAATATACCCAATATATAAAAATAAGATAGCCAATAGAAGTTGGAGAACACTTGCTAATCTAACTCCTCCCTCAAAATATGCGCCTTCTTGATAATGTCCATAATAAGGTAAATAACTAAAAATTGTATCAAGTAAATTCTCGAACAATAATAATATTACCAATGTGGAACCAATAAAAAGACTTACAGTTCTTTTAGATGGCTTCAATCTTAATATTAAAGGACATAAAGCAAAAAATATTGCAGAAGAGTGAAATAAAGACGCACCTATTATTGATACAAAAAATAGAATATATTTCTTTTTTAAAGCAAAATCAAATCCAATGAATAGTATGGCTATAGCAAGACTCTGACGCAATGCTGACATTGAAAATCCAAACAACGTATACGAAAAAAATATTAGAATTGATAACCAAGGCATTGAACTATATCTCCAAAGATATCTTCCTAATGAAAAATAAAATATCAAAGAATAAACTATAAATAAGACTTGCGGATTATGAGATATTTTCCAAATAATTTGACTAAAATACAAATAACCTATTTCGTATCTTGTTCCTGCCATTAGTGCATCTTTCCCCATCTCAAAGAGTCTTAGATACTCATGGGTATCATTTCCAACAGTAGATGCCTTAAATGCAGACATACTACATAACAAGAATAAGCATACACTTTCTCCGATCTTATTATTGCTATTAGGAATCCATAGTGATTTCCTAGCAAATAAAGAAATGATTACTAAAAGGACGATGAATATGAATGTATATTGTACCATTTTAAATCTTTCTTAAATTTATAATAACATCATTAAGTTCATTCTTATGTAAAAATAGTATTGTAATCATAGATACGACGGACATACATAAACCATACTTTAAATCTATAGAAATTATTATTGCTTGTAGCAAACATGCAGAAATCGATGTTAAAAGTATTTTATAATTTATGGGGAGGTATATATAATGTTGTACGTCTTTTATCCTAATTACAACTATGATTAAGTAACTTATAGCATTTGCAAGTAATGCCCCTATCACACCTATGAAAGGTATTATACAAATACACAAAAGCATATTAATCCCGGCACCCCACAATGTGGATTTCATTGCTTTTACATTATCCTTCACAACAGAATAGAACGTTCCAAGAAAAGTGGAGTAACAACCAAGTAAAGCTGAAAATAGAAGCATAGGAGTATAGACCCAAGCCTTATAAAATTCACCTTGTAATACTATTTTTGAAACATAAGGAACAAGAATTATCAATATAGAACATGTCATTAAACATAAAAAGGAATACTTGCGAAACACGCTATCAAAGAATCTTGAATTATGAGATTCTTGGTATTCTCGTACAGATGCCATTTGCCATGATTGCTGAAATACGGAGGTAACAATATTCAAGAGAGCAGGTAATTTACTTGCACTTGAAAATAAGCCAGCGATAGACAATCCACAAAAACAAGCTACAATATATCTAGATGAGATATTTGTAAACCACCACGATAACATATTAGGTATTAATGGCAAACAATATATCAACATCATTGTTATTGTGGATTTCTTTACTTTACACCATTTAATTCGCGTTATAATACCTATACGACAAATTAGAAATATAATAGAAGCTATGTCTGAAATAATAAATGATATTAAATATCCATTTACTCCTAATTTCAATCTAAGTACAAGGAAATATGTTGAGATTAACAACACCAATGCCCCAATGATACCATTCAAAGAGAATATCCATACTTTCCCGTCTGCTCGTGTAAATTGTGCAAACAAAATCCTTAAAGCTTCAAATATATACCATAATACAAAATAATACCAATATGTGTCTACTTGTACAACTATTGAAATTAATGTAATCCCTAATATTACTACAACGAAACTGCCAAGTAAAACGAAAAAGCCATTAGATAAGAAACTGCTTTTATCTGCATTCTTTTCCAACATAAATCTAAATACTGCATCGGAAATACTTAACGTAAGTATTGGTACAACAAGTTGTAATGTATTGTTCAATAAATCAGCCAAACCAAATTCTTCAGAACTTAATGAAGCTGTATAAATTGGCATTAATATGAAATATAGGATCTTTACAGTAAAATTTCCAACGGCGAAAATTAATGTATCAGAAACTAAACTTTTAAATTTCCCCATCTCAAAATTCAAATTGCATTTTCCACTTTTCTATTACATCAAAATCAAGTCCCGTTATTTTGGTTTCAAAGTTAGAATTTATAAAACCATCCAATTTAGACCTTATATGTTCACGCTCTATTATTGGTAATCCATACTGTTTTGACATATTCACAGCCCTGTAGTCAATTGCGACAATTAAACTTTTGCGACCATGTTGTAAAGCTCTAATACCTCCATGTAGACGGTTGCCAACATAATCAATATTGTTATCGCTTAAAACTCTATCATAAGCACATAAATTTGGAGTTATAACTTTAACATCAATATGTCCTATACTACGTAAATAATCAAGATCTGTTGGAGTTTGGGGCCAAAAAAATAACTCTTCATAATTATTGCTTAGTATTTCAACCATTAATTTATCATTTTCAATATCAGGCTGATAACCTGTCAATGTAAAAAGGACCTTGTCACTCTTTGTTGAAGGTATTTTTTTACAAAAATCATCTGTAAAGCCCCATAAAGTAGGACATCCAGTATTCATAGCCTTATAACCTAAAGACTCCAACATGTTTTTTGTATATTCGTCTCTGGTACTATGGATATAATTCTTGCTTAAAACTTTTTTGTAGAGATATTTTGTATAAATATTTATATGTCTACTATTTATTCCAGCACCAACACCAAGTAGTATTGTGTCCTTAAAGAAGGACGCATTCCATGGAAATATATTCCATTGTGGCAATGGTCGCATCATATTTGTATATAAAGCGTTAGTGCCACACAAAAATTTGTAATCGGAATTGGCTAAAATGTCAAATTTACGTGAAACAATTAACTGCTGCCACCAAGCATAAGGTGGTGTGTGTGTAGGATATTTACAAATATAATTCTTATCATATAACTCAGTCCAATTCATACGAATTGAATCGTTAATAATCTCATCGCCAACATTTTGTGTGGCGACAGATGTATCTAATAATAATATTTTTTTCATTTTTTTCTTATGAACGTTAATAATAATCGATATTAATAATTATAATTTACTTTTATCTAACATATCAAGTTGCTTATCTAACTCTTAATACTTATTGTACCTGCTACAGTGTAGTCCAAAGAAGAATCTTAAATATATTAAATCACTTATATTCAACGTACTATACGAACTTATTTTTTCCGAGATTTGATTTTGTAAGTAAGCAGTCAATTTAGGGCATACCCCAAAGAGTAGGCACTTTTCAGTGCCTACCTTTATTGACTTTGTTAAAAATTCGATTGTAAATTAACATTGTGGACTACTCCAGTCCGATACAAGAGGGTAAGAGTGAAGGATAATCCCTGCACCCCTCAAAGATTTTTTTGAAAAATTTACCAAGGTAGCTCCAAACAGAACAGCCGTGAAGCTTCACCGTACTAATGATACTATGGTAAGTAGCTGCCATTTGAGCACCTAAATTACTTCCAAAATGAAATGAGCTGTTGCATGCTGTAGGTAAGCACTTTATTGTTCAAGAAAAATGACTGAAGGGATTGACCATGAGGTAAAGCCGCTGTTTGGTACTTGAAATAAAAGCGTTCTAAATCTTCGTTGCTGTACATATTTTTAAAATTTTTGTTCAGCGCAAAGATATGAACTTCAGAGATAATCCCTAAATTGACTGCTTACAGTAAAGTAGTATCCTCTAAACAAGAAACGCACGAGTGACGAGATTCTAAGACTGCTAAGAAACACAGCCAAAACCTTTTAATGCAATTCAAGCCTTGTTTGAAGTTTGACAAAACGTCATGCACCTACCGCTGAATAGTTCAAGACACTCGTATTTTGTATTTTGTTTTATAAGGCTTTATTACCAAAACTGTCTGGATACATTTTATGGTATAAATTAGTTATATAGCGTATTTCTTCCTTTGTATACGAAAATGGCAGAGAATCGAGAAAAGTACAGCCACTTTTTTCCATTATTTTACGTGCCTTTTCAAAAGATTCGGCAAAATCATTATTTGATTCGTAGGCATTCCTTAATGCGTCTAAACTATATATCCTGTATTTTTTCATTATACGGACTTTTTCTGCCATAGGATCAAAAGGGAATAACAATTGTCCTCCTTGCGTCAGTTCCCATACACGTAATGAACTTTCAGGATTATGCCAAAATGTAAAATACGCCATATTGAAATCTGAATGCTCATCCACAACCATGGCGTAAGCACGTTGCTCGCCAGGACGTCGTAGTGCCTCTTGTCCAATTGGCCATATTCTATTGTTGTTCGAAAAATTCAACATATCTCCAGTTGGAGAGAAATAAATTATGCCTTTAGATACTGTATTAAGAATTGGAGAATAACTATCTGTCAAAGCATTGTATTTTGTCGTCGCAAAGAATGCTGCTACTAATGGACTGTTAGTCATATCCATCATATTGGTAGCTATTCCATAATGTTGCGCCAATGCTTCATAATTAACTACTAAATTTGCTTGCTCCAAATCTTTAATCTGAGGATTTTCTTGCAATATAGCCTTAAAGTCATTCAACTGTATTAGACGTTCAAAAAATTGTTCTTTTGTCAAATGTCCTCGATATAAAGACGGCTTACATGGTGTGTATATAGCACTTTGTCCTCTGTATAGAGGATTCATCGGCATTGGACAAGCAACTAATTGGTTCTCTGCAAGCTGCATGACTTCAAAATCAGGTCTGGTATGATAGAAGCCTCCCCAACCCTTAGACTTAAGGTAATCAAAGACTGCAAAGACTGATGGAAATGTTTCTTCAATCATCATTAGCTTTAGTTTTTATCCTTTAATATTTCCAGTACAGGTAGGGTGTTCAAAATTCTGAATTTTCTGTACGATTTTTAAACCAACAACGCCATAAATCATTGATATTCTGTAACAATTATAGGTATAATGTAATAATACGGATTTTGAATCCCCAACCCACTAAGGCGCAGAGCATATCTCGTAAAATGGGTTCGTTATCGCTTCTTTCTCTTTCCAAACAATCTGAATGCGACCCAAGACGAACTAGTTTTATAATGTTTTCTTCTTTGTCGTACCAAATAAGAAGATAATCATCTTCAACGTGACATTCCATAAAGACCTTTCACTCACCCTTCAATTGATGAGGTTTAAACTCAGATGGAATATCTTCTCCCTTTGCAAGTTTTTCTACAATTGAGAATAACTTAACCTTATTAAGGTCTTTGCTAAAACGCTTGTAGTCTTTCTTGAATTGGGATGTTTTACGAATTTCCTTCATACTCAGTTCATTGAAGACATGAAACGTTCTAAACTATCCATGCAAACAACACCCGCATCGTTGCCCTCTTTAGCTTCTTTCATAGCAGCTATGGTTACATCATTCGGCTGTTCTGAATCTATGTTTTCATCGGATGCTGCATTGTTTACATTTAATATCTTAACTCCATGAATTGCCTTTAACACAGCTTTCAAATGTGTTAGGATAGAAGGGTTATCTATTTCTAATGTTAATGTTGTCATAATATCGGCTGTTTTTTGAGTTCTCAAGTTACGTCAAAAATGAAATAATTGCTACCATTTTCTTTCAAAATGAACCTTGGTGCAGAGTTGCTACGGTTCGTAGCATGCTCTGCAGCCAAAGTTCTGATGCCACATCGGGGGAACGCCTACATTTGAGATTCTAATTCTTCTCTTACATTGTCTGCTAAGTCGTCGGGAAGTACTTCCACACTCCTTACTATGCGAAACATTGCGTCTTTTAAGCGCTGTCCTTCTTCCTCCATCGCCTTTCCCGAAAATACCAAACACCTAAGACAATACAATCGATTGAATATCTTATGTATACTCTCTAAAGTCAATGTGCCATCAAGATGGCTTAACTTAGAAAGTGTGCGAGGATTTACTTTCAATAATGCGGAAAATGATCGATTGGACTTGAAGCCCCATCTTCCTTGAATCTGACGAATTTCTTCGGCGGCAGTGGCTATCCACCGATTCGCCTTTCTACTCGTCTTTTCCATCTTCCGCCATGTTTTGTAAAACTTCGCGTTCTACACGGAACAGGCTTTGTGGAAGATTTTATGTCCTAAAGTATAAAGAAAAGACTTAATAGAAGCTATCAATGATGCATTCATGCGTGCATCACTCGACCCTGGAAGATATGTATTTTCGCGTCATAATCAATGCGTTGATTCTAATTATAAATTAAAAAATAACAGATATGAGATTAAACTCTTCTTATACTCGTCGCTCACTGGCTATGCTCTATTTCCCTGATTGTGAACCACGCAATGCGGTAAGACGACTGACGGGAA
>ENA-ORRH01000699-ORRH01000699.1-human-gut-metagenome-genome-assembly--contig:-NODE-699-length-22221-cov-4.38356_pt1 | contig 22221 bp, 18 predicted proteins | sample MGYA00242173_ERZ509130 | MGnify/ENA primary metagenome ERZ509130 (study PRJEB26280, sample SAMEA2338633) | human gut metagenome | biome: human gut; feature: human-associated habitat; material: faeces... | reverse complement strand
GTTTCTAAGACTTTCCTTTTAAGTATGACCAAAACACTGCCCCTGTGCCGCCACCCTCGGTTTATTGTCTGGTATGTTCGGTATTCAATGTTTAGTCTGTTTAATTACTAAATTATGTAAGATTTATCCAGATATATACAATCTCAAAATAATACCGTCAATAATATTTTTATTATATTTTCATTATTCTAAATATATAATAATATCAACTTCAAATTGCCCATTTTCATATGATTTAATCATTGAGCCATCATATTTATCAACGATTCTTTTTATACTATCCAGACCATAGCCATGATTATCCTTATCATCCTTTTTACTTATGATATGTCCATCAATCTTGTTTATACTGCCATCATATAAATTGGACATAGAAATATGTATCATTCCCGCAGTATATTTAATATCCATACTTACTTTTGAATTATCCAATGCATTATCAAGCAGATTACCAAGTATAATATTTACATCATATATGTTTATTTCAAGATTTTCTGGTATTGCAACTGACACAGCCAGTTCAAGGGACTTATTCATATATTTTTCAGCATAAAAATTTAGAATTCCATCGAAGGCTTCATTACCTGTATTATATATATTTTGTGCATTTATAATATCATCACTTATCTGATGCAAATAATCTTTTGCCTGCTGAATTTTATCCTTCATAAGCAAATCATTTATTTCTCTTATATGGTGTTTCATATCATGCTTTATCGTCCTGATTTTTCTATTGTTTTCAATATCACTTCTTATCTGACGTTCGTATATATTCATCTGCTGTTTTAATTCAAGATTTTCTCTTTCATATAGAAAACGGTCAAGCATAGACATATAAAAAATATATAACATCAAATTAAAGCTCAATATAATAATACTGATTGTAAGCACCGCAATTCTTGAAACCACCATATCCTTATATACAACATACAATACTGCAATACTTAATAATGCCGAATATAACAATAAATACCATTGTCCTGACAAATCAATCCTGCCTTTTCCCTTAAAAGCATTTTTAATTCCTATTACAACTATATAAAAAAACAATACAGAAATAAATGAACTGACAATATCATAATTATTAGAATCCGGTGCTTCATATAATAAAAAAGAAGCTAACAAATCTATTACAAACATAATTGCATAAAGCATTATACTTAATAATAATTTTTTCTGGAACTTTCCTCTAAAACTACCAGATAAAAATATTATTCCTGCAACTGTAACTATTAAATTAACCAAAACATTATGAAACACCAGATAACTTAATAATGTAATAATATATGTAATAACACAACTTATAATATTTCGTCTTAAAGAATGTACATTTAAAAATATTTTAAAATATTCCAAAATAATATATATTCTCACAAATTCAGTAACTCCAGATACAACAACATCCTCTAATTGCATCATCCATTACCTCCACGTTTGTTATATTCTATCATTTTTATATTAAAAGCATCTTTGTATTTTCTTCCAATATTGATACAATCCCCATTATCCATTATACAAGAATCCTTTTTAAACATTCTTATATGCCTTACATTAATTATGAACGACTGTGCAACCATAACATAATTAAACGGAAGCTTGTCTATAAGTTCTACTAACTTTCCAACAAATATTCTCTCTGTTCCATCACTACATATTATTTTTATATGCTTTCTGTCGCTTTCAAAATACACAATATCTCCATAATGAATTTTATTTTTTATTCTATTGTATTCATACACAAAATAATTATTGTCTTGTTCATCCAATTCCAATAACTTTGAAACATTCTTAATAACCTTTTCTTTATCAATAGGTTTAATTATAAAATCATATGGATGAATTTTAAACAATTCCATTGCATAATTAGTTTTTGATGAAACATATATTATGTGCATAGCATAATTATTTATATCATTGCGTATATATTCTCCTACATAAATTCCATTATAATTCGGCAACTCTATATCAAGAAATAATAAATCCACTTTTACTTTTAAAGGAACATCTCTCATAAAATCTTCTGCACAATTCCATACATTTACCTGAACATTCAGACCTGATACCTTAAAATAATCAATTAAAATATTTTCTAATTCTGAACACGTTGAATTCTCATCATCACATATGCCTATCTGATAAATCATTCTTTTTTATCCCCTAATCCTATTTTCAATAAACCCAGCCAATACTAAAATTGCAACAATCATCATTGAAATTGCAATTATTCCACTCCAATATTCATTAGCTTTAATTAATAATAGCACAAATATTACTACTTCACTACTCAAAAAAATTCTCACTTTATTACGAAGATATTTTCTCTCTGATTTTGTTAATTCATTATTAGCATTATCAACATGTGCTAAAAAATATATTATAAGTACTGAAACAATACAAATTGCTATTTGAACACCATTATATATTTTATAGCTTTTAATGACCATTAATCCTGCTGAGTATATTACACACGATAAAACTGCACACGACCTCTGGCTATTCGTATGATAACCTCCAGCATATTGTCTCAACACAATAATTGAAATTAGAAATACGATACCTTCTTTTAACATTCCTAGAACGGCTGATATTATAATAGCTGTTATAAATGCCATAATTGTTGATATCATCATATCTATTCCAAATTTTACTATTGCTTTTTCATCTTTATCAATGTGAGTATTATTTTCAATAAATTTATTGATATTTATATTCACTCACCTCACCCTACTCAAAATAGTATAAATATACATCTTCTAAATCAATATCACTGTCTGTAATAACTGCTTCCTCTGGTAATTCATCACCCACTATTCTGAGAGCAAGCCCCTCTTTTCTTTGCCTTATATTGCCTATCTTATATTTATTTTGAAGCATTTCAACTTCATCAATACAGCATTTTATCTCTCCAACCTTTCCTGACATTGCTTCTATAAGTTCAATTGGTGTGCCCTGCGCAATTATCTCCCCCTTTTTTAGCAACAATACACAATCTGCAATACATTCTATATCACTTACGACATGTGTTGCAAATAGTATAATTTTATCCTTACTTAACTCTGCTATGTAATTTCTAATATTTATCCTTTCCTTCGGGTCAAGTCCTGCTGTTGGTTCATCAAGTATAAGTATCTTTGGATCACCCAGAAGTGCCTGTGCAAGAAGTACCCTTTGTTTCATACCACCAGAAAAGCCGCCTATTTTCTTATCTGCCACATTGGTTAAATTAACTATTTCAATAAGTTCATCTATCTGCTGCTTAACTGTTTTAATTACAGCATTTCCATTTTCATCAATCGTGTTTATTTTCTTTATTCCTTTAATCTCTGCCATATACTTAAGAAATGCTCTTGGGGAAAAATCTTCATAAAACCCCTGTTGCTGTGGCATATATCCTACAATTGCTCTAAAACTTTTACCTAATTTAAGAATATCTGTTCCTTGTACACTTTCTCCTTGTTTTTCAAAGCCGTCGCACTCATTATATAAAATACTTCCACCATTTTTCTTATCTCTTGACACATTATCCGTAATCAGATTTATCATCGTAGACTTACCTGCTCCGTTAGCCCCTAATATTCCATATATGCCTGGCTTAAAGGTATAACTAATCCCTTTAAGTGCCTGTACTGTTCCATATGTTTTTCTTAAATTATTTAGAATTAATTCCATATTCCCCTCCTAATACATAAACAATAACCATTATAGCAATTATCATCAATGTTAATACTCCACCAAACATTACAACAGCGTATGAAGCTTTCCAATAATAAAAAAATGAAATAAGCTTAATAACTGATAAATACGAAAATAATTTTACACCTATTAAATCCAATATTGATGGAATAAGAACAATCAGGCTGACTAAAAAACTCACCTGATAACTAAACAATCCTGTTGTTACATAACTAAAAACCGCTACTGAATTAATTAATACAATTTTATATAAAATATCCAGCACAACCACTCCCAATATCGAAACATTAAATGGATAATCTGAAAATGCCTGTATACTATGTATTCCTACACTTAAGTCATTTATCTCATATATATTAAATAATTTATTATAATAGCAGATATATACCAGACACGCGATACCAGAAAGTATTACACAATTAATTACAGCCTTTTTTATAAGCCACCTTTTTCTTTCCTTACAGGCTCTTATATTCATAATCATATTATTCTTTTTTTCAAATGAAATCAGACCCGCATTAAGATATAATCCTAAAACAGTCAATAATAATGCTATTATTTCCTGATTAAAGAACTGTCTTTTAAAAAATGGACTTTCATACTTATACTGGCTTACCGTTGATACATTAAAACCATTTTCCTTTTTATCAATTATGTACTGCAAATAATTTATTTTTTCTTGTGTTAATTCCTCGTTAAACTTTTTATTAAAATCCGAACTATCTGTATCAGTATTTTCTATTTTTAACTGTTCTTTACAATTCTTAAGCTCGTCTGTTGAATCCATTTTATGTTCTTCACAAAATGAATACATCGCACTATTCTTTATGTCATATTTAAGTCTTGTTCCATAATTAATATTTAAAAGTATTATTGCTATGAAAACCATAACAATTATAGTTTTCTGATATAATATAACTTTCTTCAATTCAAAATAAAAAACCGGCAGCTTTGATTCTATATACCTTATACGACACATCAGCTTCTCCACTACCTTCTCTATAATACCTGTAGAATCACAAGGATGTTTTTTAATATATGTATATATTAATAAAATGCAGCCTGCAAATATAATAATACCGCTTATTATATATTGTGATTCCTTTGAATCCATAATAAATGAATTATATCCCCAGTTATCATTCTTAAACCATATATTATTCCCCTCAAATATATTATATAAATTAAAATATCTAAGAAATCTATAAATACTTTTAACATCAATTAATCTATATAATAACATTTCAATGAGGTTAATTATAATAACAGCAACTATTCCAACATTCTTATTTTTAAACAGGTTTAATATTCCCCACATCATAACAGCCCAAGCAAAAAAAGCAAATGTATTCTGAATACACACAATCAACAAATACAACATTCTATTTGCGCCATATGAACATAACTGTAACTCCAAAGATGATGCCGCGCTATTAAATACATTTTCTATACCACCATATCTAAACAATGCTATACTTGATATAACACCATAATTAACAATTACAAATGTAAATATAAACAGCAGCAATATAAATATTCTCTTTATCAATAACTTCAATCTTCCATTTCTGGAAGCATAAATTATCATCCCACCATTTTCTTTTTCATTAAAAAAGCTGAATATAACAACTAAACAACCGATACCTGTAAACCAATAAATATATTTATAGTCTTTAATCTTCATAAGCCATAAATCATTATCTAATTTCACTTCATATCCCAATGCTTTTGTCAAATCATTTTTTGACTTTATTAATTCCAGATATGACCTGCTGTTTTTTTGAGAAAATAATGAACTTTTTTGAACATCTTTTATTTTATCTATACTGTTTTGTGTTCTCTCCTTATAATTCTTCACATAATCAAGACGTTCTAAAAATATTTTTCTTGCCTCTTTAAAATCTTCATCACTGACTTGTGGATTTTCTTGTAAATAATTTTTAGACATCTCTGTAATGCTTATATTGTCATTATAGCTATTAACCAGATCCCTATAAATAATCTCCTGTTCACTAATTTTGTTCCCCATAATGAATAATACCGCATTTAATATAATCATTAATCCAAAAATACATAATCGTTTCTTATTAAATACTCTTAATAACTCCATATATACCCCCTCTTATTTAAACTTAAGGCGGATACATAAATAGCACCCGCCTTGAAACTAATTACCATAACTGCTAATCACTTGAATATTTCCATTCAAATCATCATTAAGTGCCATACATAAAACTGCATATGTAGCAATGTCTCCATTTCCGTGTATAGGTTTTACGTTTTTATCAACAAATCCTTCGACATCCTGTTCTCTAATTCTAAGAAGAATATTATATTGGTCTACTCCATATATAACTAAGCTTGTAGGATTTTGCTTATTACCACAATCAAATACATACTGACCACTTATTTTCCCTTCCATATTCATTCTGACTAATCTGATAGATCCTTCAAATGATTCCATACAATAAATATAGCCATCATATGCAACAAGTGAGTAAATTGATTTACACGATGATTCACTATATATGCTTGTAATTCCACTCTCATTTATACGATAAATTTCAGTTCCACCATTTCCAACAATATACAAGGAATCTCCATATGCACAGCATATACCACTTTGTACAGACCTTGCTTCTCCTGTCGCTTCACCAAGCAAATCAACATTTTCATTAGATGTATTATCTACCAATGTTAAAAATTCGTGAGTTTCCAGATTATATTCATACACTTTATATTTAAGAATTTTCTGTTTTGACACCCATCTGCTTATATATCCAGCAACATAAAATATTCCATTTTCACTAACACATACTTTTCCGCCCGAACCTGCACCAAAAAGATCATAATCCATCGCAAATTGAAATGAACCTAAAGTTTCTGAAGCAGACTTCCCATCAATTGAAATTCTTTTACAATAAACTGTCGTATGATAATCATTATCTGCTAATTCATTCGCATTTACAGGCTTTACCGAGAAATAGTATAAATACCCATCATATATTGCCATTGTTCCTTCCACATTCACACTTGGCATACCAAGTACTTCCCCATCCTCAGTAATCTTGCATATTTTTTTACGATTAAAAAAAGCCTGATCATACTGAACAAGATAATCTCCACTTTCATCACGTTCAATAATGTATATATATCCATCAATATACCATAATTGATTGCCTAGCCCCTTAACAGTTACTCCTGCAAGATCTAATGGATCATAATTATGTTCATCCATCAAATATGCATTACAGTTTTCATCTTTATGTTCACAATTAGCGTTACTGCAAACCACTGTTGCAATATTATTATTAATATCATAAAACCATAAAATTCCATTCATTAAATAATAATATCCGTTTTCACTATATGCACTCCTTGACTTTTCAGATACCTGCGACTTATCAGCATTAAATTCATAGCTTGTCTTAACTTCGGCATCATCTTCTTGTCCGCTATTTCTAGTAGTACACCCTGTTAATAATAATGAACATATAAGCATAATAGCAATTGTCTTATAATATCTCTGCATATGTATAAATTTCTCCATTAACTAACATTCATAGCTTTAGTTTACTATGCTAGACCTTTGGCGTCAATATAATTATAAAAAAATATATCAGAAATATATATCTACATTTTCTTCTTTGATTAATTTAACACTATTATCAGCATTTGGTTCATATGGGGTATAACTTACATACAAAAAGGTACAATTAACATTTTAATACGACATAAGTGAACTACCCATTGTCTTAAGCCAATAGGCTTCCTGCTTCATCGACCTCGTAACCTACTATCTCCACAGGCGTTAATTTGGGCAGTCCCTGCCCTATATATTTCTTTATGCTATTTGTCTTAATCCTTCTGTCAGTATATTTTTCGCGGCATTGATATCCCTGTCATGTTCTGCTCCGCATTTCGGACATATCCATGTCCTCACTGACAAATCTTTTGTATCTGGATTCTGATACCCGCAAACAGAACATAATTGACTACTAGCATAAAATGTATCTATTTTGATGTATTTCCTGCCATTCCATTTTGCCTTATACTCTAACTGTCTTGTCAGCTCATACCATGATACATCACTTATGGCTTTTGCCAGATGATGATTTTTTACCATGTTTTTTATCTGTAAATTCTCTGAAACTATCACTTGGTTTTCGCTGATAATCTCATGTGAAACTTTATGTAGATAATCTTTTCTTATGTTCCTTATTTTCTCATGGCATAATGCTATCTTTTTCTTTGTTTTATAATAGTTCTTACTTCTCTTCCCTTTATGTGACAGTTGCCTTTGCAGCTTTACAAGCTGTTTCTCGTATTTTTTTATAATTTTTAGGTTCTCATATACCTTCCCATCGGAAGTAATACATAAATCTTTAATTCCTAAATCGATTCCTATGTTATGATTTGTATGTGCCAGTTCCTTATGCTCCGTTTCTACAAGTATGGACACATAGTATTTTCCACTAGAAACCTGCGAAATGGTCGCTGACTTAATCTGCCCACTATATTCCCTGTGTAACCTTGCTTTTACCGCTTTTAATTTTGGCAGTTTTATCTTTCCTGTCTCAAAATCTACCGCAATATTTCCATTTGTGAAGTTTGTTGTGTATGATTTATGGTTATCGTGTTTGCTCTTGAATTTCGGATATCCTGCATGTTCCTTAAAGAATTTTTGATATGCAGCGTCCATGTTATAGATTGCGTTGGTCAGAGCAAATTTATCTATTTCTTTTAACCATTCATAGTCTTTCTTTAATTCTCTGTTACAGTAATTATTACAATCCGTTTTACTAACTGACTTTTTCTCTTTCTCGTATATTTCTTTCCGATATGCCAATGTCTGATTGTAAACAAAACGGCAACAGCCAAATGTTTTTGCAATCTGAATTCTTTGTTCGCTATTAGGATATATCCTGTATTTATATGCTTTTAACACCTACTGTCGCCACCTTTCTACCCTTGATTCTCTATATATTTTCGTGGCATCTCTTCTGAAACATTTCCTACACTGCAGACAAAATATCCGTCCGTCCAAAAAGTATGTTCTTTATCTGTCTCCATATATCTGATAATGACTTTATGCTTTTGACATATCTCATAAGAAAACTGCTTTATATCATCTGATATTTGTTTTGACATCAGCAATTTCTTTCTATACTTGCATACGAAAATAATATGATACTATAACAAATATTTGTGTCTGTTTTTTGATTTCCACGTTCCCATAACGCAAGTATAGCACAACCCTCCGCTTCCGGCTACCTTAACCCACCGTCTAAAGCCAGTGGGATTGCGGTAGCCCTATTTCAACATTAAAAAAGCATATGGAAAATGATAAGTATCCTCCTTACTGGTCTGTCCAGTAAAAAGAGTACATATCAAAATTTCCCATATGCTTCAAATATAATTCAGTAATAAATCAACTATATTTAATATAATTTATTTTGCAACAATATTTACAATCTTGCCAGGTACATAGATTTCCTTAATTATATTACCTGTAATCTTGCCTTCTACTGCTTTCTTAGCCTTTTCAAGAACTGACTCCTTAGCCTCATCTACAGCTATAGAAATAGTTCCCTTAACCTTACCATTTACCTGAACACCAATCTCTACAGTGTCTTCCTTGCAGGCTTCCTCATCGTATGTTGGCCAGCTTTCATAAGCTATTGTATCGTTATGGCCAAAGCGGCTCCACATTTCCTCACCTGCGTGTGGGCAGATACAAGAGAACATCTTTATAAAGCCTTCTGCGTATTCTCTTGAACACTTGCCAAGCTTAGTTGCAGCATTCATAAATATCATCATCTGGCTGATAGCTGTGTTAAAGCCAAGCTTTTCAAAGTCATCTGTAACCTTCTTAACTGTCTGGTTATATACCTTTTCAAGTTCCTTAACTTCCTCATCGACAACATTGCCTTCAGTTGTAAAGAAGTTCCATACCTTACCGATAAATCTTCTTGCACCTTCAACACCCTGCTGGCTCCAAGGCTTAGAAGCTTCAAGAGGACCCATGAACATTTCGTAAAGTCTTAAAGTATCAGCACCATATTCTCTTACGATATCACTTGGGTTGATAACGAACTCTGGAAATCTCTTACCCATCTTGATACCGTTAGAACCAAGAATCATACCCTGATGAACTAACTTCTGGAATGGCTCTGCAACTGGTGATATACCCTTGTCGTAAAGGTATCTGTTCCATATTCTTGAGTACATAAGATGTCCAACTGCGTGCTCTGGTCCACCTATATAAAGGTCAACTGGAAGCCAGTGCTTAAGAAGTTCCGGATCACAGAGTTCCTTATCATTATCTGGGTCGATATATCTCATATAATACCAGCTTGAACCTGCTGAACCAGGCATTGTTGAAGTTTCTCTCTTACCCTTAAGTCCATTATGTTCATACTGCTTCCATTCTGCTGCATTTTCAAGTGGAGCCTGTCCATTTTTGCCCTTGTAATCTTCAAGTTCTGGTAAGATAAGTGGAAGCTCATCATCATCAAGAACGTGAATCTGTCCGTCTTCAAGATATACGATAGGCACTGGTTCACCCCAGTATCTCTGTCTTGCAAATATCCACTCTCTGAAATGGTAGTTAGCCTTTCTTCTTGCTACGCCCATTTTTTCAAGTTTCTGAGTAATAGCTTCCTTAGCTTCTTCTACTGTAAGGCCTGTGAATTCCTCTGAGTTGATAAGCTTGCAGCCCTTGCCAAGGTAATCATACTTTTCAAATGCCTTTTCTGATACATCAGCGCCATCAATAACCTGTATTCTAGGAATATTGTGTGCCTCTGAGTACTCAAAATCTCTCTGGTCGTGGCTTGGAACTGCCATAACAGCACCAGTACCATAGTTGGCAAGAACGAAATCACCTATGTATATAGGAACTTTCTTGCCATTTACCGGGTTAATTGCATATATTCCTTCAAGAACGCAGCCTGACTTAGTCTTGTTAAGCTCTGTTCTATCCATATCATTCTTCTTAATAGTCTCTGCTATATAAGCTTCTACCTCTTCCTTGTTCTGAATTCTTGGCATAAGCTCCTTAACGATATCTCCATCTGGTGCAAGTACCATAAATGTAATACCATATATAGTTTCAATACAAGTAGTAAAGATAGAGAAATCTCCACCACCGTCAATCTTAAAGTCAACCTCTACACCTTCTGACTTGCCTATCCAGTGTCTCTGCATTTCCTTAGTAGACTCTGGCCAGTCGATATGTTCAAGTCCCTCAAGTAATTTATCTGCAAATGCTACCTGATCGATAACCCACTGCTTCATATTCTTTCTTACAACAGGATATCCGCCACGTTCTGACTTACCATCAATAACTTCATCATTAGAAAGAACTGTACCAAGCTCCTCACACCAGTTAACTGGCATATCTATATATTTAGCATAGCCATCCAAATATAACTGCTTAAATATCCACTGTGTCCATTTGTAGAACTTAGGATCACTTGTTGCTAAAGTCTTGCTCCAGTCATAATCAAAACCCAATTCCTTTAACTGCTTAGTAAATGTTTCTATATTCTTTTCTGTAAATCCATTAGGATTGTTACCTGTCTTTACAGCATACTGTTCTGCTGGAAGTCCAAATGAATCATATCCCATTGGATGAAGTACATTATATCCCTGCATTCTCTTCATACGTGAAGTGATATCTGTAGCTGTATATCCCTCTGGATGACCTGCGTGAAGACCTACTCCTGATGGATAAGGAAACATATCAAGTGCATAGTACTTTGGCTTTGAAAAGTCCCATACATCTGTTTTAAATGTTCCGTGTTCTTCCCAATACTTCTGCCACTTTGGCTCGATAGACTTGGGATTATAAGTTGTTGTATTAGCCATCTTAAAACCTCATTCCTGCACCGGTTATACCAATCCGGTGCTTTCAATCACATATTTACTCACTTTCAAATATTATCACAATGAAAGTATTTGTCAATAACCGGCCACTTTTTTACGGAAATCCTTTGACATTGACATTATATCTTTGTATTTCTGTCATTTTTCTCATTGCTATTTTACATTAATCATTTTGCTTTAATCTTTTTGCTTTAATCTTTTTACTTTGGTTATTTTACCTTAGTATAGAAATTTTCCAGTACTATTTTTTTAAGTGCCGTACTATCCGTATGGTATTCCTCAAACTCTTCTCCCATCTTAACCTCACCGGGGATTGTTGTCACATCTTCCATAGAAAAATGGGTTCTTCCTGCAAGCTGTGCAATATACATAAGCTCTGAAGCTGATATATCAGTATATATGCAGTCATTTTCTTTAAGCTTATTAAGAATAGATAATGCTATCATCGGGTTACGCTTAAGCTTTGATTTGGCTGTGCTTACAAGACTGCTTATATATTGCTCCTGCCTTTCCACCCTGTCCATTGCACTCTTAAATATACTGCAATCTCTTTCTCTTATAAATGTAACTGCCTGCTCTCCATTAAGCTTTAATGTGTTACCCTTGTAGAACTCCGGTTCGAGAACTTCTCCACTCTCATCTGTAAAATCGTTCTCTATGGTAACCTCAACGCCTCCCACAGCATCATTAATCACACCTATAGCTTCACAGTTAAATACACACACGCGGTCTATAGGTATATTATACATCAGCCTTGATACTGCCTCCGCGTTACAAGAAAATTGCTGTCTATGCCAAGCACAAGTATATTTACAATATCAGCATTATATATATACTGTCCACCATTATATTCAACGCTATCAGAAATAACTTAATTTATACGTATTATTTTATGAACCTTTTTGACAAATTTTATTAAAAATCGTTTAACTACTTTAAATATATTTAGTTTCATCCTTTACACTGTTACTTTAAAGTGCTAAAATCTATAACAATCATTGTATTTTAATGATTTTAATTACACACAAACATCATATTTATTATTAAATTATAAGAAACGAGGTTAAGTATATTATGGATTGCAAAGTTGGTTTTATAGGCTTCGGACTTATCGCTGGCTCTATAGCGCACGCACTCAGGGAATCGGGCAATAATTATAATATAATTGCAACAAGCAGAAGACTTGAGCCTGTGTATAAAGCAAAGGAAGACGGAGTTGTTGATGACGTACTTGACTGCGTTGATGATAGATTTGCTAATTGTGATTTTATAATTCTGTGCACACCGGTAATAACGATGAATGACTACCTTAAGCAGTTAAAAGATATCGTTAAAAGCGGCTGTATTATAACTGATGTCGGAAGTGTTAAGACTTCAATACATAACACTGTTAAAGAGCTTGATATGGAAAATGTATTTATAGGCGGTCACCCTATGGCTGGCTCTGAACTTACAGGCTATGCTAATTCTTCATCAGCAATTATGAAAAATGCACGCTATGTAATCACTCCAACATCAAAGACTACTAATGAACAGCTCGAACGCTTCAAAGCTCTTGTGTATGATATGAAAGCCAATCCTATTGTTATGGACTACACAATTCACGATAAAAGCGTAGCCGCAATAAGCCACCTTCCACACCTCATATCTACAGCACTTGTAAAGCTTGTATCTGAACAGGACGACAACGACAAGCATATGCAGATGTTAGCGGCTGGAAGCTTTCGCGATATGACAAGGGTAGCCGCTTCATCTCCTGAAATGTGGGACCAGATATGTGCTTCTAACTCAGAAGACATAAGCGTACTGCTCGGCGATTATATTGACATATTAAGTGAAATTAAGAAGAATATTGATAACAAAACTCCAGGGTATGTTAATGAACTTTTTGAAATGTCCAGGGAGTATAAGAATTCGTTTAGGAAATAGTATATGTTATATATAGCTATATAACAATTTCTATTGTTTTCGTTACAAGTTAATTTCAAAAGAATACTCGGTCACAACCGAGTCGGTTGTGACCGAGTATTCTTTTACTCCATATTTTCTACTTATCCCTATAGTGCGTTCCACATTGTATGATTTCAATATTATTATTTTCTATTCTGAAAACAATCCTATTCTTCTCATCAATTCTAACACTCTAATATCCTTGTAAATTGCCACTAAGAGGCTCTGGCTTTCCTATACATTGATATCCATTTCTGTCAATATCCATCAATAATCTATTTATCTTTTTTAGCATCTTCTTATCCTGTGTCTGCCAATTAAGATATTCTTCCCAAGCCTCATCTCCCCATAATTTTCTCACTCATCCTCCTCTATTAATTCGTGCTCCTTTAAAGTACTTTTACCTGAACGTATATTTGCCACACGTCTTTCCAATTCTTCTATATTATACTTACTATAGAATGGGTCAGCTGTAAGTTCAAAAGGAATACGGTTTTCCCTGACAACTGTTTTTAAGAATATATTAATTGCTGTTGACATACTTAGTCCTATTTCGTCTAATGTTTTCTCTGCTTTATGCTTTATCTCATCATCTACACGTAAACTAATCTGTGCCATAATATTCACTCCCTTCTGTATAATAATTATAATATTTTCCGCCACACTATGCAAGCATTTGTATATACATTTGCTATTTTTTTCTAAACTCTGAAGCACCCTCCACCAATAAATTCTCTCATTATAGAATTAATTGGAACATTGTCTGCCTGACAAGGAAGGAAATACGCCAGAAACTTGAGTAATCTCTTGGCTTCCTGATATTCTGGGTCATCTTCTGTTATTGAGAAAAGAAGTGGCTCTACTATTGGCTTTAATATACATAGCTCATATGCCATAGCCGAATTAAACATAGCATCTGCTTCTTCCTGAAATGGAAAGATATTCTTTTCTTCACCTTTTCTAACCGACTCCCACATTGAAAGTGTTCTCTTGGCAGAAGCTCCTCTTGTTCTGTAATCCCTTGCCATACGTCTTATAAGACGTCCATCTGTTGTAGCAACTCTGTTATGCTCGTCAACATTAAGCTGTGTAAGTGCACTTATATAGATTTTAAACTTGCTTTCAACTGGAAGTGCGTAGGATAATTCATCATTAAGGCAGTGTATACCCTCAATAACAAGAATATCTTCTTCCCCAAGCTGTATATAATCACCATTGTATTCTTTCCTTCCTGTAAGGAAATTAAACTGAGGTATCTCAACCTTTTCACCTCTTAGCAATGCATTCATATGGTCATTAAAAAGCTTTATGTCTATTGCATGTAAATCCTCAAAATTGTACTCTCCATTTTCATCAACAGGTGTCTGCTCTCTCTCCACGAAATAATTATCAACCCCAATTGCGTGTGGCTTAAATCCACTTGCTCTTAACTGTATAGATAATCTGTGTGAAAATGTTGTCTTTCCAGATGAAGATGGTCCGGCTATCATAATGAATTTAACGCCTTCCCTTTCTTTTATCTGATTAACAATCTCAACAATCTTCTGCTCCTGTAACGCTTCCTGAACAAGAATAAGTGAATTAATATCCCCGCTTATTATATGCTTATTCAATGATGCAACTGTATCAACACCAAGCATATCTGCCCACTCGCTTCTTTCCATAAGTACATTAAAAAGCTTAGCCTGTGGTGCAAATTCCGGCACTGTTTCCGGATTTTCTTTAGTTGGCAACTGAAGAACAAAGCCCTTATCATACTGGAATAAATCAAATGTCTTTAATATTCCTGTATTAGCTGCCATATAACCATAGAAGTAATCGTAATAACCCTCTATGCTGTATACATTAACATAAGAACTAATTCTATATTTGAATAACTGTGTCTTATCTTCCATTCCGAACTTCTTGAACAGCTTAATAGCCTCTGATGTCTTCATTCCCTGCTTCTTAATAGGCAGGTTTTTCTTAACATCAGCTCTCATAACTTCTTTTACTTTATTAAGAAATTCTTCTGTAATCTCAAAATCACCCTTTATATCGCAATAAAGACCTTTGCTAAGAGAGAATTCAACTGTAACTCTCTTGATTTTATTATCTGTATCAAGCTTATGTATTGCATTGAGCATTAAAAGAAGTACGCTTCTTTTATACGCCTCATTACCCATAGTTTCTCCTACAGTAATAAATTCCACCTTTTCATCCGTTATATCCATATCTGATATCTCTGTAAGCTTGCCGTTGACATTAGCAAGAATAATATCATATTTGTAATCTTTTGCGGCTTCTGCTGCCATCTGTGATAAAAGCATTTATTGCTCCTTCCATCTTCCTAACGCCTTATTAATAACAGCAATATCTTCATCAATAGCCTTGATTCTATTCTTCACAGACACTGACTGTTCTTTATTAAGAAGATTATCTCTAATATTATTACAACTCATAAGTTCTTTATTAAGATACTCATAAAGCACTTCTGACTTATTATCAAGAAGGTATTTTCCATATCTTAATTCTTCCTCTGTGTAAGCTGTAATCTTTTTTTCATTATTATTCTTTTCATTATTATTCTGATTATCATTTTTATAAATGTCATCTGCATCAACAACATTTTTATTAAAATGCTGTTCATATGGCGTGTTGTATACACAGTCAAATATAAAGTAATATTTTCCGTCTTCTAATAGAATATGTTCTGACTTAATATCTATGCCAGCTTCTAAAAGATATGCACGGAAATCCCTTAATTCTGACTGTGCAGATAAGACAAGCTGGGTATTATACCCAAGCTTGTCTATACCTGCCTGTAATATACTCTTCATAAGCTTTCCGCCCATACCGCATATAGTTACTGTATCAACGTCACCTTTATTAATACCTTTAAGCCCGTCACAAAGCTGTGTAGTTATCTTATCTGAAAGTCCATATTCATCAATGTGCAGCTGTGCACGTCTTAATGGTTCTTTTCTTACATCACATGCATATACTTTATTACTTATTCCATTCTGGACAAGATATATTGGAAGATATGCATGATCTGTGCCGATATCTGCTACTCTTGCACCTTTATTAACAAGGCTTGCAGCACATTTTAATCTCTCAGATATATTAATAATATTGTTCATACATTTTCCTTGTTATCTTATTGGTTAATTAGTCAAGATAATCCTTAAGCTTGCGGCTTCTGCTTGGATGTCTTAACTTTCTTAATGCCTTGGCTTCAATCTGTCTGATACGTTCTCTTGTAACATTGAATTCTTTACCAACTTCTTCAAGAGTTCTTGCCCTTCCATCGTCCATACCAAAACGAAGTCTTAATACCTTCTGCTCTCTGTCTGTAAGTGTTCCAAGAACTTCTACAAGCTGTTCCTTAAGAAGTGTTGAAGCTGCGGCTTCTGCTGGTACTGGAACATTATCATCCTGAATAAAGTCACCAAGGTGGCTGTCTTCCTCTTCACCGATAGGTGTTTCAAGCGAAACCGGCTCTTGTGAAATCTTCTGGATTTCCCTCACTCTCTCAACCGGGATATCCATAGTCTCTGCTATTTCTTCTGGAGATGGCTCTCTTCCTAATTCCTGTAAAAGCTGTCTTTGTACTCTTACAAGCTTGTTGATAGTTTCTACCATATGAACTGGAATACGGATTGTTCTTGCCTGGTCAGCAATAGCTCTTGTGATAGCCTGTCTTATCCACCATGTAGCATATGTTGAGAACTTATATCCCTTACGGTAATCGAACTTTTCAACAGCCTTAATAAGACCGAGGTTACCTTCCTGAATAAGGTCAAGGAACTGCATTCCTCTTCCAACATAACGTTTTGCAATACTTACAACAAGACGTAAGTTAGCCTCTGCTAGTCTTTTCTTAGCTTCCTCATCACCCTGTTCCATTCTCTTAGCGTACTCAATCTCTTCCTCTGCACTTAAAAGTGGAACTTTACCAATCTCTTTTAAGTACATTCTTACAGGATCTTCAAGGCCAATACCATCTGGTACAGATAAATCAATCTTTTCAATATCTATATCATCTTCATCATCAAGAAGGATATCGTCCTCCTCAACTTCATCATCATTCATCTTAACATCTACATTACAAGCTTCAAGGAATTCAAATACCTTTTCCATTTTATCTGCTTCAAAATCAGTATCCTGAAAATAGTTCATAATTTCCTTATAATCAAGGACATTCTTTTTCTTCTTGGCTATTGCAAGTATTCCTCTGCATTTTTCCATAAATTTTTCCTGAATAGCCTGTGCTTTTTCTTCTTCTGTAAGTTCAGCTTCTGCACCTTCCTTGCCTTTTCTTGGCTTCTTGGCTGTGCTCTTAGCACTATCTTCGTCTGATTTCTTCTTTCTTGTTGCTTTTTTAGTTTCTTTTACTTCTTCTTCGATTAAGTTTTCTTTCTTATCTGCCATTACAATGGTCCACCTTTCGCATATATTACAAATTAATATGAATATTATTAAGCTTCATCTGCTGATTGATAATGTCCTGCATAGCTCTTGCATCTGTAGCATTATCAAGCTTAGTATCAAGACTATTCTTCTTGACCTTTATAACTGTATCATTAAGCGTCTTCTCCCTCTCAAGCTTGTTAAGGGAGTCACTTAATTCTGCACTAAACATAGCCGCTATTTCATTGTGCATACTTGTATCCATATATGAACTGATAATCGCCGCAGGATTAATCTGCCCAGTCTCGTATTGTTCATATATCTTAGCTGCTACATCTTTAAATACCGGATCTACAAAATCATCAGGACTTATAAACTTACTGACCTTCTCATAAATGTCACCATCTTCAATCATCCACGTCAGCAAAATCTTCTCTGCCTGTCTTACGCCATTTTCGCGTTTCTTCCTTATAGGAGTATTCTCCTTAGCCGTATATGTGTCGTGCTTTGCCATAATGCCTTCATTGCTTCCAAGCCTTATGACCATATCCCTCATTCCGTCTTCCGGAATCATATACTGCCTGCACACCGCCTTAAGATAATTCTCCCTCTCAAGCTTTTCCTTAAATACAACAAGCCTGGAAGCTACTTCTTTCTCAAATGACGTTTCGCCCTCAGGATCACTTCTGTTATAATTCTTCTCTATTATTCCAATTTCATACATAAAGCTGTTCTGTGCCTTATCTATTCTGTCCTGAAAGCTTTCTGTACCTAATGCCTTGATGAATTCATCAGGGTCTTTATATGGCCGCATATTAATAACTCTTGTGGACAAACCTGCCTCTTTAAGTATCGGAATTGCCCTTAACGCAGCTTTCACACCTGCCTCATCACTATCATAGGTTATAAGAACATTGTCAGTATACCTTTTCATAAGTCGTGCGTGTCCCGGTGTCAGTGCCGTTCCAAGCGATGCCACTGCCTGCGTAAATCCAGCCTGATGAAGGGATATTACATCCATATAGCCCTCACATATTATAAGGTTATTCTTTCTTGCTGTTCTTGCCGCATTCAGCCCATACAAATTCCTGCTTTTATCAAACAGCTTGGTCTCTGGCGAATTAAGATACTTAGGTTTCGCATCTCCCATTACTCTTCCGCCAAAGCCTATAACCTTATTATTAATATCCATTATAGGGAATATTACCCTGTTCCAGAACTTATCCCTCACACCTTTTTCGTATGTAAAAAGACCCGATTCTTTTAGAATCCCATCATCATAACCTTTATCCTTTAACATACGATACAGCTCACCCGTTGACTGCGGTGCATATCCCAGTCCAAAGCTGTTGATAGTCTTATCCGACAGACCTCTCTTTACAAGGTAATCAAGCCCTGACTTTCCAGCTTCTGACTTTAACTGATGATAATAATAAGTCGCCGCTATTTTATTAATCTCCAAAAGCCTTGTCTTTATATCCCTGTCTTTTCTGTCCTCTGCGGAATAATCTGTCTCAGGAAGTTCCATTCCTGCACGTTCTCCAAGCATTTTTACTGCTTCTGGAAATGTATAATTCTCATATTCCATTACAAATGTTATTACATTTCCTCCAACTCCACAGCCAAAACAGTGATACATCTGCTTCGTGCCAGACACAGAAAATGATGGCGACTTCTCATTATGGAATGGACAAAGCCCAACATATGAACTTCCATTTTTCTTAAGTTTTATATATCCTGAAATAACATCAACTATATCATTTCTTGATATTACCTCTTCTATTACTTCACTTGAATACATTATTAACTCTTCTTTCCAGCCTTTCCAAGATATGAAAGCAAATATATTATTATGCCCGAAAGCACTTGTTATTACTTGCAGATACATTTTCTGCACATCAGCCTTTCCAGGCCTTAGGAACAAATATATTCTCAAACTTGCTTATAGAATACTGGTCACTCATTCCTGCTATATAATCGCATACAACACGCTCTGGCTTCTCGCCTCTTTCATATATGAAGCGTTTGTAATTGTCAGGAAGTTCCTCAATATTAGCAATATAATAATTATAAAGTTCTGTTATGAGCTTGCACACCTTAATCTCCTCGCTCTTTGCAGCTGGATTGGTATACAATCTGTCAAACATAAACTGTCTTAAATCTGTCATCGCCTTATGTACTGTATCAGACATTATAATATCATCCTTGTCAATACTGCACTTTATTATATCGCTTATAAGCGTATTAAGCCTGCTCTTGGTAGTTGTTCCCAACACATCCGTATATTCCTTAGGTATATAGTCCTCGGAAAATATTCTTGCCCTTATTGCATCATCAATATCGTGATTAATGTATGCAATCTTATCTGAAAGCCTTACTACCTTACCTTCAAGCGTTGATGGGTGTCCTGCTGTTCTATGATTAACAATACCATCTCTTACTTCCCACGTAAGATTAAGCCCTGCTCCATCTTTTTCCAGGAATTCAACAACTCTTATGCTCTGCCTGTAATGGCTGAACCCTAACGGACATATCTTATCAAGCGTTCTCTCGCCTGCATGTCCAAATGGCGTATGCCCCAGATCGTGTCCCAGTGCGATAGCTTCTGTCAAATCCTCGTTAAGTCTTAACGCTCTTGAGATGCTTCTTGCTATCTGGGCAACCTCCAACGTATGTGTAAGTCTTGTCCTGTAATGATCTCCCTCTGGTGCAAGAAATACCTGTGTCTTATGCTTCAGTCTCCTAAATGACTTACTATGTAATATTCTATCCCTGTCCCTCTGATAAATCGTACGCATATCACACTGTGGCTCTGGCTTATCCCTGCCCCTTGATTCATCACTGAAACTGGCATATGGACTCATATACTCGTGTTCTCTGCTCTCCTGCTGTTCTCTGATATTCATACTTCACCCTCATTTCTATGCAATACATAATTGCACATACAAACGCCAAAAAACTGCCTACTTTTTAAGTATTCAACAAAATCAGATAATTTCCTTTTTTTATTTTTCATCTTTTTTATATTGCATTTATATTGTATATATGGTATATACAATATATATTACGCGTAATATTTTATTACAATGGTATATCATTAATCTTAATTATCTAGTGCATAGCCAGCACGAATAACAATATTATTCTTCTTGTCATAACTTTTTCCCAATGATAGAATATAGACATAATGACACGAATTACACTAATGTAGACGATTTAACTGTTACCACCCTTAAAGGTGGCGTGTATATGAAGTATAAAAACGATGCTTCATTTGTGTTCGGGCAGGATTTGTATATGTTTGAACAGCAGTCAAGCCGTAATCCTAATATGCCGTTGCGATTTCTGCACTATTTATCTGATGTATACAGGCAGATGTACAACAATAGTGATTTGCACAGGAGTACAACGCTTAAAATTCCAGTACCACATTTTGTTACATTTTATAACGGTAAACAGCCGCTTGAAGCAGAGAGTATTCTTCGATTATCTGATATGTATGAGAAGAACATAGATTGTCCGGAGTTGGAGCTTATGGTAAGGGTTATTAATATTAACACTGATAATAATGCGGGTAATAAATCCCGTACTTTTAATTCTAATATTAATGATAATTCTGTTAGCAATTCTAATATACATACATATAGTTCTGAGTTTCTTTCTAAATGCGAAACGCTTAAGGACTATATGATATTTGTTAATAAAGTGCGTGTTAAGACCGATGTTGAGAAGATTGATATCCGCACTGCTGTTACTGAGGCAGTTGATGAATGTATAGCTGAAAATGTATTGTCTGAATTTTTTAGAAATCACAGGGAGGAAGTGATTACTGTGAGCATTTATGAATATGACGAAGAAGGTCATCTTGAAATCGTTAAGGAAGAAGGACGGCAGTTGGGTATCGCTGAGGGTAAACAGCTCGGATTGGCTCAAGGTAGACAAATTGGATTTAATGAGGGCAAGCAACTCGAACTTACCAAAGGTATCAACGCTTTTATCAAATTATGCAAAGATATGAACCTATCAGATGATGACACTGTTAATAAACTCATTGAAGATTACCAACTATCCAAAGATGAAGCTGTCAACGCTGTAAAGAAGTATTAATACAAAAACAACCCCAACATATGTGCATGGAACATATTGCGGGGTTGTTTTTATGTAATTTTTAATAATCTAATTTTGATTATTTAGGCTTTTTTTATTTTAGCTTGATTAACCTAGTAGTAATACGCTAATTAATTACTGAAGAAGTGTAAGAACACCCTGGTTAGACTGATTAGCCTGTGCAAGCAT
>ENA-ORRH01000698-ORRH01000698.1-human-gut-metagenome-genome-assembly--contig:-NODE-698-length-22246-cov-3.58303_pt1 | contig 22246 bp, 21 predicted proteins | sample MGYA00242173_ERZ509130 | MGnify/ENA primary metagenome ERZ509130 (study PRJEB26280, sample SAMEA2338633) | human gut metagenome | biome: human gut; feature: human-associated habitat; material: faeces... | reverse complement strand
TCCGGCGAACTGGATGTATCCGACATCGACCTCTAAGCCGCTAAATTTTCGTTTATCCGTTCATTCATCGAAATCTTCTCATCTATTGACGACAAGATAGTGGCAATCTTCTTTTGTGTTTCCAGAGCCGGGCAATGCACTACACACTTCATCAATTCTGGCTGACGCAAGCCAACCACAGTGGTTCCTGTTGCTCTGCCATCCATTTCACCCTGGAAATCAGGAGTAGTCATGTAATAATACACAAACCTTGAATCATATTCGTTTTTGACTCTAACTCCAAAAAGTCTTTGGCTGAGAACAATTTTTTCCTCACTATCCCAGTACAGAATTTGTCCAAATGGAGCTTCAGAAGTGATGATAATATCTCCTTGCTGAATCTCATCCTTCATCCATTTATGATACATTTCCTCACTCACAAATCGAATTGTATCAGGCTGAACAATGTGACCAGTCTTAATATTTTTGGCAGACAAAGCTCGATAGCCGCTCTCGCTCCAATCACCGCCAAGTTTCTTTGGCGTTTTCCCTCTATAATCAATTACAAGTTCTGTAATCTCACCAAGTGACAGTTCTTTCCACTCAGATTTCATATCCAATCGCCCCCAGCTTCTTACGGATTTCGGCTTCGAGTTCATGGGACTTGGCAAACATATCAGAAAGTTCCGAAGTCAGGCGAGCCATTTTTTCATCAAACGGTTCGCTATCTTCTTCCTGTTCTTCAATGCCAACATAGCGCCCCGGCGTCAGAATGTAGTCCTGCTTTTCGATAGCCTGCAAATCGGCTACCGCACAGAATCCCTTCACATCTTCCAAAGTTCCGTTCTGGAATGCCTCAAAGGTGTCCGCCAGTTTCTGAATATCTTCGTCAGTGAAGTCTCTGTGTTTGCGGTCAACCATGTAGCCCATCTTGCGGGCATCAATAAACAGCGTTTTGCCTTTCTGTTTTTTGTTCTTGCTAATGAACCAGAGCGTAACAGGAATCGTCACGCTGTAAAACAGCTGCGTAGGCAGGGCAACAATACCTTCCACCAGATCGGCATTGATGATGTTCTTTCTAATCTCACCTTCGCCAGAGGACTGCGTGGACAGTGCACCATTTGCAAGTACCAGACCAATCTTGCCGTTGGGCGCAAGGTGGTGGATCATGTGCTGAATCCATGCGTAGTTGGCATTACCGGCAGGCGGCGTTCCGTACTTCCAGCGAACATCTTCCAGCAGTTTTTCCTGTCCCCAGTTGGACAGATTGAAAGGAGGGTTTGCCATAATGAAATCTGCACGAAGGTTGGCATGAAGGTCGTTAAAGAACGTATCCGCCTGATACGGACCGAAGTCAGCATCAATGCCACGAATCGCCATATTCATCTTTGCCATCTTCCAAGTATCCGCATTGGATTCCTGACCATAAACAGAGATACTCTGGCGGTTGCCACTGTGTGCCTGAATGAACTTCACGCTCTGAACAAACATACCGCCGGAACCGCAGCACGGGTCATACACACGGCAGTTGTCAAACGGCTTCAAAATCGCAACAATGGTCTTAACGATGCTGGACGGGGTGTAGAACTCGCCGCCCTTCACGCCTTCGTAAGCAGCAAACTGTGCAATGCAATACTCGTAAGTTCTGCCAAGAAGATCTTTACCTTCCTCTGTATCAGACATATCCATGTTGGTGAACAGATCAACAACATCGCCCAGAACTCGCTTGTCCAAATCTGGGCTTGCATAATTCTTCGGAAGCACATTTTTCAGAGACTTATTCTCCGCTTCAATCTCTCGCATAGCTTCATCAAGAACTGTGCCAATTTCCGGGGTGTGAGCCGCCGCTGCAACGGTAGACCATCTGGCTTTTTCCGGGACAAAGAAAATATTATCGCCTAAATACTCGTCCCGATCTTCTTCAAAGCCTTCACCTTCTGCGACAAGCTCTTCATATTTTCTTTCAAATGCGCTGGAAATATAGCGAAGGAAAATCAGTCCGATGATCACCTTTCTATATTCAGCAGCAGGGATGTGTCCCCATAATACGCAAGCAGCATCCCAAATCTGTTTTTCAAAGCCGATATTAGCATTGTTCTTTTCAGCCATTGCTGATTCCTCCGCTCTTGTGTTTTTGTGTATTCCTCTTTACAGGACATCTTTGATATAGAATAACACATTTCTTATCTCAAATGTAGGTGTTTTGACATTTTCTTTGAAAAATGCCTTCAAAAAAGCACCACATTCCAAGGACGAGTGTCCACGGGATGCAGTGCTTTGGATTGTGATGACCAAAATATTACGAAATCTTGCCTGTTAATTCAACAAAGAGAATCGCTTGCTTTGCATGACGGCTTCTTCCTGACAGTGGTTCAACGTAGCTTATCTGTGCTTTTAAGAATTCAACACAGTTTTCATCGTATAACGGTGCGAGTGCATTGCAGAGATCTGCCGGCATATTTCCGATGTCTTTACCTTTTGAGGTTAAAATTCTAAAGTTATTCGAGTTATGACTGTTTTCTTGGTCTCTTACAATTTGAACCTTATCATGGACTTTTACTTTTTCTATCTGTTCAGTTCTTCCATCGTATCTGGTTCCTTTTGCTTCAAAACGAAGTAGAAAAGTACCTGCTTCCGGTGTATACACACCATCAAATTGTTCCAGATTTTCCATCATGCCCGGCTCAAAGTAATCCGGACCAACCGTTTTAGATAGTTCATTCCGTTTGTGGAGTTTTTCAATTTCCGTAAGGAGCGCATTGAGTTCTTCCTGTTTCACGGTCATGCCTCCTCAGACTCTTCCAGCTCATTATAATAAAGGTTTTCGTTCGCATAGAGACGTTCAAGATATTTGTCGTAATAAACTTCCGTTCCATTGATTTTGTAAACGATGTCAAATTTATCCACCGTTTTACAACCGTAAACAGACTCCAATTCATCTTTTAAGTCGAGAATATCGACAACTCCATGTTTCTGAATCAACGCGCATTCAAACGACTTAATCGTAATATCTTTTTTCCCTTTATATAGAATAATTGTACCATACATATTCCCAAAGGAAAATCTTTCATCTGAAATCAGAAGATTTGCGTAGAACCAATCGCCAAATCCTAAATCATAGAGTTCAGATTGAAAGCCGCCCTGACGAAGGGATGCTGCACTAAAATAACTTTCGTCAGCTACTTCGTCATATACCTGCTCACAAAAATCTCGAATTGCTTCCTGCGTCACACCTAATCTTTCCAATCTGCGAATATTAATAAGCTTGTTGGGCTCATACTCAATTACCGCCAAATTTCGCTTTAGTTCCATTAACTTCTGAGAGAACATCACAACGCAAGCGAATTTTTTTCGATAAAGACTAATATCCACCATATCTTCGCAGGTCAGAAGATGCTCGCAGTAGCTCTCAAGTGAAGGATAATGCTGAACCGCATATCTAGAAAGTACAACAAAGCCCATTTTCTTTAGATTAAACGGATTGATTTCCTCAACGTCTGCATCAGGGATAATCTCTTTGTACAGCGCAATGATTTCGTCAAAGAAGTAGAAGTCTTCTGTAAGTGTCTGTTTCAGTCGTTCCTGATTATCCGCTGGCATCACTTTTTGATCTACAGTATATATGCCTTGGTGGTAATACGCATTTAGAGGTTGCAGATATGTTCCTGTAACCGTAGCTGGATCGTAGCCATATTCATTCGATACAGCCTCTGCCAACTCTGGCATAGTTATGGGTGCCGTTTCCTTCAAGATTTCCAAAATTGCTTTTTCGCGATTGAAGCGGCCAAACCGTATTTCTGGCATTCTGCAGCAATGAAAGTCATGATAAGAACCATCTTTCACAATTTTCTTCAAAAGATTGTGAAGTTCATATCGGTCACGAATATCATACCGCTTCATTAAATCAGGGTAATCTCTTATAAATTTTTCCGTTGACACCTCAATGTTTTCATAGGCATCAAGGTTGAGTCCATCCAAAAGCTCAGAATAGTCACGACCATCTACATCATAATACCGAAGCGTTTCGTTCTGCTTCCAAAGGAGGAAATGATCCTCTGTCATTCGGTTCTTTCGTGTACGATACACAGCCTCTGTACAATAGATTTTCTCATCATAAGGAACTTCCTCCTCTTTCAGAAATCCATTATAAAGCTGCACAAATTGATCAAACGTTGTATCCTGCTGGCAGAACTTGCGGACAACCAGTTCTTCTAATTTTTCTCGTTTTTTCTCAACCCACGTTTCGTCAATATAAAGCTTATTGCGGTTAAGGAAATTCTTTATTTTCAGACGAAGGCTCGCTTCTATCTTTTTATCCTCCAGTGCTTCTTTTAGCTCTTTCTTTCCCTGTTTCAGATCAAGCGTTTCCAAGTATTTCCAAGTGGATTGAGAAATGCCAAGCCATTGTATGCTGTCCCGTTTTTCCAAAGCATACTGTGTATAAAGATACTGGTAGTAATCTTCATCAAAGTACTGCATCCCTGTTTTAGCAATATACAGGTTTCGTACACGCTGCACTTGTGCTTTTACGATTTGACGCACACGCTCTCTCGTCAATCCGTATTCTTGAGCGACCGCTTCCAACGTGATGCCTTGTAAACGTTTTTGGACAATTTCCCGGTTTCGTGGATCTATTTCATGGCATTCTACCAGATATGTTTCAAATTGGGGGTAAATACGATAGCACCGATAGTCTACATACTCTAACGTGCCCTCCTGAATCAATCCTCCAACAATTTTCTTCATTCGGGTCGAATCAATTTTTACCGGGGAATGTATTTTTTCTATCAATTCAGAAAGACTCAATCCCTCAAATCCGATTCTGTTGTAAATTCCAACAATCCTGTTTCGAATGCTTTCGTCATCCCAAAGTGCATTCATATCTCCCGCACAGAGTGAATGGATTCGTTGCCAATTATCCAAAAGATACGCTTCAATTTTTTCATTGATTTCCTCAATTGCCTGCTGGCTCAATGATATACTTTCGCGCATTTCTGACGGACGAACAAATGCAATATCCAAAAGCGTCCTATATCCATTATTTTTTAACTTTTTGCAGACGCTTCTTGTCAGACCCAAATTATCCAGCGCAACATCATTAACGCGGATATAGTTTTTAAGTGCCGTTTGATATTCTGGTGAAAACAAAAGAGTACTCGTTGGAATTCCGCTCTTAGTCGTGTTTTTCTGTTCGGCATATACGAGAATATTGTCTTTCAGTTGGCTCAGATAGAGCGCAGTCTGCTCTTGAATTTCCTGCATCGAGAGCTTGTCCATGCGCGGAATGGCAGATAATTGTTCCTCTGTCATAAAAACGATCTGATCAAAATCTTCCAGACCCTGAATCAAAAGCAAATTATATGCCTTTGTCGATAACGACTCCATCTGTGCGATTTTGATTTTTGCCGTTCTCATGTATTCCAACGCAATCTTTTTATGATCTTCTTCCAAAATCCATGCATCAAAATCGACGATTTTCCCTTGTTTTTCAATTCTTGCCTCATCTAAGATATCTACATGTTTTTCTGCACTGTTTTTATAAAAATGAACCAGATTGAGAATTTCGTCAACCGATTTTTTACCAAGGTTGCGAATAGAGCCCAATTGTTCTTCTGAACAATCCATCAGGTCTCCAACTGTGCGATACCCTGCCCGAAGCAACGCATTCTGAGAGCGTACCGACAGTCCCGCAATATCCAAAGGCATTTTTGAAGCGTCCATGGCTCATCCTCACTCTGAAAGCTTTTTTTGAAAAGCCGCAACAATATTTGAAAGTTCACTCAAGTTACTTTGAAGTGCATCTCGATCTTCTTGTTCCATTCTTGGGAAAAGTCTGGTGTCAACTTCCATAAGAAGATCAATGCACTTTGATACATTTTCAGCAGGCTTGCTCTTTAACAGCGCAGACCTAGACTTCTGCATAGCGCGTTCCATGGACGTTTGAAGTTCCGCTGCAATATTCTGATTATTTTGAGCAAATGCATCAACATCTTGTTTCGACCGGATTTCTTCTACACCGTATAGTTCCAGAATCTTTTGCTCGATTTTCTGCTGTTCTGTAAAGTAATCTGTATAGGTGTCATTCTTTATCAGTTTTTTGATATCGCGGATAAACTTGCGCTGATCCGGAATCGCATTCATCATTGCGTTATCGAATGCGATATGCTTCAGCTGCACTTTTTCCAGATCATTCAGTTTTTTCAACGGTGCCATCATCTCATGGAACAGGCTGTATACCTGATAATCTCTTGCAACATAGTACTGTTCCGGAAGTTTGAGATACTCAAGGAACTCACAAATAACTTTTGCAACTTCGATTCGTTCATTTACCTCCGAGAGTGACTCATTTGCACTTTGTGCATATTCGTCCACGGTGAGAAGATGTGTCTGCACGACGTCCCGATACGTTCCAACAGCGTAGTCAATCAGATCATAGTCAACTTTTTTCTCTTCGCCGTGCTGCAACGCAAGTTCCAGTAGCTTGATCTGCTTTTTATCATCATGGATATCCATCTCCATGATAACTGTTTCAAAGAACTGCGGCGTTCCAGTTTCGCGTTCAATTTTCCGTAAGCAAGTATAGCGCCGGTTACCATCCACAATTCTGCCGTCAGCCAAAACAACACCCGGTTGCTGCTGTCCTACCAGTGCAATGTTGTTTTTAGTCCTTTGGATTGCTTCTGGATTACTCTCACAAATAAATTCTTCGATTATATCATTATATGTCTTGCGATTCAACGAAGAGAGCATACCCGTTCCATTTTGGGACTCATACTGGGAAAGCCATGTGGAAATACGGTCGTTCTGATCGTTATAATATAATCTATCTAGCCGGACACGGTATACTGGGTATGCATCTGTTTTTCCTCCATAGGTTACTTTCTTTGTCATGGTGGTTTTCTCAACAAATTCAGAACCTACCAATTTCAGCAGACTTTCTTCAGAAAGAGCACCCTTTTTAGAAACAGGTGCGGGTTGCTCGGCGCCAGTATAAACGGGAGGGAGCGCAGTGTTTTCCTCTGCCCGTGCACGAACTTCATTATAAATTTCATGAATTTCCTCTGCACCATCTGGGTCAATTTCTTTGCAGAGCAATTCCATTGTATTCAGATATCGCTCTGCCGCTGGCTGTTCGATGTCCTGCTGTCCAAAATGAAATGTTATGTTGCGGGCTCCCATCAATTCATTCGCCCATGTTCTGCAGTTTCTATCGAGCCGATATCTAAACACTTCGTTCCACATCTGAGAACGGTTAATCAACCGCAAACAATTAGGGATATCCAACGAATCAACCAAAGTACCATAGTCGCCGCTATACGGAAGGTCGTCCGCTTGATCACTAAGTGCCATCCGCACCTCGTTCCACCAGCCACTGCCATAGTGCGTAGATAATGTTTTTCCAACATACCCAGCCAAAGACTTCAGCAGAACACGGAATCCTCTTTGCACCAAATCATAATTTTCTTGCATTATATTCATCCTTTCAAGCACGTCGGAAAATCGGCCAGTAGTCTTGTCACAAGTTTATCTTTTTGAAGCAACTTTGTCAACTTCATACACTTTATTCATCGTCAATCGAGTTTTCACCATCATCTAATTCGTCCGATGAGTTATCATCCTGCACATCGTCTGAAAAAGCATCCTGCTGTTCCAAAGAATCGGAAACCCGACCAGTTCCGATAGGATTAAAAAAGCTCATATAACCGACAAAATCGAACAAGGACTTGCCAAATCCCATAGTAAACGCTCCTTTCAGTTCTGTTCTTCCATGCCAAGGGCCTGTTCCACTACTTCATCATGACCAAGGAAGTAATCCTCAATCAGATCCCAACGCTGCTTGCTGGTCAGTTCCTTCGTCAGGAATGCAGTCATCATGTTTTCTGCTGCAACATGGCGGCGATGGATTTCCTGAAGCTGCAGGTTCTTATAGCGACGGTCTTCGGACAGGCTGCGGATCTTCTGCGGATCGTTGACACGAACGAAAATTTCCAGATTCTGACCGCCGCGCACCTCATAGCTTGCAAGCCCGAAGATCTCCAGCACAGCCAACAGGCGCATGACCGGGTTCTGCTTGCCGCCGATGGTGGCAGGGATATATCCCATGTACTCCGTTTCTTCCCGGTTGGGGGCACAGTTGACCAGCTTCTGATCCATCCAGTTCGCCATGGAGAAATAGTTGCCATTGGTCACGCGATACAAAAGGCCAATGCGGTTTCCGCCGCGCTGCGTTGCCTGAATAAACTTCATGCGGTCACCCTCACGCCTTGTAGGGTCAGCCTGTACATCCATCACAAACAGTTCCAGCAGTGCTTTCGCAAAATCAGCATTCAGCACTTCTGCGCCAAGCGCTTCCTGTGCCTTCTGGCGGAATTCTTCTGCTGTAAACATCTTATGCTCCTTGCGGTAGCCATCAAACACTTGAGCAACCGCTTCCATGTATTGACGCAGCTTTGCACGGGTGGTATCGAAGTCCTGACCATAGTGAATCTGCGTCTTGACCCGCACCGAGATACGGTTCGTACCATCCTGTGCAAACAGTTCACCTTTGAAGAACTTGGCCTTGAACATACCAAAGGTCATATCCGAGAAATACTTTTCCCACAGGTCGCCCATGCGAATCTCATAGATGCTGCCACTGTTGCGAACCACCACATCCGATGCCAGCGGACTGAAGCTGCGATTGACCGTCACGGTGTTGTCATAGAGATTCTTGACAAAATCGCCGTACTTGGCAAGGAATTCTTCCTCGATTTCTTCGGGCACGTTGGCATAGCATGTTGTAAACATAGCCTTGGGACGCACTACCAGCACCGGGAAGCCGTATGCTTCCTCCAGATCCTTTGCCAGCAGGAGCAGACCCGTTTTGACGCGATTTTCTACCTCGCCAGAATCAAACAGATAACTGAATGCATCCGGAGAAACCAGCAGATTACGGTGCTTTTTCTGACTGTACATCCAGTACAGCTTGTGAAGCATCTCTCGCAGCTGGAACTGCCGCAGTTCGCCCATGCCGTGCAGACGCTTGAGCTGTGACAGGTCGCCGGGCAGATATTCTTCCACCGCCGTGCCACGCAGGTTCTTGTCACGAGCGCAGCGACCGATTTCCTGCACATAATCTGCTAGATTTCCGGTAGGGGCATAGTGGTACACCTGCACAATGTCCGGCACGTCCACGCCCATACCGAATGCTTTGGTGCAGATCATCACAATTGCCTTGTTGTTCTTGAAAGCATCCTGTGCAGCGTTCTTTTCTCCCCGTTCCATACCTGCGTGGTAACGGCGGACTTTATCCTTTGCACTGAAAGGTACCGCCTGATAAATGCTGTCCACCGTAGAACGGAACGGGCAGTAGACCAGTGTCTTTTTGCCTTCTGCCACATATTCTGCGATCTTCTGCGCCACATGGTTCACCTTAAACTCATCACGGCTCTCATCCGTCTGCTTGTCCAGCGAGTGAATATCAAAGTCGATGTTATCGCGGCGGACACGGCCCAGATACAGGATGGGCTGATTCAGTCCCAGCGTGCTGATGGTGTCCTGCACCACGTCATCCCTGCCACCAAACACAGCCGTTGCCGTCAGGCAGAGCACCGGGAAGTGCAGCCCATTTTTGCGCTGGCGCTCCAGATAATCGCCCATGAACCAGTAGTCCGCACGGAAATCCCGGCCCCAGCTGGTGACGGTGTGAGCTTCGTCCACCACGAACAGGCCCAGTCTGCGGCCGCCCAGCAGGGTCTCCAGCGAGGTGGTCAGCAGCATTTCCGGTGCAATGTACAGAATGGACTTTTCGCCCTTATGGATGGCGTTCAGGCGCTCTTCCCGCTCCTCATGGGACACATTGGAGTTGAGGAAGGTGGCGCAGTGCACCCCGCGGGCTTCCAGCTGGCTGACCTGATCCTGCATCAGGGCGATCAACGGAGTGATAACGAGGGTCACTGCCTGATGCACCTGTGCCAAATAGATACCAGACACCTGATAGAATGCGGACTTGCCCGCACCGGTGGGAGCGGTCAGGAACACATTGGAGTAATCCTGATAGCCATCCAGTGCCAGCTCGCACTGCTTGACAATGGTGCTGATGATTTCGCCCTGACTGATCTGCATGGTCTCGGTGCCTGCTGCCGGGTCCTTGTAGAAGTCCAACATACGAAAGTCCGCATTTGCGCCCCAGTACTGCTTGAGGATAGCCCGATACCGATTTATGGTTTCCGGTTCCACCTGCTCCTTGTGCTCGGCGCAGTTCAGTGCAAAGGTCGCGCCGCACTGTGCTGCCACAAAAGACAGCACATCGTAGGTATTGTTTTTAGCGTTCTGTTCCCGCTCCACAGGCAGCACCATGGAGCCATCCAGTTCATCACTGAAGAACTGGTCTGCTAGCACCAGCGGGGAAATTTCGTGGGATAACGTTGCCGGTGCATCCGTAAAAACGGACTGTTTTTTCTGATAGAACGGGATGCAGCTGATGTTTTCACCCTGATGCCGGTTGAACAGTGCCACATAGTAGCGTTCATCCAGTGTACGGACAGCTGCATAGTAACGGCTGAGCACTTCCGCTTCCGGGCTGAACTCGGTCTTTTCGGTTTCATACGCTTTGTATAGCACCTCGGCATCTGCTACCGGAATACAGCTAGGCACATAGGCAGGGAACGCATTGTTGTCCACCACGATGAACTCCGCATCGAACATCGCCTTGGGGTCCTGCACCGTCTGGAGAACTGCCAGCATTTCCTCATAGATGCCAACGGTCACGCCTTCCTCCTGCATCATCAGGCTCTGCACCAGTTTCCGCTTGGCCGCATCGATTTTGGCAATGCTGATGGTGCCATCCGCATTCAGCACTTTCGCTGCCGGCAGGATGGCATCCTCGCGCTGGGCAAGCCAGCGGACATTGGCCGGGACAAAGCCACGGAAAAAGAGAATCGCATTTTTGCCCGCAAAGCTGGCAATGAGTTCTTCGGTGTGCTGCTCAAAATACTTCTGTGCGTTCATGATATTTCCTCCTGTATCCTTTATACTTCTTCAACCGTTTTAAGCCCCTGAACATTTGCAAAATGTGGTTTCAGCGGTTTGTTCAGAATTTCCACCTTCAAGATCCACGGATCGTCTGTTTTCTTATAAGGCAACTCCTGTGCCACCTCCAGAAGAACATGCCAGAGATCCGTATAAATCATTTTGAAAATCCTTGTCATACTCTCATACTGCATCTGGCTGTATTTAAGGCCATCCACCTCTGCGCTGCGAATCGGCTTCCACTCCAAACTTGTCCGAGCACACATCATTTTGGAATGGGTGTCCTCAGAAAAGAAGCTGCTTTTTTCTTTCAGTTTTGCCAGAACAAACTTCTTATCCTCAATACTGCAAAACGAAATATAGCCGCCATCAAAATATGCTGTGTTCTTGTACTTGCGCTGATTGTTATCCGGAATGATGCGGTAAGGGTGCCCCTCACAGCAATTTCCCGTAGCGTAGCCTTTTTCGTTGAGCAGCCGGATTGCTTCTGCGATATGGCTGTCACAATCAAATGTGCTGATATTCGATCTCGGACTTCTATCTCTGGGGTCTTTCCGGTAAGTGATCCGCATCCGCACATAGTAGGAATTCCACAAGTGTTCCATCATCACCGACTCCACCTTTCTTTTACACCGCCATTGCGGGCTCTGGCTGGCTGCTCTGCAGCAGCGCCGCCAGCTTTTTCATCACATCCAGCGGAAGCCCGCCCTGAATCTTGGGTGCTTCCTGATAACAAGCAGCCTGTGCTTTTTCCACATCTGCCGCAAAATTCGGAGAATAAGCCGTTTCCATCAACCGGGCGCTGTTGTAGGCATCCCACGAAGCATCGTGCAGACATCCTTCCGGCTCCAGCCCTGCCCTGTGCATGGCACTACTGAGGGAGAGGATGTTTTTCTCTCCCAGTATCTGCCGGAAATCCTCCTGAAAATCGTACCACTGCACCATCTCGTCCAGAAAAATGCTGTCGATGCCCTTAAAACCGCATTCCTTGCGCAGCTGGATCAGGTCGCTGGTGCTCCATGCGTAGATCTCGCAGCCGTCCGAACCGCACCATGCTTCCAGCGCATTCAGTGCTTCCGGCAGAGAGACGGCATCGCTTACAGCACCGTTGCTGATGCCGGTGAGTTTGTAGATCTTGCGCTCGATCACACCGTTGTACTGGGGCCGCACGAAAATGCGGAAGCGGTCCAGCGGGTGAAACGCATCGTCCATCCGCACTGCGCCGATCTCGATCACCTCGTTCTTGAGTTCCTTTCTGCGTACCAGCCGCGTATCCGTGGTGTTCATTTCCAGATCAATGAAGATGCTCATTTTCAATACCCCTTTTTGTTTCGCGCAGTTTTCGGTTGATTTTCTGAACCTATTCTACACCCTTATCCGTCCGATAGGCGGTACTTCTATTACCGTCTTTTAGTTTTCTTCGGCCATTTTCTGCATTTGGGCGAACAGTGCATAGTATGCAGACCCTCTGGCGATCTCCAACTCCTCATAGCTTTCCAGAACCTGCACCTGTTCGTAATATTCCTGCGGCTTCGAGTCGTCAACGATGGAGCTGCGATCTGTCACCACAAAGCCTGCAAAATCTGCATCGCTGTAACACAGCCACCGCGTGGGTTGCCCGGCCTCTGCAACTTCAAACTCCACTTCTGTCACATAAGTACAGCAGGCGAGGGTTGTTTTCTTCTGCCGGGAGAGCACCTGAAACCGTTCCGACTCAGCCTTTTTCTCCGCAGTCATGGGCAGGGAGGCAGACCATTTTTCCAGCCTGTCCCATGCCGCAAACAGCGCATCCACGCAGTTCTGATATTCTGCATCCGTCAGCTTTTCGGCACCCTTGTAATAGCAACGATTGCCGGTGCGGGTCATGCACTTGTACTTATTATCCGGGATCACCCTGTTTTCGAGCACCATAAATCCGCAAGTGTACTTCACATACTGGAACCCCTCCGGCAAGGTCGCAAATTGCGGATTGTTGCTGAAGCCAATCGCAATGTCCACCCGATGTCCGATCTTCAGGCTGTTCTCATTCATGTGCCCTTCGCAGCACCAGATTGTTTTATATCCACGCTGGTTCAGGTTGCGGATAGTCGTCGCGATGTGTGCGTCGATTTCCACATGGCAGATAGAGTCGATGTATCCGTAATACGGCTCAATCCGCAGATCCTCTTCAACATCCTCCGCTCCCATCAGCTTCGGCAAAAAACTGCACGGACGACCTTCTACCGCAGAGGGGAGTGTCTTTTTTCCGTCAAGATAATCAAAGGAATCCACGAAAGAGATCTTCGGCTTGCTGGTTTCCTCCCAAGTGCAGATGTCCAGATACTTATAGGGATGGACTGTGAAGTTGTCAAAGGTGCTCATAACATTCTCGCTTTCTTTCTTGATGTGAATAACGAAAAAAGACCTGCAGGGCTTTTCGCCTTGCAGGTCTTGAATGTTTATGAACAAGTGTACGCCACATAAACCCTTGCCCCTGAAGGCAAGAGTAGTATAGCACGCTCAGTTATATTTTGTCAACTACAACTTTTCAGTATGATTATAGCATATTTAAATACGTCTGTCAATAACTATTTCAAAAGTTATTTCAATCTTTTTTATTTTCACCGTATCTACGTTCTATATGCCGCGACTTTTAAAATAGTTATTTTTGAGCACCCTGTTTGCTCGATCTTTCAAAACCATCTTGTCTGCTTTTTTCAGCTTGATTTTGTATTATATTCCAATTTCATTCGATTTGCACGTCAGCAATTTGGCGCATTGCACACAAAAGCGCTGTGTATGCAGAAAAACCTGCGAATTCCAACACCGTCGGAATCCGCAGGGTCGATTTCAAGCTATTTATGCGTTCAAAGCCTTGTCCAGATAGCGTTTCACTTCCTTCGGTTTCAGACCGGCTTCTTTCTCCAAAGCGGTGCGGATCACCTCCAGATAGTTCGGAGACGGTGCCTTCTGCGGGCGGGTCGTGTTGCTGATTAAGGTATAGACTGGCAGATTATCCTTGCCCATCCCCAGCAGGAACTGATGCCCGTACCAGTTGGCCGAGGCTCCCTCCTGACGCATAATGTCATGCAGCTGATCCCTCGTAATACGGTACAGCCGGAACAATACCGATTCATGACCCGCCGGGTCATAAAAAGCTACGCCGCCGTAATCCCAGCTGGGGCTTTCATTGCCGAAATACAGCCTGCCGCGATAATCTGTCCAATACGATTCCTTCCACAGCGTGGTATCGTTACAGCCATAGTAGCGTTTTCCGTTGGGCGCTACGCCGCCCTGCACATAGCAGCGGAACCGTTCCTCCGACAGATTAGAGCCGTAGCAGGCATACCAGATTTCTTCCTCATGCTTCGGCTGCCAGCAGGAACACTCTAAGCAGCCCTGCGTACTCTTATTATATAAGTACGCTTCTGCACGAAGGCTGCCCTGCTCAGACTTCACCCACACCTCCCGGCGCAGATAGAGGTTGCCCTCGTCCTCATAGCGATCCATCTCTGCCATCATCTCCGGCGAGACAAAGTACACCTCACCCAGAACCGCCTCGTTTTTCTTCTGCACGATTCCGGGGTATGCACCCAGATCCACCATGGTATGGTCGTGCAGGGTATACCGCCGGGAGTAGACTGCATCCTTCAGCAGATCGTGGGCGGGCTGTCCCTGCATCAGCGTCCCATAAACAAAGAGCGTATGGGTCTTGCCGTGATAGGCTGCCACAACCTGTTCCAACTCTGCGGTGATCGGCACAGGCCACATTCCCATTTCCACCATCGACGTGTGGTTCTGCTTTGCCCTTGCAATGTCGCGTTCGAACATCTGAATGGTGTCCCGCACCAATGCCGTGAACTCTGCGCAAAGATCACCGTTTTCCTCAACGAATGCCTTAACATCGGCCTTGGCCAGCAAAATCAGATTGCGGCGCTGCCCGGAGCCTGCATCCAGTCCATGGTCACGCAGTCCGCGCCCCGTGCAGCCATGCAGCAGGTTCTTGAAAAAAGCCGTCCGTGCTTCGTCAAAGATTTCCCGCATGGTCTGCCATGCGTAGATGGCCGCTGCTGCCGCAGCATAGCTCGGATAGTACTGCAAGTCCACCCGGCAATCAGAAGGCATGGTTTTGTCAATCACCAGCGGAATCAAGCCTTCTTCCGTCTGGAGAGCTGCCGCCGCATCCAGAAATGCCGCCATCTCCGTCCGGGAAAGAGTGCGGTAGCGCTCCTGCTCGGCTGCGAGGTACAAGGCCTTTGCGCAGTCAAATGCCTGATGCACGCCGTTTTCCTGTTCAACCGAAAAGCGGCACAAAGGTTTCTTGTAAGCATTATCAAAATTCATCATGGTGTTCTCCTTTTGTTGTGGTGTGTTTCGTTCTGACACCATGATAGCACTGCGTTATCCGTATACACGGTAATTATATTTCCGTCAATCAGCTTCAATTTTCAGGATATCTTCTATCGAAACAAGTTCTCCGAAGTGCTTATCCATTATTTTTTTACAGTCTTGATCCTGACGTTCAAACAGACCTTCACTTACTATCCGAAACATTCCTGCTCCCGCAGCCGCATCCAGATAAAATCTTCCATGCTTGAAAATGCGATGATCCGTACATTGAATCAAATATGTGTGCTGCATTCCATCACCGCTTTTTAATGCAAATAACAAATTCAGCTTACCATTAAATCGTTCCAGTTGATTTGCTTCATTTTCAAATTCTTCCGCAGGATGGTCTATTTTTCCCTCCAGTTTTGTAAGAAATCTTCCAAAATTATGTGCTTCAGCCTGTTCTCTGATTTTATCGCAGTTAGCATATTTTGTCACTCGCGATGCGCCAACGAATTGTTTTTGTATCTGTTTCCGTGCATAAGGAGACAACTGACACCAAATGTCAGCTGCCAGATCTGTTGAGATTTCATTGCCATAAATTCCAGAATCAACCGCCGTTCCGAGTGATTTCAGAATATACGCAGCTTGCGTAAGATTTAACTGCATCACCACCGGATGCAACATATCCGGCATATAATCAAAGCGCTGTCTACCTTCATGACGCGATTCAATTGCAACTCTCACGCGCTGATTTCCCAAAGCCCATGGCTCCACATCTTTCTTACCATTCAAACGCTTTAAATATGTACGCAGTGTTTTTTCACTGATTTGCAACTTTTCTGCAAGCTGCTGCCGGGTGCATCCAAGACCATCCGGTCCTTGCAGCTCCTTTATCAGTTGGATCAGTATACTTTCTTCGGATTCTAAAATCGGTTTTTCTGGTCTGCTAACTAAAATGCCATACTCATTTTCCAAAACAGACAGCCACGCATCAAATAATTTCCAGAGCTGCTGCTTTCGTTCAATTCCTCCCGGCTGATTCCAGAGCGTCAAATCCATAGCTTCTGATATCAAATCACATAACGATTTTATATCATTTCCTGTGAGTTCTTCTGCCAACTTTACAAGAGATTTGGACAGCAACCGACCGCTCAAAAGTTTTTCAGCATCTTTCATACTCTCTTCCGGGAGCTGTTCTGCGGCACACCGGAGCATATCCAGCAAACGTTCCACTTTTGCATCCTGATCCATCCGATTGTCCTCCTGCTCGCATTTCATATCTTGATATCAACTTCGAGAGAATGTATGGGACACCGCTTTTAACCCATTATAACATTCCCGACTCTGAAAGCCAACTCCTGTTATAGCGCTGTGTCTTGTTCTATGATACAATCAAGCTATACAGGAGACACGAGGGAGGCAAGGAACAATGTACGATATCTGTCTTACCGTTACTGCATGGTGCATCATCGGCCTATTGGGTGTTCTGCTTATAAGATCTTTTGGATTCCGGAAATTCCATCAAGAGAAAATCATCCCTTGGCTCGTGGGGATTGCTATGATTTTCTTCCTGATAGCACTTATGTTTAACTAGAACTGAAAGCAGTTGAATACGGCCTGAAAGGTCGCATTGTTGTGGCAAGCAGTGCATTCGTCTATACAAATGCCTATTTTGCGCTGCAAAATGCTTGTTGGGGACACCCCAAACCCTTTCACTCTGCACCGTTCCGATGCAGGCTGCGCATTCCTGCGGAACGCTTTTTACCCGGTGATGCTCTCCGGGTCATTGAGGACTTGCATCAGATGGGATGCCGCTTCATCTAAATATTCGTATTTATCTTTTTCTGGAATAGCCGATTTCATAAGCGGAACATCCCACTCCTGCATACATTCAGCAAGCTGCTGTTGTGCGTGCTGTGCAGCCGCCTTTCGCACCTCTGGGGTGACATCCGAATCCAGAACGTAAGCAACCGTAAACTTGCCGCTGCAATCTTCAGTAAGCTGCACCATCGAATCGTGTTCTTCCCAGAAGTAACAGAACCAGACGCGGCCACCGATACCCTCCATGCCGGAGCGCAGTTCTTCCTCATCGCTCCACTGCGGAACGGCAGCAAGAATGTCCTGCAAGTCGGTGTAGGCTTGCTGCTCTGCCGGGGTCACTTTTTTGCAGCGGTATTCGTGTTCAATGTTCCGCTGCCAGTACAGAGCCAGCTTGCCTTGCTTGGCACGGTCGATTCCATCGTTGATGTCGGAAAGGATACTGTATCGTGGTTCTCGCATCTTGTTCACCTCGAAATCAATTCTTTGGGAATGAATACATCCTATAAAAAATATTATAGCCTAAAGAATTGCAAAAGAAAAGCGCACCAGCCAAAATTAAGCTGGTGCGCCAGAGTTGCCGCAGGATTATTCTTCTTTAGTGAGGTAAGGCAGATTGGTGATATAGGTGTCCAGAAGGTCAAGTGCCACTTTCTTCTGCATAGGGGTCAGTCCTTCAAGCCGCTTGCTGATTTCATCATCGGTCACATGAGATGCACTTGGAACCAGATCGCACAAAAGTTCGTCTGCTGAAATATTCAGGGCATTCAAGATTTTGACAATGGTTGCAAGCCCCGGTTCCTTTAGTCCGCGCTCCACCATCCCGATATAGTTGGCAGAAAGGTCTGCTTTTTCTGCTACTTGCTCCAACGTCAAATGATGTTTCAAACGCTGTTCCCGTAATCGCTGTCCAAATAATTCTTTCATAGAGCAACCTCATCCTATCGAGTTGTTTACACTCTTTAGAATACCTGTTGCCGTTCCTCGTATACACAATCGAAAGAAACAGTGCATCACCATAGGGATTATAAGACAAAAAAAGACTGCCGGGAACCGACACAATCGTCAGCTCCGGCAGTCCAGCATTAACGCACCTGTTCTGTTCCGTGCGTCTGCTTTTCTTCTGCAAAGAACCGTTCCACATTTTTCTGTGCGCGAACCAGTTCCTGCATTTCTTCTTTGGCTTTGCGATACTCCGGGTACGCTGCTTTCTTTTGGGAGAGCAGTTCGGAATATTCTACGTTCAAATCTTTTACCTTGGGCAACTTTTTTAAGTCCGCTTCGTCAAAGGCGGCTTTCGCAGCCTTGTGGAGTTTGATCTCTTCCCGGTGTGCTTCCAGAAACTTTTTGCTGTATCCGGCCTTGCGATAGGCGGCGTACACATCGCGGGTCTTTGCGTAATTGACGATGTGTGCCCGCAGGACAGCGATTTCCCCCATGCGCTTCTCTGCCGCTTTGATGGAATCGCCCAGCGTGTGATACCGTTCTGTTGCCGCCGCTGCACGTTCCCGAAGTTCGTCCGCACTGTCAATTTTCTTTTCCTGCAAGTAGAGCAGTGTCTTGGACATTTCTTTCAAGTTGAACTTTGTTGCCCATTTTTTATATCCACTGGTTTTGCCCTCGGCCATTTTCGCAGGAATGTCCATCAGCAGACCGAACTTCTTTTCAGGCAAGGGCTGTTTAGGATGTGGCTGGCGTTCAGCTTTGCCATCCAGCACCGCTCTGATTTCTTCCTCGGTGTATCCGGCTCCCAATGTGCGAAATCGGATAAATCGCCGCTGCCCTTTGCCTTTCACTGAAGGATGCTTGCCGCGCTTGACCTCATATCCCTGCTGTTCCAACGAATCCAGAAACGCAGCAAAATCTTTGGGCTTGTCGTGCAGCAGAATGTTGTCGATCACTGCACAGAGCTTGTCGCGGTTGCTCTCTTTGGGTGGGTAGAGGATGCGCTTCTGCCGCTCCCGGTAAGGCTTTTTCTGGATAACAGAAAGCTGATGCTCCAGACAAATCAGGTCACTTAACCGTTGGACAGCCAGTGCAGAGAAAAAGAAATCCCGGAATTTCCGTGTGCCATCCAGCGCAGTCGAATTATAAATAATATGATTGTGGATGTGCGCCCGGTCAGTGTGAGTTGCAACAATAAAGGCGTGTTTGCCTTTCAAAAAACGCTCAGCAAATTCGTAGCCAATGCGGTTGGCTTCTTCAGGTGTCACTTCTCCCGGTCTGAAAGACTGCCGCACTTGATAGGCGATCACATCACTTTTCTGCCTGCGCCCGGTGGTCTGCTCATAAAGCCGTTTTGTCAGCATAAATTCTTCGTCCACTGTCAAAGGGCTGCACTGGTAGCTGCTGACAAGTTCGCCCTGTTCAGTCTTGTCCGGGTTCTGGATATAACTGGTGTGGTCATGCAGACAGGCGGCAATGGACTTCCCCTTATTTTTGCGCATGGCAATCAACCGTGTTGCAGCCAGTTCCATCACCTCCTACAAAAGAAAAAATGCCGCACAACGGCGGCACTCTTACTTGAAAAGTTTTTCATAATCGGCGGCTCCGGCGAGGTACATGGTTTCTAATCGGAAACTCTCTAATTCATTACCAACAGCATCCAAATCAAGATAGCGTTTCCACGCTTCTTCGCTGATAAGCGAGCGCAAAGCGTCTTGAGAAGCAATCTTCTTCTGAAGCAGTTCATGATATTGTTTATTATCCGCAAGCTGTTCATACACAATGTCTTTCGGATTATTTCGATAATAGTCGGTCATTACGTCTTTATTCATTTGAACCTCCTAGTCCGGCCAGCCAGCCGCTGAACCTCTCGGCAGCATCTACAACAGCGGTTCCGGCAAAGACCAGAACAAAGCATCCGAACTCAGCCACCAGCAGGATCAGAAACTGCATCCACTCGCCCCGGAACAGCGTATAAAGCCCGCAGCCGAAGATATAGAGCATCGGCAGTGCAAGAATAAACGCCGACAAATGCAGTGTCCACTTCAGCATGAGTGCCAAGAAAGCACTGAACAGCACCAGAGGGAGCAGAAGAACCTTGAACATGAATTTCATACCGTCACCGCCTTTCGTTTTCTGCTTTCAGTATATGGATAGCATGGCTTGCTGTCAACGATGTCAACAGCTATGTACCCCACAGCCGGAGCCGTGGGGCAAAAAATCAGAGGTCAGCCAGCCGGGAAAGAATCTGCTTGCCAATGTCGATCAGTTCATCCAATCGGGTTCGCAAGTCCTCCAGATCGGCGGCATAAACCTGACCGTTTTCATTAGCAGCTTTGGTATACTGGTTCAGATTATTACTGCACACTTGCAGAAGATAAGCCATGCGGCGAAGTTCCTGCAAGTCGAGATGCAGGCAGTAGCCATCCAGAGCCATCTTGCGGATATACGCACTTAAGCTGCGGATGCCCATGCCCAGCATCTTTTCGTAAATGCGGCTTTTCTCCGATTTTGTGATGCGCAGGATAAGGACTTCATCGCGCTTTTCCCTCATCGTGCATCACCATCCTTGTCCAGAAAACTTTTGAACGGCTTAACGATTTCTGTCTTGTCCGCCTTTTCTTCCAGAGCTGCCAGCACCGAGGGGCGGCGAGGTTCGTCCTCCTGTTCTTCCTCATCCTGTTCCGGCTCGTGACCTTTTTCATCCATATCCAACTGTGCGTTCAGCTCCGCAAGGCGAGCCGACTTTTCAGCCAGTTCTTCTTCCTGTGGGAACGGCTTTTCCACTTCGATTTGCGCCGCTTCTTGCTGTTGCTTCAGGGTAGCCAGTTCGTTTTCGGCAGAAGTGATTCGTTCCGGGAAATTGTTCAGCGAATTATCCAGCCGGATGATGCAGCCAAGAGGGTCTTTGCCCAGTGCTACCGGGTATTTCCGCTGGCCTTTCAAAAGAGCCTGATACTCGCTGTGATAGGTGTCGAAGCGCAGGAACAGTGCAAAGCCACGGTAGCTGCCGATCACTTTTTCCACACTGTTAGGCAGTTCGGAGCAAGCGAGGAGAAGGCGTTCGCCAGCAGTTTTTTTCTCATCGTAGGTCACGCCCTTGATGATAATACCGCAGAAGCCCTCCTTTTCCTGCGGATGGGCGGCGGCAACTTCTGCATCCGCTTTCACTCCAGCTAGATAGGCGTTCGTTTCCTGAATGTCAGCCGGGAATTTTGTGAGCAGCTTATCTTCCAGACGGAACTTCTGGCTTTGGTGGTCGGCTTTCAGCACTTTCAGTTTCGCCACCTGCACATCCAAATCCATCTTTTCCTTGATGAGCGGGTTTCCGGCACACAATGCCTTGATCTCTGCATAAGACAAAGCCTGTTCGTCCACATCATCGCAAGAGCGTACCGGGGATTTTGAAGTCATGATTTGGCTGATGAATCGCTGTTTATTCTCCAAAGTTTGGAACAAGTAGCTGTCAAAAGTTCCCTCTGTGACGTAGTTGAACACCTTGACTTCCTTATTCATATTGCCCTGCCGGATAATTCTACCGTTGCGCTGGGTCATGTCGCTGGGCTTCCATCCAACGTCCAAGTGATGCACCGCCGCAAGCCGCTGTTGGACGTTCGTTCCGGCTCCCATTTTTGCGGTGCTGCCCAGCAGAATCCGCACATCGCCAGAGCGTACTTTGGAGAACAATGCGGCCTTTTTTGCTTCGGTGTCGGCGTTGTGGATGAACTCAACTTCGTTTTCCGGCACCCCGGCGGCGACCAATTTTTTGCGAATATCATCGTAGACGTTGAAGTTGCCATCGTTCTTTGGTGTCGAGAGGTCGCAGAACAGAAGTTGTGTCAGCTTCTGCTCCTTGCCATCTTCCCAGATTTGCAGCACGTTCCGAACGCAGGTGTTCAGCTTGCTGTTGGGGTCGTCCGGCAGCATGGGATTCATCAGGCGAACATCCAGACCAATCTTCCGGCCATCGTTGGTGACGCAGAGCATATTGTCCTCGGAAGCATCCACTGCGCCAGAATGGATTTTTGCGGCGCGCTTGCTCAGTTCCTGCACCATTTCTTTCTGCATCTCGGACGGTTTGGCCACCACGGTTTCAAACTTTGCATCCGGCACAGGCAGATGAAGCTGGTCGCTGGTTTTAATGTCAGCCACCTCTTTGAACATCGACATCAACTCCGGCAGA
>ENA-ORRH01000694-ORRH01000694.1-human-gut-metagenome-genome-assembly--contig:-NODE-694-length-22366-cov-20.7476_pt1 | contig 22366 bp, 15 predicted proteins | sample MGYA00242173_ERZ509130 | MGnify/ENA primary metagenome ERZ509130 (study PRJEB26280, sample SAMEA2338633) | human gut metagenome | biome: human gut; feature: human-associated habitat; material: faeces... | reverse complement strand
TTATTCTGCAGATCAAATATATACAGGTAATCATCCATACATTCTGTAATGATCTCAAATAAAATATCAGCTGTCTGCTCTCCAAATAATTTAACTATATCATTAATCACAACAAGAACCTTCCTTCTGACTACTTCACTCTATTCTTGTCATTTTCTAGAATAACTTAAAGATATTCACGCGGTCATGCATCTTGGCTGCTCCCTCTGCCAGATTAATACTGATCGCAGTATTCTCTTCTGAGGATGCTGCATTGCCCTGTACCACACCGGACAGCTGTTCAATTCCCTGACCGATCTGTTCCAAGGACTCTGCCTGGGAGTTTGCTTTCTCCATGGTGTTCTGTGCAATCTCTGCAAAGGACTCCATATCTGCAATGATCTGATTGAATGCGTCTGCTGTTGTTCTTGTGATCGTATTGCCCTTTTCGATTTCCACTAAGGTCTTATCGATCAGATCTCTTGTATTCACAGCCGACTTCGCACTGTCTGCTGCCAGCTTGCCGATCTGATCCGCAACCACCGCAAAGCCTCTTCCTGCTTCTCCTGCTCTGGCAGCTTCAATGGAAGCATTTAGGGATAACAGGTTGGTCTGGGATGCAATATCCTCGATATCTGTGATAATATTACCGATCTCCTTGGAGATTTCTGTAATGTGCTCCATTTCCATCAGCAGATCATTCATTTTTTCTTTTTCTTCGTTCGCTTTGTTTGCAGAGGCTTTTACACGTGCCGATGCGTTCTGCGTTTCTTTCGCTGTATCTGCAGCCAGATCCACAACAGTGTCAACGGTGGCATTCAGTTCCTCGATGACTCCTGCCTGCTCTGTTGCACCGTCCGCCAGGGATTTTGATGCATTTTCCACCTCGGATGCATTCGATGATACCTGTTCTGCCAGATTGCGGATCTCGGTCAGGGTACTGTTAAACCGTTTCAGAATATACAGCAGTGATGTCTTCAATTCCGAGAAATCGCCTAGGAAATCTGTAATATCATCACCATTTCTGGTCAGGTCACCCTGCGCTATTGCCTTTACCTCCACAGAGATCTCGCTGACATAATCTGCCAGAATACCCATGGCTTCTTTCAGATTCCTGATGGTATCGCCAAGCTCATCCTCAGACTCATAGGTAAGCATTTCTACATTAGACAGTTCGCCCTTACGCAGGCTGGCAACTGCTGCCTCTATCTGTTCTACCGGCTCGGTAATGGAATTGGTAATGATCTTTCCGATCAGTGTCGTCACTACAGCAATCGCAAGACCCGCTGCCACGATCACAATAAATATGATTACAGTGCATACATTAGCCATGGTCTTTGCCCGGTCTAATTCTACCTGGAACTCGTCACGTAATGTAGTTAATTTTTCAGCAAAAGCTGTATATTCTTCATACACCTCTCCGGTCATCAGTTTTGCTGCGTCCTGCTGTTTACCCTCACGGCTTAACTGCAAAATTTCATCCGAAGCAGCCCTGTATTTTTCCCATCCTGTGCTTGCTGCTTCATAATCAGCTTGTCCTTTTTGAGCATCACTGTCTGCAGTGATGATCGCAACCAGATTCGCGCTGGTATCCTGGATCTGACTCTCCAGCTTCTGAATTTCTTCTTCGCAGGAGTTCATGACTGCTGTATCTGATTCTACCAGATGCTGATACTGTTTGATTCTGTATTTCGCAGTCATTGTCTCTAAATCCTGCAGATATCCCAATGACGGAGACCAGACCTCCGTAATCTTCTCTATATTTGAACGGATCACTAATGTCGAGATCAGTGCCACCAACACTAAAAATACTGTCATAACAAGCACTGTCATTCGATATACTTTTAATTTTCCTTCAACCTTTAAGTTAGTTATACGCTTTTTGATCTTTTCCATGATAGTTTTCCCTTCCTTTGTAAATTCACATTTGTTTATCCATAAATAACTATAATGTAGCATACTTTATTGGAAAAATCTATTACAAAGGTATTAAATTATTTTCTACTAAATATTAGTGGTTCTATTGCTAGAAACTGGTGAAAATTAATCTAAATTCTGTCTCCTTGCATATTCCCTTGCCGTCTAATTCCATTATTTTCAAATGCTGCCTGTTCCGCCTGAACACTTTCATTTTCCTGCCATCTGTCACAAGTGTATTCCATATCAAGAAACATTCTGGTAAATATTCTCTGGTATCACAAGCTTCCATTCATCAACATACCGTCCACCCGACATGTCCTTCGTCAGGTAACGCTTACTCTTTCCAATCTGACTCTTACATCAGAATCTTTCCGATTATATCTGATTCACAGATATGCTTATACAGACAATTATCTTCCTCAACCAGAATGTCATAAGATGGTTCTTCATTTTGATCTATTGTGCCAAATGCATCCACAACAAATACCTTTCCTACCTTTTCAGCATCATCCCATTTAATTCTGACCATTTCATCACGATGGTATCTTGGTCTTCCAGGCACTGGAACATATGCTAAGCTTCTATATCCTTCGACAGGAATAATTGCGTGATAGAGAAGACTATGCTTGTCATCAACATCCAGCTCCATATGATAATGACCAAAATACCAGTGTTTATATTCCAATTTTTCTTCTACTTCCTGAAGAAAATCTGTTAATACATCTGTGCTATATAAATGTCCTGGACCCTTATCAATAAGCTCCTGTATCTTAGTAGCACAACAGTGTGTAAGAACATAATCTACCTTATAGCCATGCTTAGCTAGATTCTTTCTTCCTTCTTCCAGTTCTTCTTCGCTTGGAAGTTCCTGCTCCCACCAAGATTCATGCTTGATGCGAAATGGAAGGTTACTTCTAATTGCTTTACGACGATCATCATCAAAATCAATATCTTCTCTATCCAGAATACCTCCCTGAACATCATGAGAAGCAGCTCCTCCAAAGGTAAAAAATGTCTTCCCTTCTATCTCAAATACCTGACCTCGTTCCAAAAGAATCACTTTATCTTTTACAATATGGCGCACCTTGCCACCATGCCATTCTTCAATGGGATATTCTTCAATCATATCGTAGTTTTCATGATTGCCCTGTATCCACAATGTTGTATACTTCTTCTCAGCAAAATTCTTGCAATTGTAGGTAAAAGTTTTATCCTTTGCCCAACAAAGTCCCAAATCACCGCAGACAATTACAAAGTCATTCTCTCCCAGTTCAAGTCCTTGTTTTCTCATATGTTTATTTGAAAAACGTCCAAATTCTCCGTGTGTATCCCCCGTTATATAAATCATACTTGCCTCCTATACAGCAGTCTCTAGTAGTTCCTTAAGAGATCTTGGTTCATAAGCCATCCAACTATACTATTTTTTATATAAGCTCTTTATCCAAAAGGAAATCAATCACATTGATATTCAAAATACCGTTATCATCATACCAACGCTTTCCAATATCTTTCCTTACAACAATTTTAGGGAAAGAATCTCCTGTAAGTGTAAATGGTCTGAGTTCTACTTCTGCTTTTTCATCAGCCGGCATCACATACGCTGACTGGATATAGGTTCGTTTCCCTCCTGAATTTACAACAAAATCAATTTCCCTTGGGACACGAATTGAATTGCCATTTTCATTGAGTGTCCTTGCATAAACAACACCAACATCAACGGAAAACTGCCTGATATTCAACTCATTATATATGATGTTCTCCATTATATGCGTCATTTCCTGCTGACGAAAACCGATTCTTGCATTTCTGAGTCCAATATCCTCGCAGTAATATTTATTTGGCGAGTCAAAATAGGATTTTCCTTTTACGTCATATCGCTTACTTTCGGAAAAAAGGAATGCATCCTCCAAATGTCCGATATATGCCCGAATCGTATTGGCAGACACACCGCCCCCTTGTTTAGACTTCAGAGTGTTTGCAATTTTAGTCGGATTTGTTAATGAACCTACTGATGAACAAAGCAAATCTAAAATCTGCTCCAGTACATCTTGCCTTTCAATTCTCTTACGTTCAACAATGTCCTTAATATACACTTCCGAGAAAAGCGATTTCAGATAATTCATCTTAGCCGTATCATTAGGTCTTGACAAAATAAGCGGCATACCGCCATAGAATGCGTATTCATCAAATGCTTCATTTTTATCTCCACCAACCGCAGAGTAATATTCCGCAAAACTAAGTGGGTGTACTCTTATTTCATCACTTCGTCCTCTAAATTCAGTAAAAATGTCACTGGAAAGCATTTTTGAATTACTTCCGGTTACATAAACATCTAAATTTGATAAACCTCTCAAATCATTAAGAGCATCGTAAAAAGTAATTTTCTTTCCGTCCGGATTATATGGATTAGCCACTTCATCAGACATTTGAATTTCATCAACGAAAAGATAATACTCGTCCTTGCTCTTTTCCACTTTTTCTCTTACATACGATGAAAGAATAAGCGGATTACGATATTTAATATCTTTTGCAAGGTCAAGCTCAATCGTGATAATCTGCTCCTCTTTTACACCGTTATCAATCAGATAATCTCGATATATATTTTTAAGAAGATAGGACTTGCCACATCTCCTGATACCGGTAATTACTTTCACTAAGCCGTCAAAACGATATGAAATCAACTGCTCAAGGTAACTATCACGCTTAATTTCCATAAAATCCACTCCATTTCATTGAAAATTTCCGCCTATTTAGGCTTTTTCAATCAATATTATATATGTTTTTCTTTTGGTTTGCAAATTTTCATTGAAAATTATAGCCCATAAAGGCTAAAATATTCAGTTTCCTTTGACGGCTAATTGCAATGCTCTGATATAACTGTTCAATCATATCAACTTGTTCTTGAGATAATATAGGCATCCTTTTCACCAGAAAAAGAAACAGCACGAGTTAGGTTCTTCTAACCGGCGCTGTTTTACCATATTTTTCTTATTATGCAAATATTTTTATGTAAGTCCATGACTAGACCTGCAATTTATGCCAGTCAGTTTAGGAAGTGTCTTCTGCAGTTCTACGTGATTTATATGCTTTCTCCAGCGGTTCTATGCGATCCATGGCAGGATCGCATCATCGATCGCCTGATACCTTGGTGTATCCAATACCTGTAGCAAAGCCCCGTAAGGATCTTTTCATAGGTTTCTCCTTTTCTGTGAAATACCAGACACATTGAAAACAGGACGTCCGGTCCCGCTTCTTGTATATTCTCATCATTTACCTAATCAAAATAATCTGCTGTAAGTGTCTGTATTATTGATAAAACTATCTTATATTTCACGGTGTCAGTTGTCGAGCAACCTGTGGTTTAAGCAGTGATATACCGCTCTGTAAAAGGCATACAGGTTCTGTCCCTCCGATGGCCCTGTATCCAATGCCGCCTCGTATTCATTCTGTATATCTTCATCTATCTTTTGTCCATCAAAATAACTGGATGGGAATAAAATTGTATGAACCATCAATCTCACCTTTTTCTGCATTTATTCTTGGGTTTTTTTCTGAAATCCAAAAAATAGTCTACACTTTTTATATCTCTGAGGCAGATATAAATTGAAATAAGCCCCTCCTGCTTATCTTCAGCGTAATAGATCCTTCCCACCTTACTGTATGCACTTTTTCTGACTCTGTTGAGAACGGATCTTGCAAACCTGTCCACATAATTTTGTGACATGTCCCAGTTTCCTTCTTCATATAATTCCTGCCAGTTATTAAAGTTCATACGCCGCTCTTCATACGCCTCATACATCTGCGTCACTTTCTCATATGCGCGTTTGTATTCCTCCGGCGTATGCTCTTGTTTGGAAAACTTTTTATTGGCTATATCGCCATTTTCATCCATATTGGTAACAAGCTCCCAAAAAGATCTTCCTGTTATCCGGAACTTATTTTGATAATCAAGATACATATTGTACTCTTCATCATCAAAATCAGGCTCACTGTCATAAAATTTTTCAACTGCCGACTCGCAGAAATAATGGCGAAGTAGTTTTTCTATATATCTTTTTGACAATTTCAGTTTCTTGGGTATTTCATTCCGTCTGTTAAACGCCTCGCAGGCAAATTCATTTCGTTTTTCAACCGATACTTTTTTATGCAACATTTCTACAACCTCCATAAAAGCATCATATCTTCCAAAATACCTGTTGTCGAGCAACCGGTGGTTCAGACGGTTTACGCAGCTATAGAATATCCTAAACAAGTAGAAGAGGACACAAGGTCCTCTTCCACCAAAAGCTCCATTGGGCTTACATGATACAAAATTGCTAAGGCTACCAGATTATCGGCCTGGGGATAACATTTTCCGGCTTCCCACTTATACACAGCCTGGGTTGATTCAAACCCCATGTACTCCATGACCTGCTTCACAGAAATATTTCTCTGCCTGCGGATCTGTCTCATCCGCTCCCCGCTGGCTATTATGTCGAAATGTGGTCGTTCCATGTCGCGCCTCCTTTTCCTTTTGGAAAACACATCAATTTGTTCTACAGAAATACCGCATGACAGTATCATAACACATAATTGGGGAAATGTGGCATTAACTTGTGGTTAAAAATACCTATGTACATATTTTAATATAAGTGCTATCGCTGATGCGACTGACCAATCATAGTTTCTTATCATATTCCTATGATTCATCATAGTTTCTTCTATATAAAAAAGCCTCTGGAATTTATCCAGAAGCTTCTTAAGCATAAACAAACATATTATCCATTTTCACGTCATCCCAGCAAATTTAAAGTTATCGAGGCGAGACCTCTTTTAATTGAATAATATTATTTTTCCAAAAAGATGTTATATAAGTCCTCCAATTCTGGTCTGCACGACATAAATATCTTTCCAAGTTTCGGATCAAAATGCTGTCCCAAAGACTCCTCAATGATTTTAAATGCTTTATCATAGGTGAAAGCCTCTTTATAACAGCGCTTGGTTACGAGAGCATCAAACACATCCGCTAGTGCCATAATTCGAGCCTCAATCGGAATCGCTTCCCCTTTAAGACCACCAGGATAGCCATATCCATTTCATTTTTCATGATGGTAATGGGCGACATTTTCTGCGATTTTCACAAAATCATCGTCCTCCACACCCCGAAGAATGTTCTCAACAGTTTTGGCACCCTGTGCAGCATGAGTCTTCATGATAGCAAATTCTTCATCCGTATATTTCCCTGGTTTGCGAAGAATCTTATCGTCGATTGCAATCTTTCCCAAATCATGCATAGGAGCTGCCTTTGCAACACATTTCAAAAATGCCTTATCAAAGCCAAACTCACCACAATATTGTTCCAGCTTCTCTGAAAAAGTCTTCACAACTGCACTGGTTCGCTTAATATGTCCACCAGTATAGGTGTCACGGCTTTCCACCATGTCCGCCATACCAAGCACCATCATGTCTTTAATGTGGACAATATGCTCTGTCTGACGCTCAACCTCACGCTCAAGACTCACACTGTACTGCATCTCCATTGTTCGGTCAATAAACTCAATCAGATAGCCTACGCAAGGCTTCTTTCCATAACCGATCATACGAAGCTCCATCTCATAATAGCGCCCCTGAACCGTAATGGTTTTCTTTCCGCTTCCCTCTTTATAACACTGATACAAAAACTGAATAACTTCGTTGTAAAATGCATTATCCTCTTCAGGCACTTCACAATCCACTTTCAAATGATTAATCTCAGGATATAACTTCTTCAAATAATCATTCGCACTGATATATCTGCATTTGTCATCAAACACCACATATCCGTACTCATTCATCTTCTCCACTGCGCTAATAATGTTGGTAGACATATCGTAAATGTTAACCCGCTCAAAATAATTGATAAGAAGTGCAATTCCAAACAAATATCCCACAGACAGAAAGCTGATGTTAGAGCCAATAATCCGTTCAAAAATATACATAAAAATAATTGCAAAACAACATACACACAATGTAAGCACCAGTCGGAAAGAAAGCTGTGTTCTTTTCTTAATTGCATATACCAGATATACCACCATAACAACTGCATATAAAAGCAACATAATCGGGTACAATATATGAAGTGGTCCATAAGATTTTATCAAGTAACTATATCCATTCGTGTGTCCCAGCTCCACAGTTTTATAGTAGATATCCGTTTTCCCAATGGTAAAAACAAGACCCATAATAAGCGTAGCATATCCAATCAAAAATGCCTTGATTGACTTCGGGATTTCATTTCCACACAAACGTGCAAGAACAAACACAGTAAGAAGCGGTGCAAAGCATCCCCCTACGTAAAGAAATTTATTTGCCCACAAGGCAACATCCAAGTTTTCAGACACCGACAACATATATCTTCCAAAGCAGTTCACTCCTACCATGATGCTAAACATAATAAACAATGAATCTACCTTTTTGCTTCGAAAAAGAAAACTTCCAAGCATGATTAGTGCAAGTATGCATACAACAAAGTTAAACCCAACTACCATAGCTTACCTTCTCCTTTGTTTACAGAGTATCACAGCTTTTTCTTTTCATAGCTGGTCTCCCTCTTAATAAACTTATTAGAGGCTACCTTTTCGCAGAATACAAGACATACATGACATGTCCATCTCTTAAAAAGCCAGCCTCTTTAATTACTCTTTAATTACTTTTTAATTATTTAATTTTAAGTTTCTTCTTAAACAACTTAATGGCTTTCTTATTTCCATTAAGTTTAGTCTTCTTAGACTTAATATTTTTCTTTGCTTTCTTGCTAAATGCATTCTTATTTACAGTCTTAAGTTTTTTACCTTTGAATGTAATCTTCTTAATCTTGTTATCTCCTAGAAATGCCTTAGAACTTATTGTCTTAACTGCTTTTCCAATTACTACTGTTTCAAGTTTTGAGCACTTCTTAAATGCATTTTTTCCGATAACAGTTACCTTGTTACCTATTGTAAGCTTCTTAAGGGCCTTGCAGCCGGCAAACGCATTGTTACCAATTGCTGTTACATTAAATCTATATCCCTTACAATCTGCTCTGTCCGGAATTGTAACTTTCTTTATTTTATTCTTCTTAGCAGCTACTACACCAATAACCTTTGATTGTCCTAATGTTGCAGTATCAATTGATGTAATCCGGTATATGAGATTTCCTGCCGTATATGTCATTCCAACGTATACGCCATAACTGGGGGTATCGCTTGGAGGGGTATCGCTTGGAGGGGTATCGCTTGGAGGCGCATCCTTATAGGTGGCCTCAATCTTCACATCATTACCGGGCATGGTGAAGGTGGTGGTGGCGCTGGTCTCGTTAGCCAGCGTTACGCCGCCTGCCTTAACGACCCACTTGACGAAGTGCTTTCCGTCAGGAGCCTGTGCCGTAACGGTGACCTCAACGCCCTCCATGGCGCGGGTGATGGATGTGCCTGTGGCAACGGTTGCCGTGCCGCCGGTGACGGTAACGGCGTAATCCCGCGGGGCGGGGATCTCGGTATTCTCGCTGCGCTTAGCATGGCAGCCGGTGCATTCCTCGTGCTGCTTGCCGGGCTGATTCAGCGCCGCCTCCTGATCCACTACCCATACCCAGGTATGCTCTGCGGTTTCGGTGTAGGTGGAGCCGTCCGCCATCTTGCAGACGGTGCAGTGGTGGCTGTGTGTGCCGTTTCCGTTGTCCGTCCAAGCCGTGAACTCGTGGGCCTGAATGTTGTAGCCGTCGCCTGCCGTACACTCCTGATAGTGATTGCCGGGGTCCAGATACAGGTACGGCTGACCGGAGTAGTCATGCTGGTGGTCTGCATCCAGAGCAATGCTGTAATACGCATTGGGGTTGGAGAGAACGGTCAGATCGGTGGTGTTGTTTGCATACAGCTTATCCTTTGGAATGGTGACGGTGATGGCAGCAGCGGAGGTTGCCGTAGGCATACCGCTTATGGTGATAACCAATTCCCTAGAATAGCTGGTTTGCTCCTTAACTTTGGCGGTCAGACCTGCGGGCAGGTTGAACCAGGTGGAAACATCGTCGCCTGCCGTAACATTTTCAAAGCGGTCGCCGTTCATGCGGATGACCACATCCTGCGTCATCGTCTTGCCGACCTTGCCGCTGACGGTCACATTGTCGATGGCGGCGGAGTAAGTCCGGGTGTAGGTGGCGGATGCATTCTCACTGGTGAGTGTCTCTACATAATACAGTCCATCCGGAGTTTCCGCGTCATAACTCTTGCTGGCACGGGCGCAGAGAACGCTTGTTCCGAATTCATTTACAGTAATACCCGTCTGCGGATCATACTCATACCACTGCGTATCAGAAGGCTCTTCGCCCGGGGCGACAAGCTGATACTCCATCTTCACGCCATCCAGGGCAGGGGCTGTCAGATAAGCCTTGATGCTGCCGGTGTAGGTCATACCCTCCGGGGTAATGGTAGGCTTAGGCAGGGTAGAATCTGAATACTTGGTAAAGGTAGCTGTTGCCAGCGGGCCCCACTTTTCGTCATCTGCGGCAGCGTCGTAGTTGCAGGCTCTTGCCTTGATGGTGGTGGTCTCCTTCAGCGTGATATGCTCGGTATCCGTGTTAGCATATATGGTCGTGGTGCTGGTCTTAGGGTCTGTGCCGTCGGTGGTGTAGGCGATTTCAAAGATTTCCTCACCGGCGTACAGGGCATCGAAAGCAATTACTTCGATTTCCCCGACGAACTGCGTTCCGTCAGCGGGGGTAAACTCCACCTCGGGTGCCTTCGGCCAGTTGATCCAGCTGACCTTGAACTCGTTGCTGGAGAACTTCTGACCGTTTGCCGTCACAACGACGGTGTAGGTCTTTTCCACCGCGCTGCTCTGCGCGGGAATATCCACCGTGATTGGGTTTCCGGTGTTGATAAAGAGGCTGCCGCTGGAGGCCACGGTGGTGTTGCCCTCCTTCAGCTCCCACTTGGTGATTGGTGCGGAGAAGGTGACGATGGCCTTGCTGCCGTGATTCACCTGCGGCCAGCTGTCGATTGGCTGCTTGGTGAACGAAACCTGCTGGAATCCGGGGTTCACTTTCACATCACAGTCCGGCATAACAAAGGTTGTTTCCTGCGTGGTCGCATCTGCGAAGGTCACGCCAGGGGTATCCGTATACCACCGGGTGAACATCATGTTGTTGGCGGTGTCATCTTTCGCCTTCACGGTAACGGTTTCCCCAGCCATTGCCGAGGTGGGATTTGCCGTGCCTCTGCCGTTCGTAACCGTAATGCTGTGCGCCACGGGTACTGGGGGTGCGGGCGGCGCTTCGCTTACCACCAGCTTGACGATATGCTGGTTGCTGTAAATGCCGACGGAGCTGCCGTTCTTATCCAGATTCAGCTGCAAATCATAGGAATAGACCTTGGGATCTGCGCCCGCGGGAATGGTGACCGTATGCGAGGTTTTATCGGCAGCGATGGTATCTGTCTGCTGTACCGCGGAAGAACCGGAGATATAATGTTCGCACTTGGTTCGATAGGTATAGCCCGCATTTACCAATTCACTCGCCAGAGGATACCACTCGAACTTGAGGGTATGCGCCGTGCTGTTGTCCATCTCCTCAACTGCGCCCTTCCAGTCCTTGGCGTAGTTGATTTTTTTGCCGTCCAGCGTGACGGACTCCATCACACCCCATGCGTCGCGGATGACCTCGATGGGAGTGCTCGAGTTAAAATTCAGATAGTAACCTTTATCGTCGCTTCTCACAAGCGACTTAATGTTCTCGGAGGTATAGAACTTTCCGTTTACCTTTATCGCGCTGTTCGGGAAGCACTTCATGGCGTGAAGTATCACTCGATTTTTGGTAATCGTGCTGTCCCCATGCGCTGCGGTAACATTGTAAATGTCGAGTTTGGGATTCTTGTCGTGCGAGTCGAACACGCCGCTCTTGAGCAGCAGCTGCGGGATGGTTCCCACATCAGTGTTTTTGCTGTACCTGTTGTCAACATAAAAGCCGTCTTTGAAGTGCGCTCCGTCTATGACCATCTGAGTCGCAGTCCTCGACATATCTTCTACCACGAACGGGGCGTTGAACACGCCGCCGTTGAGGACAACGCGCGGCTCTGTATCCTGCGTTCCTCGCCAAAGATTATCTGTCCAGACAATGCCGTTGAAGGTACCGCCGTTGATCGTGAGATTGGAATAGAGCAGCTGCAGCGCCAGCGGCATTGCTTTAACCGGGAGGCTGAGGAGCGGCTTGCTCCTGTCCCAGTTGTATGCGTATGGGCAGTTGATCGTGCCGCCGTTGATCGTGATCTGCGAGCGCTTGCCGTTCTCGGGCTTATTAAAATAGTCGTCGCCGATGCAGCCGCTGGCTCCATAGGTGTACGTCATGTTAGGACGCAGCTTGGTCAGCGTGCCGCCGTTCATTGTGAATTTTGAAGGCTCGTCTTTCTTTTCGGAGCTCATCATGATGATGCTGTACGCTTTGTCGTCATCAGGAAAGGAAACCGCGAGCTCGCCGCCGCCCTTGCTGTCATACAGCGTGAATTCGCCGTAGCGAATGCAGAGCAGGTTTTCAAACCCCGCCCGCCTGCTTGCGTTGATCGTGATCTTATGACCGTTCAGATCCAGTTTTTGGTTACACATCACATCGATAGAAAGATCATCAATGCCCACCGTGTAATCGATGTCTTCCATCAGCTTGAGATCTCTTGAATCGTACGAACGGAGATAGGACGCAAATGTATCATAGTCCCTGACTTCCGCCTGCGCATAAGATGTATCATCCTCCGCCGCGCTCACCGTCACGCCGGTGATGGGTACCATTGTCAGTAGCATCACAAGCACCAGCAGGATGCTGACGATGCGACTTCGTGTGTTTGTTTTTGTCATATTATCATCTCCTCCTTCCATATCATTTTAAAGATTTGTCTATGCATTTTGTGTTGCCTGATTTAAACACTGTCGATCACCGAAGCAAAGTAGTTTTCGGATACCGAACCGAAGAGAAAAGCGTCTATCAGACCCTCGCGCTTTACCTGCCGTACCTTTTCGGTCAACTCTTCGTCTGTATCGTCATCCACAAAGAGAATGACCCGGCAGTTTTCCGTGTTCCGTTCTACCTTGTCACGGATTGCCATTCGTTCTTTGAACATCCATGGCGAATACGCCTTGACCTCCATTAAAAGCACATCCGGTCGATGCGTCTTGCACCACTCGACGGTTGCGTCCGGCGACTCGGAAATCACAACTTGGCAATCGTCCAATTTTTGCATCAGCATTCGCTCCATGGTGTGCGCATGGATATCGCTCTGAATGTCCAAAACGATTTTTTCATCATTCATCACCACCTTCTAAAAGCATAACTCTAATCTTACAGTATCAATTGTACTGATTTTTGGGTGCTTGTCACTGGCACTTGTGCCAGTAACAGAAGAAAAATCTCGATTTTTTCAAAAATTTTTTTCCTTTTGGGCGCGAAAAACCCCTTGACCATACATCATCTGTTCTAGCACCAACATTTAATCTAACCAAAAGTAACCTAGAACCTCTTTTACTTGTATGACATGTTTCAGGATCATACCTACGCAGAAGCGTGTCTTGCACGTTTACTCAGCGGAGCTTACCGTTTGGAAATGAACGGTAAAAATATGCGAAATATGGAACCTATAAACAGGCAATAAACGGACAGCGCACCGCTGGTGCGAGCCTCTTACACCGCTGACGCGAGAAAGGGGCTCCGTTTATCCGAAATTTGCAGCAAAACAAAATAGTTTTATTTTTGTCTTGTATATAGAACACTTTTAATATATAATTGTTTTATAGATTGGAGGTTTGCTTATGAATAGAGATACCTTAAAACAGATCATGGTTGATCAGAAGGATATTTACTTAAACAATCCATTAATTGCCAGACATTATCCTTTGGAAGAAAATATAAACTATTGCTTTGTCGGCATCAGAAGATGTGGCAAATCCTATATGATGTATCAGCAGATACAGACCTTACTTGAAAAGAAGGTCCCTTTATCCCAAATTGTCTATGTGAATTTCGAAGACGAACGTCTGTTGGAAATGACAGCCGATGATTTGAATACCATCCTGGAAATAGGGCTTGAGCTTTCGGGAGCAGGTAATAAGCCATATTTATTTCTTGATGAAATACAAAATATTGACGGATGGGAAAAATTCGTACGCAGAATTGCAGATATGAAATATAAAATAAGTATCACCGGAAGTAACAGCAAAATGCTCAGCAGTGAAATTGCTTCCACACTGGGTGGACGATTCGTGATTATGAATATATATCCTTACTCCTTTGCCGAATACCTGATTGCGAACGGTAAGGAAAAGAATTACCTGGACACCATCAGTACAAATGATAAAGCGGAGCTGCTTGCACAGTATAATGAATATGTTACTTACGGCGCTTTTCCTGAGCTTGTGGATATCAAAAACAAACGCACCTTCTTAAGCAGCATTTATCAGACGCTTTACCTGGGAGATATTATTACAAGAAACAAAATCACAAACGACTTTGCCGTTAAGCTTTTATTAAAGAAAATAGCTGAGTCCATTACCAAGCCTCTCTCCTTCACCAGGCTAGCCAACATCGCAAAAAGCGCAGGAACCTCTCTGGGCAAACAGACCGTCATAAACTATGTGGGATATATGAATGATTCCTATCTCATATTCCCTCTGACAAATTATGCTGCAAAGCTTGTGGAAAAAGAGACTTCCCCTAAATACTATTTCATGGACACCGGTCTTGTAGGTCTGATGCTTTTGGACTGTAAATCTGCGCAATTAGAAAACCTTGTAGCAATAGAACTTGTCAGACGCTATGGTATGGAAAATGTCTTCTATTTTGAAAACAATGTGGAGATTGATTTCTATGTTCCTGATGACAAGCTTGCTATTCAGGTATCACTACAGGTTCTCGATGATATGGATACACGGGAGCGTGAGACCAAAGCTTTTGTAAAACTTCATAACTTTATTCCAGATGCAAAATGCCTTATTATTACAAATAGCGAGGAAGCATCTATAGAATGTGACGGAATCCCGATTTCAGTACTTCCTGCATGGAAATGGCTTTTGGAAACTCCATAAATAAATTTGAGCTTACCCGTATGATCAGGTAAGCTCTTTTATTACTATCCTCAAAAATATTTGTATCAAAATAAACTCTCTTCATTTTGCCCTCTTAATAAACTTATTAGAGGCTACCTTTTCGCAGAATACAAGACATAAATGACATGCCCATCTCTTAAAAAGCCAGCCTCTTTAATTACTTTTTAATTATTTAATTTTAAGTTTCTTCTTAAACAACTTAATGGCTTTCTTATTTCCATTAAGTTTAGTCTTCTTAGACTTAATATTTTTCTTTGCTTTCTTGCTAAATGCATTCTTATTTACAGTCTTAAGTTTTTTACCTTTGAATGTAATCTTCTTAATCTTGTTATCTCCTAGAAATGCCTTAGAACTTATTGTCTTAACTGCTTTTCCAATTACTACTGTTTCAAGTTTTGAGCACTTCTTAAATGCATTTTTTCCGATAACAGTTACCTTGTTACCTATTGTAAGCTTCTTAAGGACCTTGCAGCCGGCAAACGCATTGTCTCCAACGGCTGTTACATTTAATCTATATCCCTTACAATCTGCTCTGTCCGGAATTGTAACCTTTGTTATTTTATTCTTCTTAGCAGCTACTACACCAATAACCTTTGATTGTCCTACTGTTGCAGTATCAATTGATGTAATCTGGTATATGAGATTTCCTGCCGTATATGTCATTCCAACGTATACGCCATAGCTGGGGGTATCGCTGCTGCTTGTTGCGGGGATCGTTGCGGTTTCAAGAACCTTCTTGCAGACGGTGCATTCCTTATGCTTAGCGCCTTCTGCGGTTTCGGTAGCTGCCGTGTCAATGATCCACTCGCTGGCGCTGTGAGCCGCAATATCGGCCTTGTCGCTGCACTCGCACTCATGCCAGTGGTTGGTGTCGTCATACTTCCAATCTGTGCCGTAGCTGTGGGTATGGCTGCTGCCTGTTGCGGGGATCGTTGCGGTTTCAAGAACCTTCTTGCAGACGGTGCATTCCTTATGCTTAGCGCCTTCTGCGGTTTCGGTAGCTGCCGTGTCAATGATCCACTCGCTGGCGCTGTGAGCCGCTTCGTCCTTTTTGTCGTGGCAACGAGAACATTCGTGCCAGTGGTTTGTAGAATCGTATTTCCAATCAGAACCATATGCATGACCGAGAGCAGTATTCATCGCTACGAAGGTATCTGTTGTGCTGATTGCACCGCAGGAGCAGCTCTTGAAATATACTGCGTTGTGTGTGCAGTCAGCAGGGGTTTTAAGTGCTTCCGGTTTTACAGTTTCCTGATTGTAGGTGTGCGTATGTGGAGCGTTCTTATAGGTCGCTTTCACACTTACTGTACTTGCAGGCATTGTAAAGGTTGTGGTTGCGCTGTTTGCGTCTGCAAGGGTAATGCCGCCGCTTACAACTTCCCACTTATCAAATACCTTGCCGGTCGGAGCTGCACCTGCGGTCAGAGTAACGGTTGTACCCATTGTTGCCTTGGTGATCGGAGTGCCTGCACCAACGGATGCAGTACCGCCTGTCACGGTTACATTGTACTCAATAGCTTTCCAAACTGCAGTTACGGTAGTGTTAGCAGTAACGGTAATCTTATCGCCAACCGCCTTTTCAACACCGCCAACGCTCCAAGCCTTGAACTGCTTACCGGCAGGAGCAGTGAAGCCGTTTGCAGGAAGCGTGTATTCGCCGGTAACGCCGGTGACATTTGCCATTGTGCCTGTACCGCCGTTCGCGTCAAAGCTCACAGTGTAGGTCGTGGACGTGGTACCCTTTGGCTTATAGGTAGCAATGCAGGCATCCTCATCCACATTGGTGTCGTATGCATCGGAAGCAAAGCTCGCGGAGGACGGAAGAAGCGGCGCGCCATAAACCTTGCCTTTCCATTTGACCGTCATCTCGCCGACCTTCGTCAAGGTCAAAGTGCCCATAGAATTAATGCCATAGCTGTAAGCCTCATCGCCTGCCTCGTGTACATCGATCTGAATCGTGCCATCGGTGTTGATGGTCACACCCGTATCGCTATAAATGCCGTTGCAGGAGTCTGATCTGCTGCTACTGTTCGGCGTCTTGCAGGTGATGCTCACACTTGCGCTGTCCAAAATGGAAACAGCTTTATTCGATTTAATGCCGTAGCTTTCTTGATTTGTAGCTGTCGCTGTGGCGATGATCGTCACATCGGCGCTGCCCTTGATCGTCACGCTGCTCGCGTATCCATTAATGCCGAACGCAGATCTCTCCGAGTTGGGCATATTGATCGTGAGCTTACCGTTGCTGCCGCTGTCTGCGGTGATGGTAATACTGCCGCCTGAGCCAATTCCTTGGATTCCTGTATCATAGGGCGTAATGGTATTGTCGCCGATCAGCTTGATGGTCAGATCGCCTGCGACGGCGCCTTGCACCACGATGCTACTGTTGAGCTTGCCGGTGAAATTTTTCAGCGTCAAAACGCCGTCCTTATACCATGCGACATAGGTCGTAGGCTTCGTGCTTGAGCTGCTGGCAGCCGTTGCGGCGTTGCTCGTAAGATACTCCCCGTCACCAAGGGATACTCCGTTGACCTTAACCTCAGCATAGGTTGCCGCCAGCGCCGTGGTGGGGAGCAGCGAGAGCAGCATCACCAGGCTGAGTAGGATGGTCCACAGTTTTGTAAGTTTTGTTTTTGCTTTCAAAATAATTCCTCCTTTTTTCTTTCCGACATTTTGCCGGGTGATTTGACCGTGCGGTTTGTTTTACCTGCTCTCCCACACGGCAAAGAGAGATTCTGCCATTGCCCATCCGTTCGGAGAACGAAGAAGCGTCAAATGCAATCATATCATTCCATCACTCCCGTCCTCCTTACAAAGCATCGATGACCGCCGAAAGATAGGTGGAAGAAACAGAGCCAAAGATAAAATTATCAATCAGACCGTCTTTTTTTGCACGGCGGTGATGGGTACCATTGTCAGTAGCATCGCAAGCACCAGCAGGATGCTGACGATGCGACTTCGTGTGTTTGTTTTTGTTATACTATCATTTTCTCCTTCAAAATTATTTTGAAAATTTGTCTATGCGTTTTTTGTCGATGCATAAAGCCATATTGCGTTTTGTCGTTGTCTGATTTAAACACTGTCGATCACCGAAGCAAAGTAGTTTTCGGATACCGAACCGAAGAGAAAAGCGTCTATCAGACCCTCGCGCTTTACCTGCCGTACCTTTTCGGTCAACTCTTCGTCTGTATCGTCATCCACAAAGAGAATGACCCGGCAGTTTTCCGTGTTCCGTTCTACCTTGTCACGGATTGCCATTCGTTCTTTGAACATCCATGGCGAATACGCCTTGACCTCCATTAAAAGCACATCCGGTCGATGCGTCTTGCACCACTCGACGGTTGCGTCCGGCGACTCGGAAATCACAACTTGGCAATCGTCCAATTTTTGCATCAGCATTCGCTCCATGGTGTGCGCATGGATATCGCTCTGAATGTCCAAAACGATTTTTTCATCATTCATCACCACCTTCTAAAAGCATAACTCTAATCTTACAGTATCAATTGTACTGATTTTTGGGTGCTTGTCACTGGCACTTGTGCCAGTAACAGAAGAAAAATCTCGATTTTTTCAAAAAATTTTTGCCTTTTGGGCGCAAAAAACCCCTTGACCATACAGCCAAGGGGTTCAGTTTTGCTTATTCGTCTTTTAAGGTAGTTACCATGAGTTTGTTTTCAATGGCGGTTGCAACCAGTGCTTCTCTGCTTTCAAAGCCGCCCTTTTCCACCATATCGTCCAGGTTCCAGCGAACGCCGTTTTTGGAAATGCCCAGCTTATCGGCAATTTCCTGATAGGTAAAGCCCTTTATATAAAGCCGCAGAATGTCTAACTGCCGTGGCGAGAAGGCATCGGACATCGTACCCTCCATTTCAATGGCCGGAGCGATATCGGGGAATACCTTTTCGCCTGCCAGGGTGCGCTTTACCACGCTCATCAGTTCCTCTGTGCCGTGGTCCTTATACCACAGGCTGTCGGCAGCACCCATTTTGGCTCTTTGCAAAACTTCGGGATCGACAAGCGAGGTAGCCACAACGATTTTGATTTGCGGAAAAGCCTTTTTGATGCGCTCTGCGGCGGCAAGACCGGAGTGCTTGCGCTGCGTCTGCACATCCATAAGGACGAGCTTTACGGTGGCGTTGCAATGCTTTTCCGCTTCAAAGGCGTCACGGAAAACGCCGACAAGATGAAACCCGCCGTCTGCAGCAAGACGATCGACAAAGTGCTTTTGGATGTATAAATCATCCTCTACAAGTATGGTGTTTATCATAGGCTGATCTCCTTTGCGGGAATCGTAATCAGAAGAGCAAATCGTGGATTGTGCGAAATATGCATTTCACCGCCGGAGCTTTCAATACTGCGGCGAAGCGTTGACAGACCGCTGCCTTCCTTTATCGGCTCTGTGGGTATTTTGCCGTTGTTGGTTATGGTAACATCATAGCGTTCGCCGCGCTGGGCAATGCGGATATATACCTCATTCCCGTCTGCGTGCTTGATGCAGTTGGTCACGCACTCCTTGGCGGCAGCAACGGTCAGCTCCTCGGCTGCGGTATCACGGGGCAGGTAGCCGTCGATTTTTACAGCCACGCCAAGCTGCCGTGCGGTTCTTTTTACCTCGTCCATTGTGCTGACAGAGGTGACACGGTTGCTTGCCAGCATACCGATGGCATTTTGCAGCGCCTCAAGCTTTCGCTCGGTATCCTCTCCGCTGTCTATGATGTCACGGATGGTCAGGAGGCTTCGCCCGATGGTATCGTGAATATAGACCTTTAGGTCAAGGCTTTCCTTCTCCTTGACATCGTCCTCCATGCGGGCGTACATATTCCTGAGCTTTCGATTGACTTCTGCCAGTTCTTTATTTATTTCCTCTTGCTTTTGGTAGCCGTTATACAGCTCGGTTACATTGTGCGCCGTTATCTGCTGCCAGCGGTCATCGCTGTCCACGGTAATATTTTGTGTGCGAAACTGCCAGACGGTCTTGTCGGGCAGGATGTAGCAATCATCCTTGACGGTTACGGATCTGTCCGGCACGCTCAGGGCATTTTCCATATCGCTTTTGATTTGCAGTTCGTGGCCGCAAAGGGCAAAGGAGAGCCTGCGCATACGGTTGTTGCACAGGATGATCCTGCCGTTGGGGTCGGCAAAGCAGATGCCCATAGGCAGCTTATCGGTTGCTTCCTTAATGGAGAACGGCGAGAGCTCGTTCTTTTTACGGCGGTATTCCCGCGGCAGAGCAATGGCAAAGTGAACTGCCGCAAGGAAAATGGCAGCGGCAAATATCAGCCACGGTGCATCCAGCAGAAATGCGTCCCCGATATTATCGGGATCTGCCTGGGAAACGGAGAACAGCAGTGGGATCATCACCGCCATAACCGCCAGACTCAGCAGGCTGCGCACCGGCTTATTGCTGCGAAGAAGCTGATACATAAACAGCCCGATTTCAAGGACGATCTCCACAAGCATGATAAACGGCAGCATAGTCTGCCAAAATTCAGAAATGGAAGAAAATGCACTCATTTCCTGTCACCTTCTTTCGCTTCAAATACAAGGTGCTGGTATTCCTCGTCATCCTCTTTTTCACAGCGGATACTGTCTCCGCTTACCAAAGCGGAAAGGTCGGCCTTGCAGCACACATTCAGTGACAAGCGCAAGCCGTCTGCCTTTATGAGGCTTACCTGTATGCCTGTTAAATTCAAAATATCGGCTTCAATAACCGATTCATAAAAATCAAATACAGCGGTCGCCGTTTTGCCGGAGAGCATGGAAAGAGACTCGTCCACATAGAGCGAGCTGCGGACGCCCAACAGCTTCAGTGTTTGGAGGGACTCATTGAAGGCACGGTGGAGTTCCGTTGCCGCTATTTTAATATCTCGGTCGGTAAGGAGCGTCAGATGCTTGCGGCGTTTAATATAGCTGCACAGCACGGCAATCTCGGCAAGGAGCGTTTTGGCGCTGTCGGGATCGGTGCTTGAGATTCGGCGGTATTCCTTAGTGAGCTCCGCAATTCGGTCGATCTGCGTCTGCGTAGCGGAACGCAGGAGATCATACAGGCGGTTTTGCTCCTCCACCTTGTGGCGCTTGGCTTCACGCTTGTATTCATAACGGAGTATTTCGTTCCTGTCGGCAAGCTCATCTGCAAGAAGCTCGGAGTCCTCCTTGATGTCACGCAAAGCCGACACATCCTCTGTCCATACGGCATAGCCGCCGTCAATGGGCATGGTGTGAACGGTCAAGCCGCCCATCGTGACCGGGCTTTGCTCGGCTTTTTTCATCGTTTCCTTTGAGATAGGTGTAGCGTTTACAGCTGCATACCGAACGGTAAAGTCCTTGTCAGTGATCTCTGCCGATGTGCCGACAGAGGAGGCAAACAAGTCCACATAACGGCTGTTTGAATGTATATATCCGCAAGCGATGCAAAACTCAAAGGTCAGAATATACATCACACTTTGGAATGCAGCAATATCGCCGAACAAGTGGAGCAGCCAATCCGCACCCGCATAGTAAAGTGCGCTGTAAACAATCGCCAGCAGCATAGGAACAATGGGCAGAAAGTGGAGCCTTCCTTTTTGCACGCGGCATTTGAAAAACATAATTACGAGTGCAGCAAAGGCACATAGTACCTGCCAGCCCACACTAATGAAGTAGCCTATCGAGTAACCGTAGTTTTTGTCTGTCCACACGGCGGCGTCCTTCGGAAAGGTAAATACGAATTGGTGCAGGTCATTTGTGATCACGAGCAGAAGCAATACGCCGGAGATGATCCACAGAACCGACATTCCCTTGGGGAATTTGTATTCGTCCGGCTTTCCCAATGACATGGCAATCAGCAGTGCCAGCATAGGCACAAACAGCATGGGCAGATAGAACAGATACCACAGGTAACGGACGGCATCCGGCTGCCAGAATATAAAATACTTTGCCGAACGGACTACCATCCATATGATGAGCAGCACTGCGGTGACCGTCATAAACCTGCACACCTGCTTTTGCACGATCCGCTGACGGACGGAGAGCCCCCAGGCAGCGAACAGACCGATATAGATAAAGCTGCGCAGATAGGAAAACAGCATCGGGTAGAAACTGCCCCTGCCTACAATTCGGAAGCAATATGCCAGTATCACGGCAAGCACAGCGATGCCGCTTGTTATGATAGTATTCTTTTTCTGTTCGGTCATAAACAAACCCCATTTCGCCTTCATTCGTTTTTGCTTACCCTTGGGTATAACTTTTCAAATTAGATTGTAGTATAAATCCGTCTATTTCTCAATTGCTTCTTACGAGACTTCAGGTTTTGCATTCCTGAAGGTTCTCCAAAAAAGTTTGCGGTCTATTTAGCTTGTTTCCTGACTACTCAGGAAAAATATTTCTACCCTCGCCCCACCTGTATTTTCAGAATTTG
>ENA-ORRH01000686-ORRH01000686.1-human-gut-metagenome-genome-assembly--contig:-NODE-686-length-22626-cov-3.45027_pt1 | contig 22626 bp, 21 predicted proteins | sample MGYA00242173_ERZ509130 | MGnify/ENA primary metagenome ERZ509130 (study PRJEB26280, sample SAMEA2338633) | human gut metagenome | biome: human gut; feature: human-associated habitat; material: faeces... | reverse complement strand
GAAGATCAGCGCCGCGACCACGGCAGCGCACCCTTTGACGACGAGCGTGCCGGGGGCGTAGCTCATGTAGCCGGAGATCACGTCCGCCAGGCCGGAGCCAAAACCGGCAGCCACGCCGCCGTAGAGCGGGCCGGCCAGCAGGGCGGCGAGCACGACCACAATATCGCCGGCGTTGAGATAGCCGCCGGTCACGGTCGGAATCTTGATGACGAGCGTCGCCACGCAGCACAGCGCCATGAGCATGGCGGTGTAGACAAGATTTCTGAGTTTCTGGTTCATTATTATCACCTTTTCATGTTATTGGCACAAGAATACGATATTCGACACAAATAAGCAAGGGTTGAGAACAACGAAAATTCCTGCTATACTGGTATAAGAAATGGGGGATTTGACCATGACCAGGAAATTATATGATTTCGACAGTCACCGGTGTGATTTTTCCGCGACCGTGCTGCGCTGTGACCCGGACGGGGAGCGCTATGCCGTTGTGCTCGACCAGACGGTGTTTTTCCCGGAGGGCGGCGGCCAGCCGGCTGATACCGGTGTGCTCGGCGGCGCGCGCGTTCTGGATGTGCAGCTGCTGCCGGATGCAATCGTACACTATACGGACGTGCCGCTTACGCCCGGCGCGCAGGTGCGCGGGGAGATCGACTGGCCGCAGCGCTTCCGGCGCATGCAGGGCCATTCGGGTGAGCACATCATTTCGGGCCTGATCCACAGTGAATACGGATTTGACAACGTTGGCTTCCACCTCGGGGAAGACGCGATCACGATGGATTATAGTGGCGAGCTCACATGGCAGCAGCTCATGCACATCGAGCGGCTCGCGAACGAGGCTGTGTACCGCAATGTGCCGATCCGGACGGAGTACCCGGCGCCGGAGCAGCTGGCGCATATGGAGTACCGCAGCAAGCTCGACCTGAAGGAGGATGTGCGCATCGTGACCGTGGAGGGCTACGATGTCTGCGCCTGCTGCGCGCCGCACGTATCGCACACGGGCGAGATCGGTGCCATCAAGTTCACGTCGGCCATGCGCCACCGCGGCGGTGTGCGCGTGACGATCCTGTGCGGGTCGGACGCGGAGGCGGACTATCGGGAAAAGAGTGCGCAGGTCGCGGCGCTCTCGGCGCAGCTGTCCGTGCGGCAGGCGGACGTCGTTCCGGCTGTGCAGCGTCTGCTCGACGAGATCGCACAGCACAAGGCAGCGGCCGCGGAGTTGGAGCGCCGTCTCAATGCGCAGCGCCTGCAGCTGCTGCAGGAAACGCCCGGCAGCATCTGCGTCATCGACCGCTTTGACGACCCGGTCGCCATGCGCGAATTCGTCAATGCCGGCATGCTGCTCGCCGGCGGCGTCCGCCTTCACCGGCAGCGACGCGGAGGGCTATCGCTATATCATCGGCAGCCGCACGGTCGATCTGCGTGCCGCGGCAAAGACTATCAATGCGGCCATCAGCGGCCGCGGCGGCGGCAAGCCGACCATGATCCAGGGCTCATGCACGGCCCCAGCCGCCGAGATCGAGGCTTTTTTTGCTGCCTATCCCGGGAAATGATGCAAATAGAATGATGTGAACAGGAAAACAGGGCCGCGGAATTCCGCGACCCTGCCTTTTTAGGATTTGCTTAGATTACTGCATGCCGTTTTCGTAGGCGGCGATCATCTTTTTGACCATCTGGCCGCCGATGCTGCCGGCCTGACGGGACGTCAGATCACCGTTGTAACCCTGCTTCAGGTTCACGCCCACCTCGGACGCGGCTTCCATCTTGAAGCGGTTCATCGCCTCACGCGCATTGGGGTTGACAAGGTTGTTGCTCTTGGAACTAGCCATTTCGTTTTCCATCTCCTTTTCTCGTTTTGGGTTTCTTGACCCGCTACTATTTTCTGCGGACAGGATGGAAGTATGCAGAGCAGAAAAATGCAATTTTTGCAAGCTTTTTTGTCGGCGTTTGCCTTTCTTTCCGGCAGCTTCCGGCGTAAGAGAATGTGCGCCATTCGGTTGCGATGATTGCGTTTTTCAGATATAATCAGTTTTACGGGAACGGATAAATAATCTTCCTTGTTGACAGGAGTGGCACATGAAAGAGCAGCAGAAAGAGAAAAACCCTGTATATCAAGTGGTCAGGCCGTATATCTACGAGGGCACCGTTGCTTGCGCGCTCGATTACGTTGTGTTTCAGTTTCCCAGTTTGCTGATGCTTATCTTCTATGGATATGACTCCAAGTTTACGCAGATGGGTGTGCTTATGTATGCGCATGGTATGCGCATGCACACGTGCTATCAGAATGCTTTGATAATTTGTAATATGTAAATCGTACATCAACCGAGGACGCGGTCTCCATCTTGAAAAGCGTATTACCGTTGGAAGCAACGATTTCGCTTTTCGTTTTCCCTTGACCGGATGGCCCGTGGCAGTGGGGGACCACGGTCTATGCAGTGTTCACAAACCGCAACTTGACACGGACGGGATATCGGTATAAAATTTAGCATGATATTTTGGCGTTTTGTACGTATTTGTACGGCGCCGGCATAAAATTGCGATAACGATGACTTTTCAAAATAATAAGGAGAACCGACTATGTGTGGAATCGTTGGATACGTCGGCGCGCAGCAGGCTGCGCCGATCCTTCTCGAAGGGCTCCAGAAGCTCGAATACCGCGGTTATGACTCGGCTGGCATCGCTGTGCTCGACGGCAGCACGATCGAACTGGCCAAGGCCTGCGGCGTGATCAAGAACCTTTTTGCCAAAACGCATGATGGTGAGGATCTTCATGGCTACATCGGCCTCGGCCATACGCGCTGGGCAACGCACGGCGCACCGACGGAGGCAAACGCCCACCCGCATGTGAGCAACGACGGCAAGTTCGCCATCGTGCAAAACGGCATCATCGAAAACTTCATGGAGCTGCGAGAGATGCTCAAGGCCAAGGGCTTTGTGTTCCATAGTGAGACGGATACCGAGGTCATTGTGCACCTGCTGGATATGTATTATACCGGCGACGGAAATCTCAAGGACACTGTGCTCAAAACACTTGGCCGCCTGGAGGGCAGCTACGCGCTCGGCATCCTGTGCGCCGATTGCCCGGAGCAGATGTTCCTCGCGCGCAACGGCTGCCCGCTGATCATCGGCGTCGGCGCGGGCGAGAACTTCTTTGCCTCCGATGTCACGGCGCTCGTGTCGCACACGAAGAACGTGATCTATCTTGAGGACGGCGAGCTCGCCGAGGTGCGCGCCAACAGCTACACGGTCTTTGACTGCACCGGCAAGCCGATCGACAAGCCCGTTTCCCGCGTCGCGTGGGACATTGAGGCGGCCGAAAAGGGCGGCTATGAGCACTTTATGCTCAAGGAGATCATGGAGCAGCCGCGCGCCATCAAGTCCACGCTCGACCCGCGTGTGAAGGATCACCGCGTCGTGTTTGACGAGCTGAAGATGACCGAAGCACAGCTCATGGGCTTCAACAAAATTATGATCACGGCCTGCGGTTCGGCGTTTTATGCCGGTCAGGCGGGCAAATATGCGCTCGAAAAGCTCACGCACATCCCGGTCGACGCCGACCTCGCGAGCGAGTTCCGTTACCGCGACCCGATCGTCGATGAGCACACGCTCATGATTATCATCTCGCAGTCTGGCGAGACGGCGGACACCATCGCCGCCATCCGTGAAGCGCAGTCCAAGGGCGCTTATGTGCTCTCAATCGTCAACGTTGTCGGCAGCACGATCGCCCGCATCTCGGACGATGTCATTTACACCTGGGCCGGCCCGGAGATCGCCGTTGCGACCACGAAGGGCTACACCACACAGGTGTCGGTGCTGTATCTGCTGGCGCTCTATCTGGGCGAGAAGCGCGGCTGCCTGAGCAGGGAAGAGGCTGCGAAACTCACGGACGATCTCATGATCCTGCCGCAGATGGTGCAGCGCGCCATTGACCTCAACCCGCAGATTGCGCAGCTGGCTGAGCGGTATAAAAACAATCCGTCCCTGTTCTTCATCGGCCGCAATGTGGACTACGCCGTCTGCATGGAGGGCTCGCTGAAGCTCAAGGAGATCTCCTACCTGCACTCGGAGGCCTATGCCGCGGGCGAGCTCAAGCACGGCACCATCGCGCTCATTGAGGAAAACCGCCTCGTCATCGCTGTCGCGTGCTACGAGCCGCTGTTTGACAAGACCATGAGCAATGTCAAGGAGGTCAAGGCGCGCGGTGCGCGCGTGCTCGGCGTGGCGCTCGAGGGCAACCGGGCCATTTATTCCGAGGCGGATGATGTCATCCTCGTGCCGCGGATGGATAATCTGTTCGTTGTTCCGGCGGAGATCGTGCCGCTGCAGCTCTTCGCTTATTATGTCGCGAAAGCGAATGGTTGTGCAATCGATAAGCCGAAAAACCTTGCCAAATCCGTTACTGTCGAATAAGGAGAGCGTCATCCATGCCGAATCAGTCTGTCATCGTCCTCGATTTTGGAGGGCAGTATAACCAGCTCATTGCGCGCCGTGTGCGCGAGTGCAATGTGTATTGCGAAGTCAAGCCGAACACAATGACCGTGGATGAGATCCGTGCCTTTGACCCCATCGGCATTATCTTCACCGGCGGCCCGCAGAGCGTGTACGCCGAAGGCTCGCCGCAGGTAGATCCCGAGATCTTCAAGCTCGGCATCCCCATCCTCGGCATCTGCTACGGCTGCCAGCTCATGGCGCAGTATCTTGGTGGGGAAGTGACCGCCGCCGGAAAAGACACCGCGCGCGAGTACGGCAAGACGCAGACCTGGTTCGATACCGACTGCCGTCTCTTCCGCGGCCTGCCGGAGCAGAGCATCACGTGGATGAGCCACGGCGACTATATGGCCAAGGTGCCGGAATCGTTCCGGCTCGTGGCGCACTCGGCCGCCTGCCCAACGGTCGGCATCTGCGACGAAGCGCGCGGGTTTTACGGCGTGCAGTTCCACCCGGAGGTCAATCATACCGAGTATGGTCGGGCCATGCTGCGCAACTTCCTCTATGAGGTCTGCGGCGCGACCGGCGACTGGACGATGGGCGACTTCATGCGCAAATCTATTGAGTCCATCCGCGCCAAGGTCGGCGGCGGCAAGGTGCTGCTGGCACTTTCCGGCGGCGTGGATTCCTCGGTCGCGGCCGCGCTGCTGGCGGAGGCCGTTGGCAGCCAGCTCACGTGCATCTTTGTCGACCACGGTCTGCTGCGTAAGAACGAGGGCGACGAGGTCGAGGCCGCATTCAAAAGCTGGGATATCAATTTCGTGCGTGTCAACGCGGAGGAGCGTTTTCTCACGCGCCTGAAGGACGTCTCCGATCCGGAGACGAAGCGCAAGATCATCGGCGAGGAGTTCATCCGTGTCTTTGAGGAAGAGGGCAAGAAAATCGGCTCCGTGGACTATCTGGTTCAGGGCACGATCTATCCCGACGTGATCGAATCCGGCACGAATGTCGCTGCCGTCATCAAGAGCCACCACAACGTCGGCGGCCTGCCGGACTATGTGGACTTCAAGGAGATCATCGAGCCGCTGCGCCTGCTGTTCAAGGATGAGGTGCGCGCACTCGGCCGCGAGCTTGGCCTGCCGGAGTATCTGGTCATGCGCCAGCCGTTCCCGGGCCCTGGTCTGGCCATCCGCTGCCTCGGCGCGGTGTCCAAGGACAAGCTGGACATCCTGCGCGACGCGGACTTCATCTTCCGCGATGAGATCGCCAAGGCGCATCTCGAGCAGACGATGAATCAGTACTTCGCGGTGCTGACGAATATGCGTTCCGTCGGCGTTATGGGCGACGGACGTACCTATGACTACACGCTCGCGCTGCGCAGCGTCACGACGACGGACTTCATGACCGCCAACTGGACGCGCATTCCGTACGATGTGCTCGACCGCGTCTCTGTGCGCATCGTCAACGAGGTCAAGGGCATCAACCGCATCGTTTACGACATCACATCTAAGCCGCCTGCCACTATCGAGTGGGAGTAAGCAAAAAGTGGATATGAGGGCCCGCAAACCCTTGAAAATACTGACTTTTTGATTTTTCAAATCCCCATTTGATAGCAGATTGATAGCACTCGTCAAATCCCGATTTATTGAGTTTGAAAAGAAAAATCGGGTGGCTTGCGAGTAGCCTGAAAATCCTTATCTTTTTATTCATAAGTAAAAGGTCTAACTGATTTTTGCTAATCAGTTAGACCTTTTTTATTTTGCTCTCATTTATCTGAATTTTCTGATTTTGTGCAACAAATGGCCTTTCCCGTGGCCTACAAGTGAGAGGGTTAGATCAGACCCTCCGGCGGTACCTTAGCGCGGATCTGGTTGCTGTCGTACTCCGGGTAGTGGTAACGCCAGCGGTCATAGTCCTCCTGAGAGATCTCACCGGCTTCCAATTTGGCCGCCTGTTCCCGCCAGGCCCAGAGCATCTCATGCAGCCGGGCAGCATCCTTGTTTTTGCGGAAATCCACCTGCAAGGCAAGCTCACCGTCCTGCTCCGTGACCTTCAGACCGTAGTTGTCCTCCAGGGTGAACAGGGTGTGCATCAGCCCCACATAGGAGTCTATATCCGGGACGGAAAGAGCATGGGGCGAGACATCCAGTACCTGTGCCAGGGCAGCAGTCAGGTCCGCCTTAGGGGTTCTTGATCCTGTTTCGTACTGTGCTAGGCGCACATCGGCAGACTTCTCCGGGAAGCCCAGCGCCATACCAAGATATTTCTGTGTCATCCCCCGCAGGAGACGGAAAAAGTGAATCCGTTCGCCAATCGCCATACATCCAGCTCCCATCTATGATTGTTCTTATCTGAAACATAGCATATTTGTTTAGGTTTGTCAAGACAATCTAAGCAAATTTATTTAATAATATTTCTTCCAAAAAGCTTGAGCTAAGCTTATATGTATAGTATTATAAGGATACTAAGCGAATAAGCTTAGACAATATAGTGCATCAAATGAGCCGCCAGATTGTTGGTTGCGAAACGGAGAAAAAGTGGCGGACATAAGTAAGGAGGCATTTATGAAACACAACACTTTTAGGCAGCAGTCACCAACGACTAAGAAAGGAAGGTATTTATCATGGCAAACCAGATTTTTATGCGCGTCAATGAAGTGGCCGAGGAGCTGGGGGTATCCGTGCCCTACGCCTACAAGCTCATCCGGCAGATGAACGAGGAACTGGCGAAAACCGGCTGCATCACCATTTCCGGGCGGATCGACCGCAAGTTCTTCCACGAGAAGTTTTACGGAACCAGAACCGAGATGGCAAGAAAGGGGGAGTAATTATGGCAGCGTTCAAGAACAAGGACAACGGCACCTGGTATGTGCAGTTCCGCTACACCGACTGGAAGGGAGAGCGTCAGCAGAAGCTCAAAAGGGGCTTTGCAACTAAGCGAGAGGCGCTGGAGTGGGAACGGGAGTTTCTGATGGAGAAGCAGGCCGATGTGAACATGACCTTTGAGAGCTTCGTTGCTCTCTATGAGAGGGACATTAAGCCCAAACTGAAGCTCAACACCTGGCTCACCAAGGAGAGCATCATTAAAAAGAAGATCCTGCCCTATTTTGCCAAGCGGAAGCTGTCGGAGATCACGGCCAAGGACATCATGCGCTGGCAGAACGAGATCCGGGAAATGCGGGACTGCCACGGCAAGCCTCTGTCCAAAACCTACCTGAAAACGGTTCACAATCAGCTCAGCGCTATTTTCAACCATGCTGCCCGGTTTTACGGTCTGAACCTCAATCCGGCCCGGCAGGCGGGCAACATGGGGGCGGAAGAACGGAAAGAAATGCTGTTCTGGACTCGAGAGGAGTACACCAAGTTTTCCGAGGCCATGATGGACAAGCCGTTGTCTTTCTACGCCTTTGAAGTCCTGTACTGGTGCGGTATCCGAGAGGGTGAGCTGCTGGCCCTGACCCCGGCGGACTTTGACTTCGAGAAACGCACCCTCACCATCAACAAGTCGTACCAGCGGCTCAACAAGCAGGATGTCATTACCACCCCCAAAACGCCCAAGAGCAATCGGGTGATCCAGATGCCTCAGTTCCTGTGTGATGAACTCCAGGACTACCTCAGGCAGCTCTATGGGGTGGAGCCGGATAGCCGGATGTTTCCCGTCAGTAAAAGCTATCTCCACCGGGAAATGGACCGAGGCTGTAAGCAAACCGGAGTAAAACGCATCCGCATACACGATTTGAGACATAGCCACATCAGTTTGTTGATCGACATGGGCTTTACCGCCCTGGCCATCGCGGAGCGTGTGGGGCATGAGAGCATCGACATCACCTACCGCTACGCTCATCTGTTCCCCACCCGCCAGGTGGAAATGGCCGACAAGCTGGATTCACTGAAAAATGAGAAGGGAGTGTAAGAAAATGTCCAAGAAGAACTATGACAACCACAACCGCTGGAGAAACAAGACGGTGGCCTTCCGGGTGTCGGCGGAGGAAGATCTCCAGCTGGAAACCCTGGTGAAGCTCACCGGCCTGACCAAGCAGGACTATATTATCCGACGGCTGCTCTGCCGAGATGTGGTGGTCCAGGGCAACCCCAGGGTCTACAAGGCGCTGCGGGATCAGCTGGCCGCTGTGCTGGACGAGCTGCGCAGGATCGAAGCTGGACAGGGCGTAAACGATGAGCTGTTGGACACCATCCAGATGATTGCCACCATTATGAACGGGATGCAGGAGGATTTTGCCTATGACCGATGATAAAAAGAAAATGACCGCCCAGGGCTCATCTGTTGGCGCAGATGATGGGCAGTCAATCTCTCAAAATTCCAAGACCATTATACCAGACCCGGACGAAAAAAGCAATTCCCCGGAAAGAGATTTGGAGGAACTTTACCGGAAAATGCGCCGCATGAGCGACCCGGACTACCTCCATACTGTGACCTTGGACGAGCTGATGGACAATGTATTCCAGGGCAAGTCTGCGGTGATTGAGAACCTGCTCTACATAGGAGCGTACATTCTTGCCGGAGCGCCCAAAATCGGCAAGTCCTTCTTGGTGGCGCAGATCGCCCACCATGTCAGTACCGGGCAGGATTTGTGGGGCTACAAGACCCATCAGGGCACTGTCCTCTACCTGGCGTTGGAGGATGACGAGAGCCGTTTACAACGCCGGATGTTCCGTATGTTTGGCGTAGAGGGGACAAGCTCCCTCCACTTCGCTACCAGCGCCAAGATGCTCGGCAGCGGCCTGGATGAACAGTTGGAAAAGTTCGTCCGAGAACACAGTGATACCAAGCTGATTATTGTGGATACCCTGCAAAAAGTCCGTGAGGCAGTGAGCGACAGTTACAGCTACTCCAGCGACTATGAGGTGATCGGCAAGCTGAAGCAATTTGCTGACCGATATGGCGTCTGCGTCCTGATCGTCCACCACACCAGAAAACAGCCTGCGGGAGACAGCTTTGAAATGATTTCCGGCACCACGGGCTTGCTGGGCTGCGCGGATGGGGCACTCCTGATGCAGAAGGAAAAGCGGACAGATAGCAGGGCCACCTTGGAGGTGGTAGGCAGAGACCAGCCAGATCAACGGCTGTATCTGAGCAAGGATCAGGAGAACCTGGTTTGGAGCCTTGACCATGCGGAGAATGAGCTTTGGAAGCAGCCTCCAGACCCGGTGCTGGAAGCCGTGGCAAAGATTGTATCCTCCGAGAACCGCGAATGGGAAGGCAGTCCCACCGAGCTGGCCCAGGCGATTCAAACGGATATGGCGGTAAACCGGCTCACCAAACATCTGAATGTGAATGTCAGCCGACTGTTGGAAGAACATCAGGTGAAGTACGAGAACAAAACCAAGCACACCGGACGGCGTATCCGGCTGACCTACATGGTGGTGGAAGCACCCGCGTTTGAAGTAATCGAGTAAAGCGCGACGCTCGCAACGGTCGCGACGGTGTTTTGAGGGGTACTCCCAGCATCGTTGCGACCGTCGCCACCGTCGCGGAAGGAAAAAACTGGGGGGGTATTTTACCACCTCATCTCTCAGGAGGGTACCCCATTTTAGGGCACCTTAAAAGTACCAAAGGATGTCGCGTTTCACGACACCCTATGCCCCAAAACAGGGTACCGGGTACAGGGGCAAAAAGCGTTCGGAGAACGCGCAGCCACAGAATGAAATTCTGTGTTCAGAAGGGGCTTGGGGGCGCTGCCCTCAACAAGCAGACGGCAGGAAATGTGAGTGTGTATTAACACTCGCATTGCTTGCCGGATTTGTGTGTGGCTATCCACACGCATTGCTTGCCTGTATCTAAAACAACCGAAACGGCCCTTGTGCCGCTGCGGAAAATCAACTGAAATTCAAGTATTGGGAGGTAACGAGTATGAGAAAAATTTTGTCCTGTGAGTTCAACCCGGACACTGCCTGCGTGGAGCTGTGCATGGAAGATGGAACCCTGTTGTCCATCGACTGCACCGCCGTGGAGAACGAGGTAGCGAGCAGTATGTACCAACGGTCAGAACTGGACTGGCTGATCTATAATGATCCGCTGTCCTATGCCGAACTGATTTTGAATGGGGCCCCTGAATTATATCTAAAAGCAGTAACACAGAAAACTCCGTTAGATTGATGGCAAAGAAAATCCGCCAGAAGCAGCACTCTAAAGGGTGCGCCTCTGACGGATTTTTTACATCTTATCAATCAAAGCAAATACAACAGCCTGCTGTTCTTCACTTAGCCTTGACCAGCGTTCCAGAAGCTTTTTCTGCGCCTCAGTTAAGGAAACAGGTGCATCTTCTTCGGCAAACAGTTGAGATAGCGTAATGCCAAAGGCTGTGCAGATTTTCTCCAGGGATGGAATGGTCGGAACCATGTTCTTGCGATACCATGAGGAGATCGTGGATTGCGGCAAACCGGAGCGTTCTGCAAGCTGATACTCTGTCCAGCCCCGCTCCTCTCGATACGCGGTTATAACCGAGAGAATATCCTTCACCTGCATCACTCCTTTGCTTGTGTTCTTCGTAAATTATACTTTGATAAATCGTTGTGATTTAATCATTTGTATCGTATAATTTTAACGATAAACACAACTAAAAAGGAGGGAGAAATTTGGGAGGAAAAAGCTGTTTCTTTATCGGACACCGAGAGGCATCAGAAGAGATTTATCCGGCATTGTACGCGGCTGTGGAGCAGCACATTTTGGAATATGGCGTTACAGAATTTATCGTTGGCCACTACGGCGGATTTGACCGTCTTGCAGCGTCAGCAGTCAAAGAAGCAAAGCGTTTCTACCCAGAAGTGAAGCTCACTTTGCTATTGTCATATCATCCGGCAGAGCGGCCCATCCCAACACCCGATGGATTTGACGGAACATTCTATCCACCGGGGATGGAAAGCGTTCCGCGCAAGATCGCAATCGTGAGAGCAAACCGCTATGTTGTGGATCATGTAGACTACCTCATCGCCTATGCGTGGCACCCTGCCAGTAATGCACGGGAGCTGGTGGAGTATGCAAAAAGGCGAGTAAAGAAAGGCTCTCTTTTCATAACAGTGATAAAGCATAATGATTCGACATAAAGTTGAGTTTTTCACGAAAGTGTGATAAAATAAATCCAAGCATTTCTTGCTTTGGAGGGACTAAAATGGCGATTTGTTATGACCGCTTATTCCACCTGATGATTGATAAAAAGATAAGCAATGCACAGCTAAAAGAGAAGGCCGGTTTTAGTGCCAATATTATCACCCGCCTAAAGCGCAACGAGTATGTTTCTATCGAAAGCATCGAGAAGATTTGCCGCGCGATGGGGTGCGGTGTGGATGATATTCTGGAGTTTGTCCCGGAAGAAAAATAAGCAAGACTTTCGACAAAGTGGTCTGACATTTGAAGGCCACTTTCTGGATACAAGGCTCTAACAGGCTGAAAAGCTGTGAAAGATCGGATAGGAGTGTGGCTGTGATGGCGGCAGCAAATAAAACGGTTTGGGGAATCCATACGATGGACGATCCCCTTTTTTTGAATCAGAACCTAATTGCAATCGGCTGGGAAGAGATGGGTGACTTATCGGCTATAAGTACATCCCGTGATGCCTACAAAGAAAAATATATCGCGGCCTATCCGGACGCTAAAAAAGGTTCGATTGCCACAAGTGCCGGAATGCTGTACCGATTCGTTCATGAGGTACAGGAAGGGGACTATGTGGTGTTCCCGTCCAAAATTGACCGTAAGATCAACATTGGGGTCGTGGAGAGTGCCTATTTCTATGAGGCTACCGCAGCACTGTATCCCAATCGCCGGAAAGTAAAGTGGCTTAAACATCTGCCGCGCACAGCTTTTTCCCAAGGTGCTCTGCATGAAGTTGGCTCGGCACTGAGCTTTTTCCAGGTGAAAAACTACGCGGATGAGTATTTTAAGGCTCTGGATAAAGATTTCAAAGGCAATATTCTGGAGCCGGATACCGATGAGACAGTGGCACAAACAGCGGATGAAATCATCGAGGCTACCCGCGACTTTATCTTGAAAGAGCTGAGCAAGAATCTGAAAGGTTATGATCTGGAGCCGTTTGTCGCAAATCTTTTGCAGGCCATGGGCTACCGCACGATTCTGTCTCCGCATGGTGGGGATAGTGGCATCGACATTACCGCCTATAAAGACGAGCTGCCGCCCCGCATTGTTGTCCAGGTCAAGAGCCAGGACGGAGATATCAAAGAGACTACCATTCAGTCCTTGAAAGGCGCTATGCGCGAAGGAGATTATGGCCTGTTTGTGACACTGTCCAACTATACCAAAAATGCGCAGAAATACCTGGATAACACCCCGATCATTCGCGGCATTAACGGTACAGAACTTGTGGATCTGGTCTTGAAATATTACGACCAGCTCAGTGTCAAATACCGCAAAATGATTCCTCTGAAAATGGTGTATATCCCCGTTCCGCCAGAGGAATAAAACTGGCATTTAACAAAACGACGAGTGCATCTACTGACAATCTTACTTATGACATGAAAATGTGCAGAACTTGCAAGGGTGGTGAGCCGTGATGAAAAGTAATTTTGAATTTCTTGATAAAGAGTTTCCTGTGTTATCCCAGTTCGGGAAAAAAGCAGAAGCATATCTTTATTCAGATTCAAACTCCTGCTTGATGAAGTTAGGGATGATCGGCGAAACAGTTGTGAACTTGATGTTTACTTATGATCGGATCATGCCTCCTTCCGAAAATACGGCGGTCAATCGGATCGGCGTACTGTTCCGAGAGGGCCTCCTCACGCAGGATCTTGTGGATATTCTTCATGCGCTACGCAAGGTGCGCAATAAGGCGGTACATGAGAACTACTCCTCCGTTGAAGAGGGAAAAGTGCTGCTTCAAATGGCGCACAGCCTATGCGAATGGTTCATGCAGACCTATGGTGACTGGAACTATCAATCTATTCCTTTTGTGATGCCGACTGACTCGCAGAAGCAAGATATTGCAGATACTGACGATGCACAGGAGGAAAGTCTGGTCAAAGAAGCGGAAGAAAAGGCTGCCGCTTCGAATTCTGTCACAAAAGAAAAGCGTCGCCAGCAGGCAGCCAGGGCGGCCAGTCAGCGGCAAAAGACAGAAGCAGAAACGCGCTACATCATTGACCAGCAACTCCGTCAAGTGGGCTGGGAGGCTGATACTGAGAATCTGCGCTTTTCTAACGGAACTCGCCCAACCAAAGGTCGGAATCTTGCCATAGCTGAGTGGCCTACTGACTCAACTGTGGGAAATCACGGCCGCGCTGATTATGCCCTTTTTATTGGTCTGCAATTTGTCGGTATCATTGAGGCAAAAGCGGAACACAAGGACATTCCCTCCGTGATCGACTATCAGGGGAAAGACTATCCCCGTAATATTCGTGTTGAGGATGCTCGGTACCAAGTTGGAACTTGGGGTAGCTATAAAGTGCCGTTTACCTTTGCGACTAATGGCAGACCATATTTGGAGCAGTATAAAACAAAGTCCGGTATTTGGTTTCTGGATCTCCGTCGGTCTTCCAATGTTCCAAAGGCTCTGAGGGGGTGGATCAGCCCTGAAAACCTTCTGGACCTGTTGGGTAAGGACATTGACGCCGGCAATCGGGCGCTGGAGCAGATGCCCTTTGATCTGTTGCGGGACAAAGACGGGCTGAACCTCCGCGATTATCAGCTACGGACCATCCAGGCAGCGGAACAGGCCATTATGGACGGAAAAAATACAGCTCTGTTGGCCATGGCCACCGGTACCGGCAAGACCCGGACGGTGCTGGGCATGATCTACCGTTTCTTGAAAACAGGCCGTTTCAAGCGCATCCTATTCCTAGTGGACCGCACAGCTCTTGGAGAGCAGGCATTGGATGTATTCAAAGAGGTCAAGTTGGAGGATTTGATGCCCCTGGCGGACATCTATAACATCAAAGGGTTGGAAGACAAAGAAATTGAGAGAGAGACCCGCATCCAGGTTGCTACCGTACAGGGGATGGTAAAGCGTATTCTCTACAATGATGGAGAAACCATGCCCGCAGTCAACGACTATGACCTGATTATCATAGACGAGGCTCACCGGGGCTACCTCCTGGACAAAGAGATGGGAGACACCGAACTTCTCTACCGGGATCAGCGGGACTACCAGAGCAAATACCGCAGCGTGATTGAGTATTTCGATGCGGTGAAAATTGCTCTGACCGCTACCCCTGCCCTCCAGACCACCGAGATTTTCGGCCAGCCGGTTTTCAAATACACTTACCGGGAAGCGGTCATCGAGGGGTATCTGGTGGATCACGACGCGCCTCACGACCTTCACACCAAACTGCGGGATGAGGGTATCCACTATCAATCCGGTGATACCGTCACTGTCTACGACCCGGTGACCGGAGAGATTACCAACAGCGAGCTGCTGAACGATGAGCTCAACTTCGATGTGGAGCAGTTTAATAAAAAAGTCATTACTCGCCCCTTCAACGAGGCAGTGCTGGCTGAGATTGCCAAAGATATTGACCCGGAAAATCCGGAGGAACAGGGAAAAACGCTTATCTATGCCGTGGATGACCAACATGCCGACATGATCGTGGACATCCTCAAAAATATCTATGCAGAATACGGCGTGGACAATGATGCGATCATGAAGATCACCGGCAGTGTAGGTGGAGGCAATCCCAAGAAGGTGCAGGAGGCCATCAAGCGGTTCAAAAACGAGCGCTATCCCAGTATTGCCGTCACCGTGGACCTGCTGACTACCGGTATCGATGTGCCGGAAATCACCAATCTGGTATTCCTTCGCCGGGTGAAATCCCGCATTCTGTTTGAACAGATGTTGGGCCGTGCCACCCGTCTGTGCCCCAAGATCCATAAGACTCACTTTGAGATTTATGATCCTGTCGGTGTCTATGAATCGTTGGATGCCGTCAATACCATGAAACCGGTGGTAGCCAACCCGTCTGCTTCCTTTGGACAACTGTTGGATGGTCTCGAGGTACTGGAGGACGAAAAGCAGATCGCGTACCAGATCGATCAGATCATCGCCAAGCTCCAGCGGAAAAAGCGAAAGCTGGACGGTAAGACCATGGAGCATTTCGTCAGCATGACCGGCGGCATGGACCCAACGCAGTTTATCCAGCAGCTGGAACAGGAGCCGCCGCCGCAGGCCCGTAACCGCATTTTAGCGCATCGGGATCTTTTCGAACTGCTTGGGGAGACCCGGGCCAACGGCAGCCGCCCGGTGATTATCTCCGACGCGCCAGATGAACTGGTCAGCCACACCCGTGGTTATGGTACCGGCAGCCGCCCAGAAGACTATCTGGATGCCTTTGCCGACTATGTAAAGAACCATATCAACGGAATTGCGGCGTTGAACATCGTCTGCACCCGGCCAAGGGAGCTGACCCGGGCGAGCTTGAAGGATCTGCGCCTGACGCTGGACCGGGAGGGTTTCACCACCCAGCAGCTCAACACCGCCATATCGGAACTGACCAACGAGGAGATGGCAGCGGACATCATCAGTCTGATTCGCCGGTATGCCATTGGCTCCACCCTCATCAGCCATGAAGCCCGCATCCGTCGGGCGGTGGATAAGCTGAAAAAAGCCCACAAATTCACTGCCATTGAGCAAAAATGGATTGGCCGTATGGAAAAATACCTCATGGAGGAATCTGTCCTCAATGTAGGCGTGTTTGATGAAGATACCCGTTTCAGAAGTGAGGGCGGATTTAAGAAGATCGACCGGATTTTCCAGAATAAGTTAGAGAGCATCGTGCTGGAACTCAACGAATATCTGTACGATGATGGAGGAAGAAGCGCATGAACTATAATACCTATCCGTATGGGATTTTTAACCCACAGTATTTAAGCCAGTTCCAGGCACAACAGATGGAAGCGCAAAGAAACCTGGAGCAGCAGAAAAATATCTGTGACATGGTCAAGGCGATTTCTGATTTTTGCGAGGCAGCCCGAAAAGTGGATGCCGATTACCAGCAGACAGCTATGAACTTTTGCCTTGCCGAAGTATTGCGTCAGGCCGCTATCGATAACGGAGGGAACCGCACATGACCACACAGGAAATCGTATCCAAGCTCTGGAACCTCTGCAATGTACTGCGGGATGACGGCATTACCTATCACCAGTATGTCACCGAGCTTACTTACATTTTGTTTTTGAAGATGGCCAAGGAGACTGGTGCAGAAAGCCAGATTCCTGCCGCCTACCGCTGGGATCAACTCACTGCCAAAAGCGGTATTGAGTTAAAAAAGTTCTATAAAGAGCTGCTGACCTATTTGGGCGAGAACTGCACCGGTCGGGTGCGGGAGATCTACCAGGGCTCCGCCACCAACATCGACGAGCCCAAGAACCTGGAAAAGATCATTACCACCATTGACGGCCTGGACTGGTACTCCGCCCGGGAAGAGGGGTTGGGCAACCTGTATGAAGGGCTGTTGGAGAAGAACGCCAACGAGAAAAAGTCCGGCGCGGGCCAGTACTTTACCCCTCGCGTCCTCATTGATGTGATGACCCGGTTGATGAAGCCCCAGCCCGGCGAGCGGTGCAACGCCCCTGCCTGCGGCACCTTCGGCTTTATGATCGCTGCCCATCGATATGTCAAGGAACATACCGATGATTTTTACGATCTGGATGCAGACCAGGCCAAGTTTGAACGGGAAGAGGCCTTCACTGGCTGCGAGTTGGTTCACGACACACACCGTCTGGCTTTGATGAACGCCATGCTCCACGACATTGACGGTCAAATTTTGCTGGCCGATACCCTGTCCAATCAGGGAAAAGCACTCCACGACTTTGACCTGGTACTCACCAATCCGCCCTTCGGTACCAAGAAAGGTGGCGAACGTGCCACCCGAGATGATTTCACTTTTTCCACCAGCAACAAACAACTGAACTTCCTCCAGCACATCTACCGCAGCCTGAAAGCCAACGGCAAGGCCCGGGCCGCCGTGGTGCTACCGGACAATGTGCTTTTTGCTGACGGCGACGGCGAGAAAATCCGCTGTGACCTGATGGACAAGTGTGATTTGCACACCATTCTCCGCCTGCCTACCGGCATTTTCTACGCTCAGGGCGTCAAGACCAATGTGCTGTTCTTCACCCGGGGCAAGAGCGACAAGGACAACACCAAGGAAGTCTGGTTCTATGATCTGCGTACCAATATGCCCAGCTTTGGCAAGACCACTCCACTGAAAACCGAGCATTTTGCGGACTTTGAGAAGGCTTACGAGGCTGAGGACCGCTATGCTGTGCAGGACGAGCGGTGGAGCGTCTTTACCCGGGAGCAGATCGCGGAAAAGGGCAACAGCCTGGATCTGGGCCTCATCCGAGATGACTCGGTGCTGGACTACAATGACCTGCCCGACCCGGCGGAGAGTGCTGAGGAGGCTGCCGCTAATCTGGAAGAGGCCGTGGACCTGCTAATGAGCGTGGTGAAGGAGCTGAGGGCGCTGGAGGTGCAGGACTGATGGCGAGAGGAAAGAAAAAGAAATCTCTGACGCCAGAGGAATGCTTGCAGGCGGCATTGGTGCCGGAGAGCGAGCAGCCGTATTCGGTGCCGGAGAATTGGTGCTGGACAAAGGGATGTGCCTTCCTTAAACCCATGGAAACAAAACATCCTGAAGGCGAAGTCTTTCGCTATATTGACATAGATGCGATAGATAATAAGAAGCAACAAGTAACTGAGCCTAAAACTTTGCTGGTAAAAGATGCTCCCAGCCGTGCCAGTAGAAAACTAAGAACTGGTGATACTATTTTTTCAATGGTGAGACCCTACTTGATGAATATAGCATATATCGATGAAACTATATCTAACAGCATTGCCTCAACCGGTTTTTATGTGTGTACACCTGCTGAAAATGTAAATCCTCTCTATTTGTACTACTTAATGACGAGTCCTTATACCGTTGAGGGACTTAATCGATATATGAAGGGCGATAACTCTCCTTCTATTCGCAAAGACGATATTGAAAACTATCCCTATCCCATTCCTCCGCTTGCAGAACAACAGCGCATTGTTGGCCGCATTGAAAGCCTGTTTGCCAAGCTGGACGAGGCCAAGCAAAAGGCGCAGGATGCGCTGGACAGCTTTGAAACTCGCAAAGCCGCCATCCTCCACAAGGCTTTCGCCGGCGAACTCACCGTCCAGTGGAGAAAAGAACACGGCACGGGGATGGAGAGTTGGCAAACTAAAAAGTATTCAGAAATATGTAATATTGTAAGAGGTGGTTCTCCACGGCCTGCCGGTAGTCTGGAATTTTACGGTGGAAATATACCGTTTATGAAGGTGGCTGATATTACCAGAAACACGGGGCCTTATGTGAATTCAACAGAATATACAATTAAGGAAGCTGGATTGAAGAAAACCCGGATGGTAGACAGAAATACATTGCTATTGACAAACAGCGGAGCCACATTAGGTGTTCCTGCAATCTGTACATTTAAAACTACATTTAACGATGGAATTGCGGCTTTTTTGGGGTTAAATCCTGATACCCTACTGTTCCATTATTATTTTTGGACAAGTAAAACAGCAGATTTAAGGGCAATCAATAAAGGGGCTGCACAGCCGAATCTTAATACCGATATTATTGGTAATGTAGAAATCAGTCTGCCGAGAGAGAACGAACAGCGCGAAATTGTCCGCATCCTTGATGTGCTCCTCGCCAAAGAGCAGCAGGCCAAGGAAGCCGCCGAAGGGGTGTTGGAGCAGATCGATCTTATCAAAAAAGCCATCCTCGCCCGCGCCTTCCGCGGCCAACTAGGCACCAATGACCCCACCGAGGAGAGCGCACAAGAACTGATGAAAAAATTTTGTTTTAAAAATGCAGCAGAGAGAGAGAGTTAAAATGGGCAAAAATAGTATTAATATGCGCCGGGTTACAACCAAAGTGCATGAACTTTTTGATGGCAAAATAGATATGTCAGACTTTCCGAATGATACATCTAACCACTTTGAAACAAGGGCTCTGGCAGCTGTCGCTTTGATGATGATGGCGGGCTTAGAGGCATCACAGGCAAGCAAGCATATTACAGATGGTCACCATGATATGGGGATCGATGCCTTATACTTAGATGAAGTTCAGCAAAAGCTTTTTGTTGTTCAAAGTAAGTGGAGATCTGATGGTGTTGGTTCTGCGGATCAGGATGAAATGAATAGTTTTGCTCAGGGTATCCAGCGGATTCTTGATGAAGATTTGAATGGCGCAAATAAGAAAATCAGCGCAAAAAGCGCTGATGTCGATAAAGCGCTGACACAGATGGGGTATCAGATTCATTCCATTTTTATTCACACAGGCGACCAAAGAGCCAATACATATGTATTGCGTTCTATTTCTAAGCTTATGGATCAGACCAACGATGATATGAGCACCATTTTGGCTTTTGATGAGTTGAATTTTAGAAATATATTTGAATTCCTCTCCAAGGGACAAGAGCAGGCCAATATTGATATTGATGATGTAATTTTGACCAATTGGGGAAGAGTTTCCGAACCATACACCGTGTATTATGGTACGATATCAGCGGCAACAGTTGGAAAATGGTACGCAGATTTTGGAAATCTATTATTTGCTAAAAATATTCGATTCTATAAGGGAAACACAGAAGTAAATGAAGGAATGAAAAAAGTACTTCTTCAAGAACCAGAAAAGTTCTATTACTACAATAACGGGATAAAGTTGTTGTGCCAATCGATTCAACGAAAAGCAAAGGATAGCACAACTAATGCAACCGGATTATTTGCACTAAGTGGTGTGTCGTTGGTAAACGGAGCACAAACAACGGGAACTGTTGGGGCTTGTTTTGTTGAAAATCCTGAGCAAGCCGGAAAAGCAAAGATAATGATTCAAATTGTGGATTTGAGCAATATTGATCCTGAGACCGCTACGCAAATCACAAGATTGTCAAATACTCAGAATAGAATTGAAAATAAAGATTTTGCATCACTTGATCCGGAACAGGATCGAATTCGTACAGAGCTATCTTTTTCTCACTATTCTTACTTGTATAAGAGCGGAGACAGTATAACAAATCCTGATAATCAAATCTCTTTTGACGAAGCAATAGTAGCATTGGCCTGTTTGAATAAGGAAGTATCGTATACTGTGACTGCAAAAAGTAATGTTGGTGCATTGTCTGAGGACATAACAAAAACACCTTATAAGGCATTGGTTAATCCGTCGACTAATTCATTTGCTCTTTTAAATGCCGTGTTATTTATGAGAGAAATTGAACGTTATTTGCAAGAGAAAAAGACCCAGGCAAGAAACAACAAGGAGCGTTTGGTATGCATTCATGCAAACAGATTTATAGTGCATGTGGCTTTGCAAAAAATAGCTAATAATGAATGGTTCAATACAACAGTTGTAGATAAAAATAATATTAGAACGCTTTCGAATCCTTTCGTGGATGCTTTTGTACCACAAATCACACAGATCATAAATGAGCTTTTTCCTGAATCATATCCTGCGAACATTTTTAAAAATATAACAAAGTGCAGAGCGGTGGAAGAAAGAATTAATACTTCAGAGTAAAAGAGATATGCGTATATTGCTTCTGGAAAAATGAATAGAACTGTGCTATAATACTTTTAAGCCACCCAATCGCCCATCTCAAGTAAAACCCCTGATAGGATGGCCCGGATAGATTTTTGATAGCAAAAGTCCGAATAGACCTTATGATAAGGATAATCTGTATCAAATAAAACCACGACGAATCAAATCCTCTATACAAAAAAGTTTAGAAATGGATTTAACTCGGCGAGTGGGAATAAACACACGCTTCCCTCAAACCTTGAAATCGCAAGCTTCCGGGCATTTTGTGTTGCGGGCATACCATTTCATGTCGCTTATTTTTCAAGCAAAACGGAGGCTGAAAATGCAAGGCAATAGCGAACAGGAAATCCGAAATAGACACGGCAAGCTTCCAGCAGGAAAACAAGCGTGTGCTTTTGATTCTCACGATTTCACAAGAATTGATGAATTTGAAGAGAGTATCAAGTATAAATGTAGAAAATGTGGTTTAGAGGCAATACGGTTAGCCCGCTCGTGTGAGTTTGACACAGCCTTTTTCGGCAGTTATATAGACAATTGGACATATAGATGGAAGCCAGATGAGATGGATGTTTCCGATGTCGTGAGGCTCCAGGTTTCTTTTGGCGATTACCCCATTCGGTATATTGATTATGACAGGGTAACTGGCAGCATCCGATGTGAAAATAAAATCAACGGCAGCAGGGACGGCGGTTTGAGACATCCCCCAAGGCTCTTTGAACCGCGCGTGTTTCAGATTATCGATGCGCAAAAAGAAAAACTGTTTGCTGTACTGAAAGCAGTTGATTTCAGCCGGTGGAAAACTGACGTCCATATTATTGAAAATATGCGTGTTGGTGCTTGCGGATTTTTCATTGATAACAGCATACGGTTGCTGTTTGAAAATGGAAGAAGTTTTGTTTGCTACAGCTGCGACAGTGAAGATTTTTACAGAATAACCGTTGTGCTTGAGGAAATATGTCAATGGGGAAGCAATGCAGCTGGCGAAAATACTGCAGAGATTTCCTACGACAGAAGATTGCACATGTCCCCGCCTGAGCTAAAAAAGCGCGTTCGCGGGATCATAACAGATTGCTGCAATAGCAAAGTGCCTGAGCATTGCAAGTTTTGCCCTATGTGCGGAAGAAAAATCAAAGATGAAGAGAAGCTGAAACATTTATACTTAGCTTATGACATAGATCAGACCATGCGGTTTTGTGAATGCTCACACTTCAATCCTTTCAATTATCAGTATTGTGCCAACTGCGGCAAAAAGCTTTAAGGGGTAGCCAAGAGAGGTGAATCAACCGCAACTCTGTTTATGCTGATGTCAGTTGACGGGAAAATTAGTATGGGTGCGGCGAATGATCTCGTTGGGGACAAGAATCTGCCCAACATCGCGCCGCTGGTGTGGAATCGCATCAGTATATGACATTGAGTAAACGACCGAACCTGGGATTGCTGAACTTCGGCGTGGTGCAGGAGAAAAAAGGACGACAACACCTAACCATACTTTTTTGTCATTTGTAGTATTAGCAAGTACTGCAACAACCTTGATACACCGCGAAATACGAAATTTGTACGAAATTATTTAGGTCACGGTTTTAGTGCGTGAGTAGGAATAATTGCCGAGGCCGAAAAAGCCTGTAGGCACTCATGTTTTTCAAAAAGATCAAAAAGAGCTGTCGGACTG
>ENA-ORRH01000668-ORRH01000668.1-human-gut-metagenome-genome-assembly--contig:-NODE-668-length-23370-cov-3.11023_pt1 | contig 23370 bp, 14 predicted proteins | sample MGYA00242173_ERZ509130 | MGnify/ENA primary metagenome ERZ509130 (study PRJEB26280, sample SAMEA2338633) | human gut metagenome | biome: human gut; feature: human-associated habitat; material: faeces... | reverse complement strand
GGGTGTTTCACGGCCGAGCCGCGTGACGACCTCCACCATGTGCCGGTCGATCGTATAGCGGTGCGCGGCGGACGCGCTTGGCCGGTTGCGCACGCCCAACCATTCGGGGATGAGCTTGCCGGGCACGTCGATGAAATCAATGTCTTCCCACACGTTGAGCAGCGCGGGGCCGGAAGCCAGCAGTCGTATGAACAGTTCACGCGATTCGTCCGTCCAGTTGCGGTCGCCGATAGGGCACTTTTTGAGATTCCGCAACGTTCCCGGGGCGATCGGCAGTCCGTATTCCGCGGCTGCGACGGCCACGCGCAGCACGAGGTTCGGGTCGGCGGCCGGTTCCGCGCCCGGAGCGAGCACGATTTCCTCTTCATGCTTGGCCACGCCGGGGGCGATCACATCGAAGGTCGGTGCCTGACGTTTGCCGCCACCGCGCGGCTGGAACACTTGGAAGAAGGCGAATCGCGGCTTGTCGTGCGTCAGCGAATGCTCGGCGCGCGACGCGGTGGAATCAAGGGAGAACGCGATCTGACGACCAACGCGTGCCAGCAACGTTTGCAGATCGTCGATCGACTTCGCCTCACGTTCGCCATCGGGCAGCGTCGGATCGGCCAGACCGAGCATCGCCGCGACTTTGGCTTGGTAGGGCGATAGCAGCATGTTCGTATCTTTGCCGGCGACCAGATGGATGCAGTCGCGCACGTCCAGCAACCGTTCGACGGCGTCGTCATACGTGCCGTGCGGACGGTCGGCAAGCCAGGATGCGGCGAGCGCGGACACCAATACGGAGTCGCGCAGGCCACCGCGTGCCTCCTTGATGTCCGGCTGGTTGATGTAGGCCATGCGGCCGAATTCGTCGAGGCGCGATTTGGCGGAGCCGAGCAGTTCCGGCAGACGTTTGCGTGCGGCCTTGCGCCATCGTTCCAATATGGATACGGCTGTGCTTTCGATAAGTCCAGTGTCCCCCGCGATCGGCACCACGTCCAACCATCCCATGGCTGCGGGCAGGTCGCGGTCGGTGACGGCCTCGCATTGCGCGACGGTACGTACCGACTGGTCGAGGTCGAGGCCGGAATCCCAAATCGGATACCACAGTTTGTTGGCGAGCTCGTTGAGCTGCTGGTCGGTCAGCGCGTGCGGTTCGTAGATGACCACCAGATCAAGGTCGGAGCTGGGGCCTACCTGTCCACGTGCCAGCGAACCGACCGCGCCGAGACCGATGCCGGTTGCCGGAACATCGAAGGAAACCGCCTCGCAGACTTCGTTCCACAACTGTGTGAGATTGCCCATGGCCAAGTCCGTGCGGGCTTTGCGTTTCGCCGCGCCATTGCGGTAGACGCCGTCGGCGTCGGGCTGGCTCATGGCCATGAACCGTTGTTTGAGACCATCGACTGCTGAAGTCATAACGCACGTTCCTTATGAAACCTATGACGACTTATGACAATCCCCGCACGGCGCGAGGCACGTACGGGGATGTGTCGTAATTGATAACCCGAACTTCAAGCCCGGGGGTCTTTATTTCATCTTGTCCGAATCGGCCCGATCACAAGGCCGGACGGATCAGATGGCGGCGGAACCGGTTTCGCCGGTGCGCACGCGGGTCACCGAGTCAAGCGGAGCCACCCAGACCTTACCGTCGCCGATGGTGCCGGAGCCGGCGGACTTGACGATCACGCCAACCAGGGTTTCGGCATCGGCATCGTCGGACAGCACCTCGATGCGGATCTTCGGAATGAGATCCACGGTGTATTCGGCGCCACGGTAGACCTCGGTGTGGCCGCGCTGACGGCCATAACCGTTTGCCTCGGACACGGTCAGGCCGTGCACGCCCGCGGCTGCGAGGGCTTCCTTGACATCGTCGAGTTTATGGGGCTGGATGATAGCGGTAATGAGCTTCATCTCACTTCACCTCCTTGAGGACGGAGCTGGCGGTACCAGCAAAATCGTAAGCACGTTCGCCCTGGTCGGCAAGATCGATGCCGCCGACTTCCTGGGCTTCGGTGACGCGCCAGCCGATCGTCTTCTCCAGAGCGAAGGCGATGATGCCGGTGATGACGGCGGACCAGACGATGGCCACGAGAGCGACGATGAGCTGGACGACCAGCTGCCTCCAGTCGCCGCCTGCGAACAGGCCGGTGCCTTCGCCGAAGAAGCCGATGAGCACGGTGCCGGTGAAGCCGCCAACGCCGTGGACGCCGACGACGTCGAGGGAATCGTCATAGCCGAGCTTGAACTTCAGACCGCAGGCCAGGCAGGTGAGCACACCGGCGATGGCGCCGAGGACGATGGCCCACAGCGGGGAGACCACATCGGCGGCCGGGGTGATGGCGACGAGGCCCGCGACGATGCCGGAAGCGGCACCCATTGCGGTGTAGTGGCCGGTGCGGATCTTCTCGGTGAAGCCCCAGGAGAGCATTGCCGCAGCGGTTGCAGCGGACGTGGAAACCCACGCGTAGCCGGCGGTGCCGTTGGCTGCGAAGGCGGAACCGGCGTTGAAGCCGAACCAGCCGAACCACAGCAGGAAGGCGCCGAGCATGACGAACGGAACGTTGTGCGGGCGGAACGGCTGCGTGCCGAAGCCCTTACGCTTGCCGATGATCAGCACGATGACCAGAGCGGCGACTGCGGCGTTGATGTGGACGACCGTACCACCTGCGAAATCGTGGGCGGCTGCGCCGATCGCCTGGGAAATGGCGCCGTCAGCGGACAGCAGGCCGCCGTTCCACACCATGTGGGCGAGCGGAGCGTAATCGAACGTGATCCACAGCGCCACGAAAATCATCCACGTGGAGTACTTCACACGTTCGGCGATGGCGCCGCAGATCAACGCGACGGTGATCATGGCGAACGCGGACTGGAAGGCCACGTCCACGCTGACCGGGTAGTTGTTGCCGTTCAGCGCCGCCGATGTGAAGACGCCCTTATCGGAAACCATGGTGTCCTTCAGCAGGAAGCCGGTTGCCGGGTCGCCGAAGATGCCGCCGACCGAGGTGCCGGCGTAGGCGATCGACCAACCCCACAGCACCCACATGATCATCGTGACGGACAGTGCGGCCGCCTCCATGATCATCATATTCAGCACGGCCTTGGCGCGGACCATGCCACCATAGAAGAACGCCACACCAGGCGTCATGAGGAACACAAGGGACGCGGAAGTCAATATCCACGCGGCATTTCCAGAATCAAGCTGGCCCATGTCACCCTCCTCTTTCTTTCTCTATATTTGGTTCAACATTTCCGTCCCCATCGTGTGGGGCTGACAGAACGATATGGAACGCCGGCCGCGTTTTGAAAACGTTACGACGTGTTACGCCAACGTAACGCCATCCGCGCGGAACGTCAACCTACGCCGAAAAATGGCGGAATTCCAACGAAACTGGCGGTACGGAAATACGGAAGGCATAATCGCCCGGCAATCGCAATATGAAATTGCGACGGTGGACGGAAGCGGCGGGCAACGCTGCGGACGGAGTAAGTTGGGTAGCTGAAACTTACGGAACACGCGTGGCACGCGACGGGAGAACGCCGCGTACGGCGAGCGCGTGGCATGTACACCGAACGCGCGGTGCGGCGAACGTATGGCGCGCGTAACGAGAGAGCGGCGAGGACCATGGCAACGTTCATCATTTCACTGTGCGCCATTTTGATGCTGACCACGGTTTCCGGGCTGATCTGCCGCAAAGCGCAGCTGCCGGAAGTGATCGGGCAGATCCTCGTCGGCATTCTCGTGGGCCCTTCGCTGCTGGGCGTGATGCACATGAGCGATTCGCTGTCATTGTTCAGCGACCTCGGCATCATCATCCTCATGTTTTTGGGCGGTGTCGGCTGCGACCTGCAGTTGCTGAAGAAATATTCGAAGGCGGCGGTCATCATCGCGTGCATGGGCGTGGTGTTCCCCGTGGCGGTGATGGGTGGAGTGAGCCTGCTGTTTGGCTTCAAGCCGATTCCGGCTGCGTTCATCGGCGTGGTGTTCTCCGCCACGTCCGTATCGATTTCCGTGGCGGTGCTGAAGGAAGCCGGACTGCTTGATTCGAAGGAAGGCGTGTCGATTCTCGGCGCGGCCGTGGCTGACGATGTGATCGGCGTGATCCTGCTGTCCGTGATGTGCACGCTCGTCAACACCGGCAGCGTGGACGTGGCAGGGCTGGGTTTGATTCTGCTCAAGCAGGTGCTGTTCTTTGTGGCGGCCGCCGTGGTGGTGGTTTGGGTGGCGCCGGCGCTGATGACGCTGGCTGGCGTGCTGAAGGCGCCGTCCGGCATCGCGGTGATGGCCGTGATCATCTGCCTGGCGATGGCGTGGGCGTCGAATCTGGCCGGATTGAGCTACGCGGTGGGCGCGTTTTTCGCCGGCATCGCGGTAAGCAACAGCGATTACGCGGAGGACGCGGACCGGTATATCGAGCCGGTTGGAGACACGTTGTTCGTGCCGGTGTTCTTCGTGGGCATCGGCCTGCAGACCACAGGCGTGGATGATACGAAGATGATTGTGTTCATTGCGATCATGACGGTTCTCGGCGTGATCACGAAGGTCGTCGGCTGCGGTTTGGGTGGCCGCATGGCCGGTTTTGGCGGCGCTTCGGCGCTGATGATCGGCGCGGGCATGGTACCGCGTGGCGAGATGGCGTTGATTACCGCGCAAATCGGCTTCAACGAGCATGTGCTCGGCAGCGAATACTATTCGACGATCATCTTCATCATTTCGCTGGTGACGCTGGTCGCGCCGCTGCTGCTGAAGCTGACGATCCGGAAGGTGCCGGGAGTGGGGGCTGCGGCTGCCGGTACGGCTGGCGCTGAGCAGTAATCGCAATACGAAAACCTCCCGCCACGTACGGAACGTGACGGGAGGTTTTCGCTACGGAAATCGCAAATCCGGAAAATATGGGAACGTCAGGCGAGGATGCCGTCGACGAAGCCTTCCGGATCGAACGGAGCGAGATCGTCCGGGCCTTCGCCCAGGCCGACCAGCTTGACGGGCACGCCAAGCTCCTTCTGCACGGAGATCACGATGCCGCCCTTGGCGGAGCCGTCGAGCTTGGACAGGACCACGCCGGTGATGCCGATCGCTTCGGCGAACACCTTCGCCTGCGTCATGCCGTTCTGGCCGGTAGTGGCGTCAAGCACGAGCAGCACTTCATCGACCGGCAGGTTCTTTTCGGTGACGCGGCGGATCTTGCCGAGCTCGTCCATGAGGTTGGACTTGTTCTGCAGACGGCCGGCGGTGTCGATGATGAGCACGTCGGCGTTCTCTTCCTTGGCTTTGGCGCTGGCTTCGAACGCGACGGACGCCGGGTCGGCGCCGTCCTTGTCGGAGCGCACGACCGGTACGCCCACCTTCGCGCCCCAGGTCTCCAGCTGGTCGGCGGCAGCGGCGCGGAACGTGTCGGCCGCGCCCAGCATGACCTGCTTGCCTTCGGAGACAAGCAGACGGGAGAGTTTGCCCGCGGTGGTGGTTTTGCCGGTGCCGTTCACGCCGACCATGATGATGACGCTCGGCTTGTTCGCGCCTTCCTTGTCGGCGTTGAGACGGCGGTCGACGTCGGTGCCGACGAGCTTCAGCAGCTTGTCCTTCAGCGCCGCACGCACTTCGGCCGGATCGGACTGGCCGGCGATGCGGGCGTCGTTGCGCAGTTCCTCGACGAGCTGTTCGCTGGCTTCCGCGCCCACGTCGGCGAGCAGGAGGGTGTCTTCGACGTCCTCCCAGTCGGCTTCGGAGAGCTGGTCCTTGGCGAGGATGTTGAACAGGGCCTTGCCGAACGGATTGCCGGACTTGGACAGGCGCGCCTTGAGGCGCTGCATGCGGGTGCCGGCGGCTTCAGGGGTTTCGACGGCTGGGGTCGCGGATTCAGTTACGGCTGACCCGACCGGAGTTGGTTCAGTTGCCACTGGCGATTCAGGTGTGGCAGACGAAGTCGCGGATTCCACGGCTTCCGTCGCTGCGGATTCCGCGGTTTCCTTGGTTTTCTCAGCGTTTTCGGCACTTGCGGCGGCAGATTGCGCGGCGGACTTCTCCGTAGCCAAACGAGCATCGGCCTTCGCCTTCGCCGCTTCAGTGGACTTGTCCACGGCGGACTTGCGGCTCTTACCGAACCACCATCCGCCAATCGCAAGTAATGCCGCGATAACGACGACCGCGACAATCGCAATAATCACATTCGTATCCATGGTTCCAGCCTAAAAAGCGCAACGGACACGCCACTCATCTCTGCCAGGGCAGGCAATGGGGCTATCCACGGGGCGTGAAAAACTGGGCAATATGGCCAATACATCCAGAATGACGTCGTACCAGCGGCGCGAACAGCTTATCGAAATCGGTCGATCGCTGTTCGCGGCCAAGGGATTCGAAGCAGTGAGCGTGGAAGAGATCGCCTCGACCGCAAAAGTGTCGAAACCCATCGTCTACGAACATTTCGGAGGAAAGGAAGGCCTGTACGCCGTGGTGGTGGACCGCGAGATGCGCGCGCTCACCGACGTTCTCATCAACGCGCTGTCCGACCCGCAGGCGCATCCGCGCCAAATCGTGGAACGCACCGCGCTTGCGCTGCTCACCTACGTGGAGGAGAACGCCGAAGGCTTCCGCGTGCTCACGCGCGATTCGCCGAAAACCGACCCGTCCAACTCGTTCAATTCGCTGCTTGGAGACATTGCCGTACGCGTCGAGGACATTCTCACCGACGCGTTCAAACGCCAGCATCTGCCGGCCAAAAGCGTGCCGTATTACGCGCAGATGCTCATCGGCATGACCGTGTACACCTGCCAATACTGGGCCGACCAGCGCAAGCTCAGCAAGGAGCAGCTCGCCGCGCACATCGTGAACCTGGCATGGTATGGGCTGAGCCGCATGGAAGCCAAGCCGGAACTGCGCTACGAAAGCGAAAAGGCCGCCCGCGAGGCGGAAAAGCAGGCCGCGCGGGAAGCGAAGGCGATCGCCAAGCAGGAGAAGCAGGGCAAGAAGGCCGCGAAATCGCAGGAGAAGGCGGTTGCTGCGGGAGATGACGCGACGGACGGGACGACCGTGACGGACGGATCGCAAGCAGTAGGCAAATCGCAAGCGGCAGACGAATCAAACGAATCAGACGAGACGAACGAATCGCAAAAACCGCAAAGCCCGCACGAATCGCAAAAACAATCAACAATTGACGAAAACTGACATACCGTCACCCGAAATGACCCTAGGGGAAATTTCAGGTGCAGATTGCGTATTTCAGGGTGCCGTTTGTGCGCAAAACCGCGCCCCGGAATCGCACATGGTGCTACGTTAGTTTCGTTATGCTTTTGGCCGGAGCGGTCGGCCAGCCGCACGGCCCGACACGAGCCCGATCCGAGGAAGAATATGCAGGAGAAGAAAACGCTCACCTTCGTGGTGCCCGCGTACAACATGACGGAATACCTGGAACGGTGCGTCGAATCGTTGATTGCGTCGAAGCGCAACGACGACATCGAAGTGCTGATCGTGGATGACGGCTCGTCCGACGGCACGCTGGAGATGGCGAAGACGTTCGAGGCGCGCAATCCGAGAATCGTGCGCGCGATCCATCAGGAGAACAAGGGCCACGGCGGCGCGGTCAACACCGGCATCGCGGCGGCGAGCGGCATGTACGTGAAGGTCGTGGACGCGGACGATTGGGTCGGCCCGGAATCGCTCGAACAGGTCATGGCCGTGCTGCGCGGCGAGGTCGATAAGGACGAGCCGCTCGACATGCTCGTCACCAACTACGTGTACGACAAGGTGGGCAAGCGCAACAAGCACGTCGTGAACTTCCGTCACGCCATGGAGCCCGGCAGGCGGCTCACTTGGGACGATCTGGGACATTTCGGCCTGACCGAATACATTCTCATGCACGCGCTGATCTACCGTACGGCCGTGGTGCGCGAATCGAAGATGCAGCTGCCGGAGCACACGTTCTACGTGGACTTCATCTACGCGTACCAGCCGTTCCCGTGGGTCAAGTCGCTGCAATACGTGGATACGCCGTTCTACCACTATTTCATCGGCCGCGACGGGCAGAGCGTGCAGACGGACGTGATGATCCGACGTGTGGACCAGCTGCGGCTCGTCAACCAGTGCATGGTGCGCGCCACCCCCGAACGAGGTACGGTGCCAGACGGCCTATACCGCTACATGATTCATTTTCTGGCGATTCAGAGTTCCGTCGCGAGCGTTTTCATGATTTTGTCGCGCGATCCGGAGAATTACGAGAAGAAGAAGGCCATGTGGGCGGATATCGAGGCGTATTCGCCGACGATTTACAAGGACGTGCGTAAGAAGGCGATGTCGCGCGCGCTGAACCTACATGGTTCGCTCGGCCGGTTTGTGATTCGAAAGGGATATTTCGTGGCGGAACATGTGGTCGGGTTCAACTGATTTCGCGCGGGTTTCGCAGGTTTCGCGCGATAGAGGGTTTACGCGATATTGCGTGAGTATTGCGATTATTGCGATCGGCTAGGCGCTCCTGTGTCCGTTTCTGGTGATTCGGACACAGGAGCGCTTCATTTTGATGCCTGTGTGTCCGATTCGGGAGAAACGGACACGGAAAGCACCAGCGGGCTTAGTTCCAGCGATCCGACATGGCGAAACTGTTGTGCATGAGATTGCTGGACGTGTACAGCACGTCGCCGAGCAGCTTCGTATTGCGCGATCGCAGGTATTCCGCCATTTCGTCGTTAGCCGCCGCAAGACGGGCCGGAACAGATGTAGGACTAGCAAGCCCATCGGAACCGGAATCAACCGCAGCACCAGACATAGAACCAGAACCGCCAACCGCAGAACCGGCACCAGAACCAGCGCCACCAGCCCCAGTCGCCGACCCACCAATCGCAAGCGCATCATCCGTACGTTCCACCAGACGGTGGCCGAAGGAACGGACATCTTCCGAGAAGCCCTCGACCGCGTTGCTGGTCTCGTAGAAGTGCGCGTCGGCGAGCGTTGCAATCAGGCGGTTCGTCCAATACAGGCAGTCCGTGGAGACTTCCGGCGTGGTGTCGCGCAGGTAGGCGGGGGTGTCGTCGACGTTCGCATAGAACGGGGCGGACGTGGTGAACGCGCCGGAACCGTACGAAATCCACATGATCGAACGGCTTTCGACGGGCGCGTACGGGCGAATCTGCATGGCCACCATGTGTCCGGTGCGGTTGATGCCGATCGGACGGTAGCGATGGCGGCTTTCCTCAGTTCCCTGCGTGCCGTACGGGTCATACGGGGTGCCTTCGAAGTGCGAACCGAGCAGGAAGTCGACATCCTCGACGGTCACGGCATTCTCCGGTTCGAGACACCATGGAATATCGTCCGATTCAGGGGTAAGGTTTTCCGCGTCGGCCGGATCGAGATAGCGGTACATGTACCAGGCGCGTGGCGTGTTGTAGATGTGGTCCTTCGCGGTGGCGGTGCCGAATACGATACGCGGGTTGCAGTGGCCGCCGTTCATGCCGCCCTGCGTACCCGCCGCGCGCCCAAGATGGTGCGTTTCGATGAATTCCTGCAGATCGGCGCTACACATGAATTCACGTGCGTCGCTGAAGGCGTCATCAAAATCGAAATAGTCGATGCCAAGCTGGTTGGGGATGATCGCGCATTTGTCGTCCGGCACGCGGCGGGCGATCCAATGGTGGCCGCCGATGGTTTCGACGTACCAGATTTCGTCCACGTCGGAAATGATGATGCCGTTCGATTCGTACGTTCCGTACGTTTCGAGCAGTTCGGCCAGACGTTTCACGCCTTCGCGCGCAGTGCTGACATACGGCAATATGAGGGTGATGATGTCTTCTTCGCCGATGCCGCCTGGGGTTTCCGGCTTACCATTGGCTTCGTCGGCCGACTGCAGTGCGACCAGCGGGTCGGCGGCGAGCACGCGCTCGTTGACGGCGATGGTTTCGGTGGCGCTCATGGCCACGTTGCGTTCGTTGACGCCAGCTTCCGCAAGGATTCCACGATTTGGAAGCACGTTCGGTACGATGCTGTACCGGCATGGATTGTCGGAAAGGTCGATTTCAACGTGGCTCAGCACACTGCGGTAGTGCCGCGGCTGCTCCTGCGGTGCGACGACTACGAATTTCTTGGGATCGTAACGTCCCGAACCAGAGTCGTCATCTCGGGCGATGATGGTCGAACCGTCGTAACTTGCTTTTTTGCCTACAAGAATTGTGGTACATGACATGGTTTCGATTGTAGGCACACCAACACTCCGAAGGCCATTTCGACGCCCGTCCGACGCCCGTGGTGGCGATTGGTCCGAATATGCTGTATACTGTGTTGCTGTTGCCCCTCTAGCTCAACGGTTAGAGCAGCGTCCTTTTAAGTCGTGGGTTGTGGGTTCGAATCCCACGGGGGGCACAGGTTCGAAGTCCTGGAAGCCGATGGTTCTCAGGACTTTTTCATTTGTTTCGGGATGAGGTCTCAGCACTTCAATACGGAACGCACCATATCGCGCACCCTCTTTCGCTCACGAATCGCAATTTCGGTTGATTATTTCGCGACGTGCGCCGAAAAGTATGGAAAATAAGGCGATTTATACCCCCTACAGCACTATGCGGCACCACCTTTCGCTCACAATCGTAAGAAAACGAGCAAAATCGCAATATGTGTTCCGAAATGAACAGCGAACAGCCCGCGGGCGATTCGCGGACGGACCATACGCATGCAACCGGCGTGGCGCAATCGACGATAATGATAGACTCGAATATATCGAACATTTGTTCGCATAGATTCGGTATTACGGGAAATTCCCCACTATATACAGTGGGCGAACGTACGAAACGCCACTACGGGTAGTGTATACTGATGAACGGCCCGAGCAGCCGGGCAAAATCGAAAAACATGGCCGACAAGATCTTCCGCACCAAAGGAAGCCGATTGCATAGGGAGGAAAAGTAATGACCGTGACCGTCTTCACCAATCCGAACAATCCTCAATGCGAGGCCACCGAACAAGAGCTTTCCAAACTGGGAGTGCGGTACGTGGCGGTCGATTTGACGCAGAATCCGTCCACATTCGAACAGATCAAGGACGCCGGCTTCAAGCAAATTCCGGTCGTCATCTCACCGAATTCCTCATGGAGCGGACATCGCCCCGACCTCATCCGCCAGCTGGCGCAAAGCATCGCGGCGTAGGCGCGGCAACAGCAGTCAAGCATCCAGACAGCCGGAAGGCACGAATCCCAAACGGCAATAATCCGGAAGAATCAAATCCCCCGCGGCAAAACCCGCAACAAAACCCCACTGCAATCGTCCGAAATCGTTCAAAATCAGCCACCCAAAGCAAAGCGGCCAGCCGGAACATCGCCCGACCAGCCGCTTAGCAAAACCCGCAAAACGCAAAAACCAGCCTACATACGACCGGCAGTGGACGGGTCGATCTTCATGGTCTGGAATCGGTGGGCCATGAAATCGTCATTGAAATACGTGGCGAAGAACTGCGAAACGGGCGAATTCTGCGCAACCCCAGCCATGCGGGAATACCAAGCGTCAAGCGCCATCAGCGTCATCACGCCATCGACGAAAATGAGTATGAAACAGACCAGCGTCAACGAATAGCGAATCTTCCACGGAATACGCTGGATCAATCGCAATAATCGCGGCAGAATCAACTTGACCCAAACCAAGCCAAGGACGCCCCAGAAGAACATGTATTTGCCGGATGTACGCCCGTCAATCGAAAGCCATTGCCCCGTGTAATCCCATGCGCGAATACCGAACGCGGCCTGCATGAACCAGCTGGTGAAATATTCGAACGCGCCACCGATCACCGCGCTTGAGCAGAAAATCAGCAACCAATTCGACTGCCACAAATGGTTGAGCAACACGGTGACGATCACCACGCCGAAACCATAGATGGGCGAGAACGGCCCCCATAGGAAGCCCGCACGGTCCTGGTATTCGCCAAACAGGATGAAATGGTAGATGGTTTCGATCACCAAACCGAACACACAACCAATGGTGAACAGCCAGAACAGATTGAAGAAATCCAGCGAAATATAGCCTTTGCCGGTCAGGTCGCGGCCGGCCATGCCTTGGGAGGCGGCGTTCTCATACGCGCTGCGGGCGTCCATGCGCCGCAACGCGAACTGCAGCCGGCGCTCCTCCCGCAGCGATGGGTCGGCGGTGATGTGCAGGGCGATCAGCACGACAAGCTGGACAGCCGGGCTGACAAGGTTCAGGCCAAGCCCCTTCAACGCCAGCGACAGCAGGCCTTCGGCGAGCGTAAGCGGAATCAGCAGGTACGTCCATTGCGCGATGTGCCGGCGTTTGTTCCTGAAAAGCAGCACGCCGAACACCGTCAGGCACGCGGTGGTGACCATCAGCACGACCGCGTGAATCGCCGACAGAATCGTGGTGAGGCTCAGCGCGTCGAACGTCATATCGCCGGAAAGCACGGCCTGCACGACGTACAGGCACGACAGCACGATGATCGGCAGCGTCACCACGCCTTCAATAAGCATGACGATGCCGTAAATGCGAACGATTAACGGCAGACGACGGTCAGCGGGATTGCCGACTTCGCCAGTGCCCTGCTTTCCGCCTTCTTCGATAGCCGCGATTTCGGTTTCGGCGGCAATCGCCTTGATTTCTCCATCCGTCTTGCCCGCGGCGGAATCCTCGGATCGTGATTCAGATTGTGCGGTTTCGCTCATATGCCGCTCCTTCCTTCAGCCCACGCTACCAAACGTAGGCAATATCCGCCGCAAGAAAAGCGGTTCAGGTGCGATTATTGGCGGACGCGAGCAAAAGAGGGGGACGCCAGCTGGCTGCAATCGCCATTCGCACACCACCTTTCGCTCACGTCCGCAAGAAATGGCGATGTATAGCGCATCGTGAGCGAATGGGGGTATAAATACGGACGGAAAATAGCGATTTATTACCACCTTTCGCTCACGGACATACAGAAATGGCGATTTGTCACGGACGTGAGCGGAAGGGGCTACGTCAGCCGGCGATGGTTTTGCCGAGGCTTTGCCGCAGTACTCGACCCGATTTCCGTCATCCATGAAACGCGATGGCGATTGTCCCGGAGCGCGTTATACGATACGTACCGCGTAGCGCTACGAAATACGTATCGCTATGAGAGGAATGATTCGCCAAACCGGAGAGACAATGCACAACGTACTGCAGATCCTGCGCCGTGACTTCAAACGATTGGTCACCGTACCCGCCGCGTGGGTGATTATGATCGGCCTGATTCTCATTCCCCCGCTATACGCATGGTTCAACATCTACGGGTTCTGGAATCCCTATGGCAACACGGACAGCATCAAAGTGGCCGTGGCCAACATGGACAAAGGCACAGACAACGCGCTGCTTGGCAAAGTCAATCTCGGCGGTCAAATCGAAGGCACGCTGAAGAGCAACGACCAGCTCGGCTGGGAGTTCATGGGCAAAGCCAACGCGATGGAAGCGGTGGAGTCGGGCGACTGCTACGCCGCAATCGTCATCCCTTCCGACTTCAGCGAAGATCTGGCCAACGTCGTCACCAACAGCAAGCATCGCCCCACGCTCGAATATTACGTGAACGAGAAGGCGAGTCCGATTTCGCCGAAAATCACCGACCAAGGCGCGACCGTGGTCGACCGCACCGTCAACAACACCTTCGTCTCCACCGTCAGCGACGTGCTCGTCAAAGCCGTCAACTCAGCCAACGGCACCATCAGCGGCAACACCAACACCATCGCCAACGAAACCATCGGCGAACTCGACAACACCAAGCGGAACGTAGGCACGATCCGCTCCGCAATCGCGGATCTCGACACCCAGTTAGCCAATGTGCCACAGCAGACAAAAGCAGCACGCAATGCCCTGAACGACGTGCAGCTGGCCGCGGCGAGCGCAGGCAGAGGACTAGCAGGCGCATCCACCGCCATCGGCACAGCGCAAACCCAGCTCAACACGCTTTCGTCCAACGCCAACAGCGCGCTGGAAACCGGATCCGGACTTGTTTCCCAAGCGACGGCGCAATCCACAGCCAGCATCAACCAGATCTCGTCGGCGGTATCCGCGGCAAGTGGATCGGCACAGCAGGCGGTGACCGGCATGCAAAACATCACCGACAGCAATGCGAAACTGCTCGAGAAGCTCAAATCCGCCAGCGACAACGCGCAATACCAGCAAATCATCAGCAAACTGGAGAATACCAACAACACGGCAGCCGGAACACTCACCGACCTCAAAACCCTGAGCGAGAACACACAGGCCACAGCCGGCAGCGTATCCAAACTGTCCACCGATTTCAACATAGGCACGCAGAACTCGCTCAAAAGCGCAGGCACGGCGCGCAACGCCATCAATTCAGGCGCACTGCCGCGACTGAATTCCGCGCTGGGCTCGCTGGCTGGGACGGCCGGAACACTTGCCGGCACCGTGACCAGCCAGGACAGCGTGGTCAGGCAAACCAACATCGTGCTCGACCAACTCGACCAAGTGGCGTCAGACACCCGCATCGGCCTTGAGCAAACCGACCAGCAGCTGGCGAAGATGGAGACGAAGCTCACCACCGTCAGCACCGACCTGAAGGCGCTGGGCACTGCGGATCTGCTCGCATCGTTGACCGGCAGCGGCTCGCTTGACGCGGATAAGATCGCCTCGTTCATGGAGTCCCCGACCGTAATCGACACGAAGAACGTGTATCCCGTCAACTCCTACGGCTCCGGCATGGCTCCGCTGATGACCAATCTGGCACTGTGGGTGGGCGCGTTCGCCTTTGTGGTGATCTACAAAGTGGAGGTGGACGACGAGGGGCTTGAGGGTCTCGATCCGACCGCAACCGAAAAGTATCTGGCCCGATACCTGTTGCTCGGCACGATGGGCGTCATTCAAGGCGCGATCTGCACCGTTGGCGATCTGATACTCGGCGTGCAGACGGCTTGCGCGCCACTGTTCATACTGACCGGCATGATCACATCGCTGGTATATCTGAGCATCACGTACGCGCTGTCCACCACGTTCATGCACATCGGCAAGGGCCTGTGCGTGGCGTTGGTGATCGTGCAGATTCCAGGCGCTTCCGGCCTGTATCCGATCGAGATGATGCCGAAGTTCTTCCGCATGGTCTATCCGTTCGTGCCATTCAGCTATTCGATAGACGCATTCCGCGAGACCATCGCCGGCTTCTACGACGGCCATTGGACCAAGGCGATCGGCACGCTGCTGCTGTTTGCCGCCATGGCGTTCGTCATCGGCCTGGTGGTCCGTCCTCTGTTGGTCAACCTCAACCGACTCTTCGCCCGCGAAATCAAGGAAAGCGACATGATTATCGGCGAGGAAGTGGAGCTTCCGGAACGCGGATACAACATGTCCCAAGCCATTCAGGTGCTGGCCGACAAAGGCGGCTACCGCGAGGTGATCGAGGAACGCGCAAGTCGGTTCGCGGAACTGTACCCGAAACTCAAGCGCGGAGCTCTGGTGATCGGATTCGTAGTTCCGGTAACTCTGGCGGCGGTGTTCTCGTTCACCAACGGAGAGAAAGTGGTGGTACTGGCCACGTGGGTCGTCTGGATTCTGCTCATCATGGGCTTCCTCATGGTCATCGAATACATGCGCGATAATCTGAACCGTCAAGTGGAGCTCGGCCATTTGAGCGATGAATCGATCCAATCCATGCTGGTGGAGCGCCAAGCGGCACGCATCCGTCGCAAAAAGCGGGCGCAACAGGAACGGCGGAACAGACTGCTGCGCAAAACGCGGAGACGCACCAGCGGCAAACGCACGACATCCGATAATCGCAATACCAGCGTCATCAAAGAAACGACGGAAAACGTGACGGGCGTCAACCACAATGAAGATGACGGAATCGCCATACTGGTGCAGAAAATGCAGACGACCGGTCCAAGCGCCGCCGCGAACGATGCCGCCACGGACACCACCGAGACTACCGAGACCGCCGAGACAACCGAGACAACCGAAAACACCGAGGAAAGGAGCAACGCATGAAAACCATCTGGAAACTGTTCGTCGGCGACATCCGGCGAATCACCAGCAACGTCGTCTCCATCATCATCGTCATCGGACTCGTTGTGATCCCCGGCATCTTCACATGGTTCAACGTGGCCGCCAGCTGGGACCCGTTCGCCAATACCGGCAATCTGAAATTCGCCGTAGCCAATGAGGACGACGGATACCGGTCCGACCTCATTCCAGTGAAGATCAACATCGGCGACCAAGTGGTTAACACGCTGCGTTCCAACAATCAGCTCGACTGGACCTTCACCACCAAAAAAGAAGCCATCAACGGCACCAAATCCGGCAAATATTACGCAGCTGTGGTGATTCCAAAGAACTTCAGCACCCGTATGATGACGTTCTTCGCATCCGATGGCAACCACGCCGAAATCGCCTACTACAACAATGAAAAGAAGAACGCCTTGGCTCCGAAGATCACAGGCCAAGGCGCCGATACGGTCAGCGCGCAGGTCAACGAGACGTTCTCCGAAACACTGACCAGCACCGCGCTGAGTGTGGCATCGCAACTCGCCAACCAACTCGACAAGCCAGCCGCGCAGGAACAACTCACGCAGTTCAACGGCAATATCAGCGACTTCGCGGAAACGCTCACCGACGCTTCCGGAACGCTCCGCACGTTCAGCACGCTGACACAAAGCGCACGGCATCTGCTTGAGTCCTCCGACGGTCTGATCGCCAATGTCAGCGGCAATGCGAAAAGCGCAGGAACAACACTCAAGCAAGCCGGCAGCGGCGTGGAGGATCTGACGGGCGCGTTGAAGACCGGCACCACCGCGCTGGGCACGGCTCTGACTGATTCCGCCAACAGCTTCACAGCCATGGAAGCAGATGTGGACAGCCTATTCGGCAATGCGGGCACGCAGGCCGGCAACACCGCCAACGCATTACGCAACCAGGCCACGAACATCAGCAAGCAGGCGCAAAGCTACCAGCAGATCTATGATTCGCTCGACGCGCTCAGCGCAAACGAAAAGCTGCCGGAAGCGGTGAGGAACGCCATCGACCATCTCAAAACCAACGTCGGCACCACCATCACACAGCTCAACGACCTAGCATCGGCGCTGAATGGCAGCGCCGACAACATCGACGCCAAAGTAAGCGATACCACGGCCGAACGTGCGGAGATCAAGAAACTGGCGCAGCAGGCGGCAACGTCCGTCAGTGGCATCAAAACCGACTATGAGAGCCAACTGAAACCGCAACTTGACGATATCGCCACGTCCATTACCAGCACCACCACCGCGCTCAATGCCACAGCGGCCGATCTGAAAGGCGCGCTGGGCAATCTGAACGGCACCACCAAGACCGCGGATAAGAATCTGACCGCCATCAGCAGCGTGTTGGATTCCACCGCCGATAGTCTGGCCGGCGCGGGCAAAAAACTGGGCGCATTCACAGGAACATTGACCGATGCGCTGAACAGCGGCGATATGAGCGCCGTCAAAGATGTGCTCAGCGATAATACCGACTCGTTGGCCGCCGCGCTTGCAGCCCCTGTAAAAGTGAAACGCAACGCGGTGTTCCCAGTCAAGAATTTCGGTTCGCAGATGGCACCGTTCTACACGATCCTGCCACTGTGGGTCGGTTCGCTGCTCATGGCAGTGACGCTCAAGACCACCGTCTCGCGTAAGGTGCGCAAGGAACTCGGCGACCCGAAACCGCATCAGCTGTTTCTCGGACATTACGGTGTGTTCGGCGTGATCGGACTATTGCAGAGCACGTTCTCCTTGGGAGGCAGTCTGCTGTTCCTCCATGTCCAGGCGGTGCATCCGCTGCTGTTCATGCTGTCCGGCTGGGTGAGCAGCCTAGTGTTCTCGTTCTTCACCTACACGCTCGTGGCCAGCTTCGGCAACGTCGGCAAAGCCATCGGCGTGCTGTTTCTCGTCATGCAGATCTCCGGAGCGAACGGCGCATATCCGCTGGCCGTGCTGCCGAAAATCATCAGCGGCATCAGCCCGTTCCTGCCTGCGACGCATTCAATCACAGCAATGCGCGCGGCGATCGGCGGAATCTACAGTAACGATTACTGGTTTGCGATTGGCGCGCTACTGCTGTTCATTCCGCCGCTGCTGCTGATAGGCCTGTTACTGCGCATTCCACTGGTCAAGTTCAACCATTGGTACGTAAGCAAGCTGGAAAGCACGAAAGTGATCGCGGCATGATGGGCGGAACCACGCAAGAGGGCACGCGAAAGACGGTGCAAAAAACCACGCAGGAAGACGTCGGCACAGTACGTGGCCGACGTGAGCGATTACGGGAGCAAACCGACCGCAAAATCATGAAAGCCACATTGGGGATAGTGATTTCCGATGGTATCGGAGCGGTGACCATCGAAGAGGTCGCACGACGTTCAGGGGTAGCAAAGACCACAATCTACCGACGCTACCGAAACGCCGACGATTTATTGCAACGCATCCAACCGGAAGTTGCCGGACTACCGAATTTCAACGATTTGAAGCCGTCGCGGAGCGGACTGGCCACCATGCTGCGACGCATCCAGGACTGCTTCGACAGCGAACTCGGATTGAAAGCCGTGGGCGTGGTGCTGTCTTCCGACAACGCCACGCTGAAGGCGATCGCAGCACAAGTTCTAGCGCCGGCCGAAGAACGGTTCGTGGGGTTCATGGAACGTGGCATCGCCGACGGAGTGTTTCAAAACCGTTTGGACTACACGTTCCTGTTCAGCACGGTGCTGGGTTCCATGCTGGCTTGCAAAGCGTTGGCGGGACAGGAAGCCGGAGGGGAACGGCAATCCGGCAAGGAACGCAAGTCTGATTCCTGGGCCGAGAACATGGCCACGTTGCTCTGGCCGAACGTATGCGCCGAATCCGCACGGTAACCACAGGAAAACCGTCCGCACCGACGCAAGACGGGCATGCCGTGTCGGTTTCAGAAGGAATGGGCTATTGGATTGACGCTTCCTGACGCGCCACTTCCAACGCCTTGTTGAAGGCTTCGGAGGTCCAGCTGGCACCGGCGAGCTTGTCGACTTTAAGGTCCTTCAACGGCTTGCCGACCACCGCGTCCGGCACGGCTTTGGCGAAGTCGTTCTGATGCTTTTTGGAGATGGACGTGAACGGATGGCCGACGATCTTCACGGCCGTCACGTTCTGGTCCTTAACGGTCAGATGCACGTCGATGGTGTCCTCGCCGACCGGCCCGTACTGGCCGTTGATCGAATAGTCGCCATCCGCGTAGTTGCCGGTGTCCTGCTTGCTGGACGTCGTGGAATTCGCGTCATCGGCATGGTTTTTGGTGGTGGCGTCGCCGCCGGCCGTATTGTCAGCCGCCTTGCCGTCGGTTTTCGACTTATTTTCCTGCGATTGCACGCTTTCGCCGGAATTGCCGGCGTATTCGTCGTCCATCGGCGTGGCTTTCGGCTCGCCGCATGCCGACAGCAGCGCGATGCTCGCCGCGGATAGCGCGATGACTTTGACTGCGTTCGATTGTGCGGTGCTCATGCGCGCTCCCCTTCCGTGCCGTCCGCGTCCGTATCTCCGGTTTTTGCGGCCTTCGTAGGGTCGACGAACAAAATCGCGACACCGCCGTTCTGTGCGCCTTCCTCGGCGGAACCGGTGTGCGCAGGCTTGCCACCGGCCGCCTCGTACGCACGTTTCGCCTCCTCGTCATTCCACTGTTCGCCGACGAGCACACCATGGTTGAGCATGATTTCGCGTTGTGCGCAGGAGGCGACGAGCGCATCGTGCGTCACGACGATGATCGTGGTGCCCTGCTCGTGCAGCTGACGGAACAGGTCGAGCACGATCTTCTCATTCCTCTCATCGAGATTGCCGGTCGGCTCGTCGGCGAGAATCAGCTTCGGGCAGTTGATGAGCGCTCGGGCGATGCACACGCGCTGCTGCTCACCGCCGGACAGCTGGCCGGGCAGGTGATGCGCACGCTCCTTCAATCCCACTCGTTCCAGCGCTTCCATCGCCTGCTTCTCGTCGACCACGGAATGGTAGTATTGCGCCACCATCACGTTCTCCACCGCCGTCAGATGAGGCACGAGGTAAAACTTTTGGAACACTAGTCCTATCATGTTCTTGCGCACGTCGGCGAGCTGGCGGGCGTTCAAATCCTCCAAACGCCGGCCTTCAAGCATGACGGAACCCTTCGACGGCGTATCCATGCAGCCGATCATGTTCATCAGCGTGGTTTTGCCGGAACCGGACGAGCCGACAATCGCCAGCCATTGCCCTTGCGGAACGGTCAGACTCAGGTCGTCGACGGCGTGCAGATCGCCGTAAATCTTGGAAATGTGGTCGAGTTCCAGCAGCATATGTTCGTTGTCCATGATTATTCCTCCCTCAAAACGATGGCGGGGTCGATACGGGTGGCGCGGCGGACCGGCGGAATGGAGGCGATGACGGCGATCGCCACGGAAAGCAACAGCGACCCAACGCAAAGCAGCCAGTTGAGGCCGAGCGCACGGCCGAAAACGGTGGAGCACAGCACACGCGCCAGCACATAGCCGATAGCAGTGCCGAGCAGACCGCCGATCAAGCCGTAGATGCCGGATTCCACGTAGAATTCGACGCCGATGGCGCGTGAATCGGCGCCGAGGGCCTTGCGCAGGCCGATTTCGTTGCGACGCTGGCTCACAATGGAGCTGATGGTGGTGCCCACGCCGACAAGCGTCAGCACGAGCACGACGAGCGAGACAATCCAGAACAGGGTCTGCAGCATGGCGATGATGCGGGTGTCGGACGAGGTGATTCTGGTGACGGTCTGCGCTTTGACGGCAGTGTTTGTATTTTTGTTGATTCTGTTGACGATGGCGTTCAGCTCATCCCCCATGGCGTTCACCGAGTATTCGACCACGTCGGCGCCGCGCTCGTGGCCCGCAAGTTTGGACACGTCCGCGGTAGTGGCGTAGATGATGGAATCCTCGTTGCCGCCGGTATCGACGATGCCAGCGATACGGAATTCGGTGCCGTTGTTATCCATGATGTCGGACGAGACGCGGCCGTTTTCCGTGGCTTGCGTGGTCTGTTCGCCTTGCGTAGTTTGTGTACTCTGCGTGCCCTGCGCGGACGATTCTGCCGTTTCAGTTGATTCGTCCGAATCGGATTTTGCGGACGCGGAAGAAGACGCTGAAGCAGACGCGTCGGCGGCGCGGTAACCGATGGTGACACGGCTGCCGACTTTCACGCCGAGCGCGTCGGCGACGTCGCGGCCGACCATCACGTTGCCCGAGCCGGGCCAATCGCCCGTCACGTTCCAATGGCGATTGAGCGCGCGGACGGCTTTCACGTCCACGCCGGCGATGGTGTACGGCGCGGAATTGATGCGCACGCTCTCATACCGGCATGCGGCTGATTTCACGCTGTGTCCGGCGCCGATGAGCGCCGTCACGTTGCGTACGGTTGCAGTATCGATGCCTTGCGATTTGCCCGTTGCGGACGCGGGCGTGACGATCAGGTTCGCGCCGTACGCGCGCATTTCCTCGTTCATCTGCTGCGGCACCGCGACGCACACGGATGCAAGGCAGAACAGCGTGGCCGCGCCGACGAGCGACGCGATCACGGCCATCATCGCACGGGAGCGACGGCGGAACACCGCGCCCCACAGCATGGTGAAGAACATCTTGCGATTCGTCATCGCACACCCCCTACGAAAGCCAAGCACAACTCACCTACCATGCAGCACCTCCGCCGGACGCAAGCCCAGAATCGCCCGAATCGACGAAAGCGAGGCCACGAGCACAGTGACCGCCAGCAACACGAAAACCAACACGAACACCATCGGACGCATGGTGATGCCCGAGCCGAACACCACGTGCCCCACGATCTGTGCAACGCCCGAGCCAAGCAGCGCACCGGCAATCGCACCAACCAGCGAAATCACCGCCGTTTCGGCGAGCATAAGGCGCGAAACCGCACCGTCCGTGGCGCCGATCGCCTTCAACAGCGCCAATTCCGAACCGCGTTCGCCAATCGACGCGGCCATCAGGTTTGCCACGGCGATCGCGGCGGCAACCAGCGACAGCACGGTCATCAGCACCATCACCGCCTGCGTCTTGTTCAGCACATCGCCCTGCAGCGCGGCCACCTGGCGCACCTGCTTGGCCACCGCGCCCGGCAGCACCTCTTCGATCTGGTACGCGATCGACGACGGATACGCGGTGCAATACCACGTCTCCCACTCGTCCTGCGTGAGCGCGTTCGGATTCTTCGACGCCTTGCGCGCGAGGTCGTTGTCGGGCGTGGTGAGCGCCTTGACTTCAATCTTGTCGATGGAATTCGGCAGATTCGCAAGCGTTTGCGCGGCGATGGACGGCATATAAATGGCGCTGTTGTCGGAATCGCCCGAATCGAAGATGCCGACGATTTTCACTTTCACGCGATTGCGTTCGGTGGAGGATTTGCCGGTTTTCCCGGTACCTCCGTTCGTATTGTCGTCCGCACCGACGGCGATCGTCTTGTCGAGCGTAACGCTGTCACCGACGTTCACGCCCAGTTTCGCGGCGAGCGCGCTGCCGACCATCGCCTGCTCGCTGTCGTCTTTCGGCCAGGTTCCGTTGATTTTCCACCATGAGCGCATGCCGTTCATGCCGGCCACGGTGGACTCGCCGGAGTCCATGTGCAGGGTTTTCGCGAACCACGTGCCCACGATCGGCACGTTGGTCGCCTTGCATTTCGCCGCGGAAGCAGCCGCACCTGACGCACCAGCCGTTCCAGCAGAGCCAGCCGAACCAGCCCCCGAACCGACACACCCCGCATCCGCGTGGATGTTCAATTCCGGCGCGAAATTGGTGATGTTGAACGCCCAGAAGATGGTCTTGATCTTCTGCGCGTCCGACTCCTTCAGAAACGCGGTCGGGTCGGCGCTGTCCGCCGCAGCCGAGCCGTCGGAAGTGGAACCCCCGTCCGAACCGGACGAACTACCCGAAGCCGAGCCAGCAGAATCGCCGGTATTGTACAAATCGCTCACCACAGCGTCGGACTTCGGCTGCACGACGATATTCGAACCGTACGTGCTCAGCTCCGCGTTGAGCTTGTCGCCCACGTCGAACACCACGCCGAGCATGGCCACGCTGACGGTGGCGGACAGGCACACGGTGACGGCGATGAGCAGACGGCGTTTGAACTGCCGGCTGAACGAGCGAGAGATCATTTTCAGGAAGAACATGGCACCCCCTTACCTTTCTCGGCGCTCACTGGAAATGGCTCGACAGCGCGTCGAGCGTGGACGTTTGGATGACGATTTTGCCCGGCTTGACCTGGTAGTCGAACGGTATCGGGTTGCAGCCGCCTTTGAAGCCGATGGTGGCGAGGTTGATGGCCACATCGCACTTCTTGCAGATGATTTTGCCGTCCTTCTCGTAGTAGCCAGCGTCGCCGCAGTTCTCGCAGGCGTCCAGGCCGATGCCGTACGCGCCACCGTTCTTTCGGATGATGATGAAGCGCATGACGGTGCCGTCCTTGGCCT
>ENA-ORRH01000663-ORRH01000663.1-human-gut-metagenome-genome-assembly--contig:-NODE-663-length-23597-cov-3.87393_pt1 | contig 23597 bp, 21 predicted proteins | sample MGYA00242173_ERZ509130 | MGnify/ENA primary metagenome ERZ509130 (study PRJEB26280, sample SAMEA2338633) | human gut metagenome | biome: human gut; feature: human-associated habitat; material: faeces... | reverse complement strand
GGCAGCCCATGCAGGTGTAACAGTGGCCCTCGCCGTTTTTGTCGACTTTCAGCTCGAGCATCTTCTTCTCGGAGATGTAGTCCGGCACCATGCGCTTGGCGGTGCAGCGGGCGGCCAGCTCCGTGAGGTACCAGTAGGGGGAATCCTCGTGGATGTTGTCCTCCTCGAGCACGTAAATGAGCTTCGGGAACGCCGGCGTGACCCAGACGCCCTTCTCGTTTTTCACGCCCTGATAGCGCTGGCGCAGCGTCTCCTCGATGATCATGGCGAGGTCGTGGCGCTCCTGCTCGTTTTTCGCCTCGCCGAGGTACATGAACACCGTCACGAACGGGGCCTGGCCGTTCGTGGTCAGCAGCGTAACGACCTGATACTGGATCGTCTGCACGCCGCGGCGGATCTCCTCGCGCACGCGGTTTTCGACGAGTTCGGCCAGCTTTTCCTCGCCCGGATCAGCGTTGATGGCCTGCATCTCGGCCTCGACCTCGCGGCGGATGCGCTCGCGGCTGACCTGCACGAACGGGGCCAGGTGCGTCAGCGAGATCGACTGCCCGCCGTACTGGTTGGAGGCGACCTGCGCGATGATCTGCGTGGCAATGTTGCACGCGGTCGAGAAGCTGTGCGGCCGCTCGATGAGCGTGCCGGTGATGACGGTGCCGTTTTCGAGCATATCCTCGAGGTTTACGAGGTCGCAGTTGTGCATGTGCTGCGCGTAATAGTCCGCGTCGTGGAAGTGGATGATGCCCTCCTCGTGCGCCTCGACGATGTCCTTCGGCAGCAGGAGACGGCTCGTGATGTCGCGGCTGACCTCGCCGGCCATGTAGTCGCGCTGCGTGCTGTTGACGATCGGGTTCTTGTTGGAGTTTTCCTGCTTGGCCTCCTCGTTGTTGCACTCGATCAGGCTCAGGATGCGGTCGTCGGTCGTGTTGGCGCGGCGCACCAGGCTGCGGGTGTAGCGGTAAGTAATGTAGGCCTTGGCGACCTCGAACGCGCCGTGGGCCATGATCTGCTTTTCGACCATGTCCTGGATCTCTTCCACGGCGGCGCTGCGGCCCAGCTCCTGGCACGCGAGCTCCACGCTCTCGGCGATGCGCTGGATCTGCCGCGGCGTCATGCGGTCGCCCTCTTCGACGGCGGCGTTGGCCTTCGTGATGGCCATGATGATCTTGGAGATATCAAACGTCGCCTCGGCGCCGTTGCGCTTAATGATCTTCATTTCTCTCTTCCTCCCCCTCATAATCGAAAAACACAACATCTTGTGTGAAAAAACCGCTTTATTTTGTATTGAGAGCGGGTATATCGTACAATATCTAGTGCAGGCTGTCAATAACCAATTTGATTTTTGTTGCACATTATGTGAACAGTGCGGCCCCTTCAGGCCGCAAAAAAGCACCGCCCGCAGGCGGCGCAGCGCTGCCCGGGCCGGAGAAAACTCCGGCCCGGGCACGGTCAGTCCGTCAGGCAGTTTCGTAGCCGTTGGGATTGTGCGTCTGCCAGTTCCAGCTGTCGCGGCACATGTCCTCGAGCGAATACTCGGCGTGCCAGCCGAGGATGCGCGCACTCTTGTCCGGGCAGGCGTACACGGTCGGCAGGTCGCCCGCACGGCGCGGCGCGATCCGGTACGGCACATGCACGTGGTTGGCCGTCTCGAAGGCGTGCACCATCTCGAGCACGCTGTAGCCCTTGCCGGTGCCGAGGTTGAAGACGCTCTCGCCCGGATGCTCCGCCATGTAGGCGATCGCCGCGACGTGGCCGCGCGCGAGGTCCATGACGTGGATATAGTCGCGCACGCCGGTGCCGTCCGGCGTGTCATAGTCGTCGCCAAAGACGCTCAGGCACTCCAGCCGGCCAATGGCCGTCTGCGAGATATAGGGCATGAGGTTGTTCGGCACGCCGCGCGGATCCTCGCCGATGAGGCCGCTCGGGTGCGCGCCGATGGGGTTGAAGTAGCGCAGCAGCACGACCGACCAGCTCGGGTCGGCCACGACATAGTCGCGCAGGATCTGCTCGCAGACGTACTTCGTCCAGCCATAGGGATTCGTGCAGTTGCCGGTGCGGGACGTCTCGTAGAGCGGCATCTCGTTGTCGCCGGAGTACACCGTCGCCGACGAGGAGAAAATGATCTGCCGGACGCCGTGGTCACGCATCGCCTCGCAGAGCGTGATCGTCGAGCCGAGGTTGTTGTCGTAATATTCCAGCGGCATCTGCACCGACTCGCCCACGGCCTTGAGGCCCGCGAAATGAATGACGCAGTCGATCTTCTGCTCGGTAAAAATGCGGTCGAGCCCGGTGCGGTCGCGCACGTCCATCTGATAGAATTTCAGCGGCCGGCCCGTGATCTGTTCGACCCGTTTGCCCGCCTCCGCGCTGCTGTTGACAAGATTGTCCACCACGACGACATCCATGCCCTGCTCAAGCAGCTCCACGCACGTGTGGCTGCCGATGTAGCCCATGCCGCCGGTCACCAATACGGTCATGCACCGTACCTCCTTGTGTTTGCTATGTTCTCTTTTATTGTACATCACATTCCGGCAGGATTCAACGCTTTTCCCTTGCCAGAAATTTGCCAGGCTCGTGAATTTCCTGACAATACCTAATTTTCAAATATTCGGTTATTTTTCTTGACTTTCCGGCGCTGCTCGGCTAAACTGCTAGTATCATTGGTGATGTCGGGATGTCTGCGTACGCATCGTTTGAACCCATTTTGCAACCTACCCCATCTCTATCTCTTTTATCAATTCTTTTCTCTTTTTATCTGATCTCTCTTTTCGGATTATCTACCCTTTTTGTTCTCCACCGCATGGCAATTTCATCCCGCCACAGTGATCATGGCGCGTGTCTGCTGCGTACGGGGCGCGTGTCCATAACGGCTGCATCCGCAGCGAAAGACCTCCGGGGGCGCCCGGAGGTCTTTTTTATAGCGAATCGAAAACGCGTCAGGGCGTGCCTGCACCCTGACGCGTTTTGGCGCGCCGCGCCCTCAGCTCTCCATCTGCTTGCCGAGGAAGCCCGACACGGCCTGTGCGAGCTTGCGCTCCGTTTCGCCGGCGGGGCCGTCGCCGCGCCCGGCCACGAACAGCACGCAGCCGAGCACATCGCCCTCGGAGAGGATGGGCGCGGCAACGGCGACGGCGTAGCGCTCGTCCGTGTCGACGACCGGCAGCGTGCAGCTGTCGGCCGCGTACTGGCCGCGCGTGCTCATGAGCTCTTCGAGCTCGCGGCTGATCCGCCGGCCACGGCGATGACGGCGTCGCGGTCGCACACGGCGGCAATGCCGCCGGTGGTCTTGTGCAGCGCGTCGCAGATCTGCGCGGCGAACTCGGACAGTTCGCCCATCGGGGAATACTTCTTGAAAATGACCTGCCCGTCGGTGTCGGTGTAGATCTCCAGCGGGTCGCCGTTGCTGATAACACTGACACGGAAAACCTTGTCCTCGTGGTTTTTAGAGGACTGGATCAGCGTGTTTTCGATATTTTCCGTGCCGGAATTAAAATTTGCGGCGTCCTCCGTTTCCGCGGGGAGGGTTCCGCAGCGCAGCAGCGTGTCGATGTCGGATTGGAGCTTGATTTCCAAGTGATCTTCATAGACAAGAATTTTGTCAATCAGCAGTTCCAGATCATTTCGTTCCAGCTTGTCCTTTTCCAGAATGTCGCGGAACACGTCGATGGCGGTCTTTGCCACGCGGTTCACCTGAATGATGGTGTTGCGCTTGTCGGACAGCAGGTCGATCTGGTGGTGGATGCCGTCGATCTTTTTTTGCAGGTCTGCTTCCATCTCGTCATACAGTGCCTCGATGGAGGCTTCCTGCTCCGGCTTTTTCATAATCTCCCGGATGCGCTGGCGCTTCGTGACCTTCAGCTCCTCGGTGAGATCGGCCAGCACCGCCGCCAGATTGTCGGCAGACTGTTCCGTTTCCGCCACCTGCTCGGTCTCGCGCTTCAGCTCCTCGTTGAGCTGTTCCAGCATGGCGGCAGAACTGTCCGCCAGCTTCCGCACATAGCTTTTCAGCAACTCGTCCAGCTTATCGACGCGGATATGGTGGCTGGTGCAGCCTTTCAGACCGCGACGGTGATACGTCCCGCAGGTGTAGGCGGGGGCCAAATCGCTCCGGCTCATGGCAAACATCGGGCTGCCGCAGTCGCCACACTGCAAAAAACCGGAGTACACATTGTCGTTGATTTTGACGCCGCGATAGTTATTACGGCTGCGCTTTTCCCGCAGAGCGATGGTGATGGCGAAGGTGCGGTAGTCGATGATGGCCTGATGGTGGTTTTCAATGACGATATGCTCATCGTCGTTGCGCTTGATCTCCTTGCCGTTGATCTTGGCGCGGGTATACTTGCCCTGCCGGAGCGTGCCGATATAAAAATCGTTGTCCAGAATGCCCTGCACCGTGGCGATGGCCCAGGCGTTTTTGGCTTCCCGTTTCGTTTTCTTGCCCGCCGCCTCCTTGCGCATCCGCTCGGACATGCGCGGCGTGGGAACGCCTTGATCGGTGAGATAGTTGGCGATTTTCTTGTAGCCCCAACCAGCGTTGTTGTAGAGGTCAAAAATCTTGCGGACTGTCTCGGCCTCGGTGGGGATGAGCTCAAACTGCTTGTCCTCGGTTACGAGATAGCCGTAGGGTGCGGCGCAGATCCACTCGCCGTCGTTCTGCCGCCGCTTGATGACGTTGCGCACCTTGCGGGAGGTGTCCGTGACGGGCATCTCGTTCACGAGAAACTGGAACTGGATTTTCAGCCAATCGTCGTCATTGGGGAAGTCCACGCCGTCCCCGATGGAGACGATCCGGACGCCCGCGTCGCGCAGGTCTTCCAGCTCCACAAGCCCGCGGCTGTTGCGGCGGGAAAAGCGGGAAAAGTCCTTGATGATGAGAATATCGTACTTGTGGGACATGAGTCCCCGGCGCATCTCCTGATAGCCCTCGCGCTGCTCAAACGTGTAGCCGGAGCGGTCGCGGTCTTCAAAAAACGTCAGCGTGCTGCCGGGGAAGTGGGTTTTTACATAGTCCTCGATGATGGCCTTCTGGTTCTCAATCGAGATGTTCTTTTGATCCTGCTCATCATCCACAGAAATACGGGCATAGCCCGCGATGTCAAATGTTTCAATCATGGTCATTCACCCTTGAGATACTTTTCCGTTTGGCGGTCAAACTCGGAAATATACGCCTCGTCCTGCTTTTTGCGAAACTCCTCGTAGATCGCGCCGACCTTTTTCGCTGCCGCTTCCCGCGAGATGTGACCCTTGCCGTCCAGCACGTTTCGGCGGTTGTTGGTCAGGAATCGATCGGTTTCGTTCAGCCAATCCTGCATACTCATCAGCTGCTCGTCCTCTGCCATCAGCTCGGCGTAGTCGATGAACATGGTCACAAGACGATTCAAACGGCTCAGTTCTTTTTCGTTCAGGTAGTTCTTCGCTACCAGTGTGTCGCTTTTTAGTATCTTTCCATCCGGCGCGCCCTTCCATGTGGTAAGCCCCATCGTGGGACTGTCCAGTGTCGCCCGCTCGGAAATCAGCTCCGCGGCAGTCTTGCCGGTGACGGCATAATGCAGCTTGTTTTGTACGAAGGCATAGAAGGCCTTTGTCGTCTCACTATTTTTGTCGTAATCATAGCTGCATTGCTCGAAGACATCGGCTATTTTTTGATAGGCGCGGCGCTCGCTGGCGCGAATTTCCCGGATGCGCTCCAGCAGCTCGTCAAAGTAGTCCTTGCCGAAGGGGCGGCCGTTCTTCATCAACTCGTCATTCAGCACAAAGCCCTTCTGGATGTACTCTTTGAGCGTCTTCGTCGCCCACTGGCGGAAGCGTGTGGCCTTTTTGGAATTCACGCGGTAACCCACGGCAATGATGGCGTCGAGGTTATAAAAATTGGTGGGCTTCGTAGAAAATTCGGAAATTCCGAATTTTCTCATGCAGGATGCTTTGTCCAGTTCTTCCTCATCGAAAATGTGTGACAAATGCTCGCTGATATTGGACTTACTGGAGTCGAACAATTCTGCCATGCCAACCTGCGTCAGCCAGAATGTCTCATCCATAAATACAACGTTTACAAATTCTTTTCCGTTTTCATCGCTGTACAGGAGAATTTCACTATGCTCCATCATTTCATGTTCCATTTGCGTTTCCCTCCGTTTCTCTGGCGGCAAGCATGAACCACACATATCTTTTGATAAACACGTTGTTTTAGATAATATTGTACATGATATTTTCGTTCTTTGCAAGGGCAAAAAAGAAAAGGGCGGAAGGGATTGTTCCCTTCTGCCCGCGGCTTACCGCTCCATGCCCACAGCGCGCTGCTTTTTCGCCTGCTGCACGGCCTTTTCGGCGCTGCGGCGGCGGTTGAAGAGCAGCAGATCCCGCGTGTTCTCGTAAAGGTCGCCCTTGCCGGACTCGAACACGGCGACCATGTATTTCTTCGTCTTATACTTGGCGTAAATCCCCTTTAGCCCCTCCCGCAGGACGGGGTCAATTTTTTCTGCATTCGTCAGCCAGATTTCAACAAGCTTCTGATCGTCCCTGACGTTCATCTCCAAATAGAACCAGCCTCCTTTAACGCCCTTAGTTTCCTCATCTTTCCTGCTGCTTATGCGCGGCCACCTGCTTCGCTGCCTGCAAAATCTCCGGCGGGATGCCATCCACCATGCGGTGCAGCTCGTCCATCTCCCGGAGTTTTTCGTTGATCTCCAATTTTTTCAGAATGCTTTCCTTGGAGGCAGCGCCCAACTGCTTTTCGAGCGCCGTGTTCTCGGCGGTCAGCGCCTTGTAGGCCGCGTCATACTTTTTGAGCTTCGTCCGCAGAGCCTCCGCGCCGGGAACGTACTTGCCCAGCAGCGCTTCCAGCTCATCCAGCTTGGCCTTCTTGTTGAACGGATTGGTGTCGTTCAGAATCGCCATGATCTGCTCTTTCATCCGGTTCAGATGGAAAGCCTCCTTGAACAACCGCGGCGGGATGTGGTCGCGCCCGGTTTCGCTGGCGCTCTCGCCGCGCTCCAAATCTGGATATTTTTTGACCATGTGCTCCCAGAACCTGTCCTGCCACTGTGTCAGTTTCTTCTTGTTACCTACGATTTCTTTGGCGCTGAGCCGCCCATCCTCCGTCAGCGGGACAAAGCAAAGGTGCATATGGGGCGTTTTCTCGTCCATATGCACCACGGCGGATATAATTGTTTTCGGGTCTTGGTGCTCTCGAATAAAGTCCAGCGCCTCCTGAAAATAGGCTTTGATTTCAGCCTTCTTTTTGCCCTTGAAGAACTCCGGGCTGGCCGTCACCAGAGATTCCACCACGCGCACGCTGTCCGACCGCGTGCGACAGCCAGCTTCCGCGATCTGCTTTTCCGCTTCTGCTCGGTACTTGCGCTCCGGTGATACCAGATGAAAATTGAGGTGGCTGCGGGACGTGTCCACGTCGGGGTTGCTGGCGTATTTCTCCTTGGTGCGCTCGTTGTGGGACTCAATATGCCCGATCTCCGGCCCCTTGTACTTGGCAAATCGGAGAATGGCGTACTGCGCTTTCATCGGCGATCCCCTCGCTTCACCCACACGATGTCGCAGTCCAGCACGTCGGCCAGCTCCACGACCTCCTTGTAGCGGATGCTCTCCCGCTGCAGCTTGGCGGACAAATTGGAGACGCTGTCGCTCCAATCGTATTCGTCAGCCAGCCGGTCAACGACCTCCTGCATGGTAAATCCGGCGCGGACGATCTGCGCCTTGATCTCATTTCTGATGCTCATAAAAACCTCCTGTTTTTTCGTGATGAAAACAGCGAAGCGGGTTTCTGCTTCCGAAAACCTGCTTCGCTGTTTGGCGTAATACTCTGTTTTCCCCAAATCCGCTGGAAACGCGGCGGTCGATGCCTTCTTCATAAGTGAGGGGTATCGACTTTCCGAAACCGCGTGACTTCGCTCTAAACCGTGCAGCCCCACGCGCATCCGTGAAGCCGGTGCGCGGTTCCGAGCAGCGCGGTTTCGTAAAATCCTTTCGCCGCCGCGCAAATTTCTTTCCGATTCTCACCTGCCTTGCAGATACCCCTTCCGTTTCAGCGCTGCCAGATCGGCGGCCACGTCCTCCTTCACCGCTGAACTTGAAAACATCCATCCCATCCGCCCATCCATCCCGGATGTTTGGGATGGATGGGATGGAGAATTTCGTGTCTGATCTCATAAAACCGGCGGCGCGGCCAGCGCCTCGATGCCCCAGAAGCCGTTGACCCGCTTGCCGAGGGCGTTCTGGATGTGATTGTCGTGCTCCAGGCCGAACTCATCGGCGTGCTTTTTGAGCGTCATGCTCACCGTCCGCGCGGCGAGCGGCTTGTAGGCGTTGTCATTGCACCACATGGTATAGATAGCGTACAGATTGGCCGATGTAATGGTGCTGTCGGCCTTCAGCCGGATATACCCCTCCGAGCGCAGGAACAGTAGCACATTGTCGGCCTCCCGCCGGGCATCCTCGCGGTTTGCTTTCGTCTGACTGCTCTCTGTGAAGCGGAAGTTATTGGCCTGCAAGCGGCGCAGGCCTTCGAGACACCAGAGGAAGATGCCCTCGATCTCGCCGCAGAGCCTGTCCGCGAGAAAGGGGTCGTCCTCGCGGTTCGGCGGCCTTTTCTTCACCGACAAAATGAGCTGGCGGCGGTAAAAGCCGTCCGAATGGTCATAGAGGGATTCCAGATCGCCATTGGAAAACGCCAGAAACCGGACGTACATCTTGCCCTGATAGCTCTGCTCGCCCTTGCGCTCCAAGTCCATCGACATTTCGGCGGTGATGAGGGACTTGAGATAGTGCGTGGATTGCAGCGCTTCCAGCTTCATGTCGTCATCCACCATCAAAAGCTCGTGCTCCAGATCGGCGCGGGCGAAGGGGCTGCGCTCCACCTTGGCGATGCTGCCGTTTTTCAGGTTGCTACCGAGCAGCTTCTGCATCACCACGCCGATGCGGCTCTTGCCCTCGCCGCCGTTGCCCTTGAGCAGCATCATCACCTGCCCGCGGTTTGTCGGAATCAGGCAGTAGCCGAGGTACTCCTGCAAGGTCAAAATGTCCTCCGGTTCCAGCAGGTCAGACAAAAACCGCAGCCATGTCACCGGCTGCGGCGCGGTGGGGTCATAGTTGACCGGCAGGCGGTTGCGGCAGAATTCCTTCTCCGTGCAGAACGCGCCGCTAAGAAACAGCGTGCCGTTGGCAACGTGGATGCGATCCTCCTGAATGGGCAGCTCCGGCGTGTAGGCTTCCAGCCTGAGCGTTTCCAGAAGAGTGGTGGCGCGGCGAGCCGTGCCGCTCGTAAAATGCGGGCGCAGCATCTCGTAGATCTGCTTGCGAATGCCTCCTTCGTCGGCAACGCGACCCTCCACGGTGAAAAAGCTGCCGTCCACGCAGACCATCGGATGCTCTGCCAGAAAGTCCTCACAGAATAGCACCTCGTTGAAGTGCTTGTCCTGCATCCAGCGCGGTGGTTCATTTCGTTCCATATGATTCCTCCCTGATCTGCCGGTTTCGTTCCTCCATCCGCATGAGCCGCTCGTCCTTCTGCAAGTCGGCCACCACCTCGGCGCGCTCCTGCGGCGTGCCGCAGGCCAGAATGTCCAGCATATTCCCGATGCGCTCGAGCATATGGCAGGCCTCCGCATAGCGCGGGTCGATGGCGTCCTCCGGCGATTGCGGGGCACAATTCGTCTTCCAGTCCTGCAATATTTGCAGGTAGTCCCCCAGCACGCGGAAGCAGCGCCGCTCGGTTTCCGCCTGCGATGCTCCGCGCTGTAGCCTTGCGAGAATGGACGGCTTCTGCCCGGTGATGCTGAAATCCGCCGCCAGCTTTTTCGCCGCGTCATAGCTGCTCAGGCCGAACAGCCTTGCCGCAAGGTCGATCACATCGCCGCTTGCCCCACAGCCGAAGCAGTAGAAGTAATCCTCGTTCAGCTTCATTCTGGGCGTGCGGTCGGCGTGGAAGGGGCAGCAGATCATGCTGCCACGATTTACTTCCAATCCGTAGTATTCGGCAGCCTCTTTCACGGAAACTGCCATCTTGATTTGTGTAAATAGATTGATACTCGTTTCCTCCTTTGAAAAATATTTTGAGTGCTGCCGTTCTGCCCGATGTCGTTCCTGCCCGAGTCCTTACCCCGGCGTTGGCTCTTCCTTGGTACGCGGAATGCGGTACTTCTCCGGAAGGCATATCCTCATCGGACGATCATGAAATTTTCAAGGTTCTGCGTGGGTTATGGCTAAATTTTAGTAAGAAAGCAGGCCCTTTCCCGTATATCCAAGAGGTAGGAAAAGTGGGGTAGAAGTTGAAATTTTCCACGCTTTGAGACACAAAACGGAAAAGCATGATATAATACAGAAAAATGGAAAAGGAGGCTGCTGTATGCAAGTCAAGCTGACAATCGGAGAGCGGTTGAAAGATTTACGAGTAGAACGAAAGCTGACCTTGAAGCAGCTTGCTGCCGAGGTGGGTATCTCGAAATCCGCACTTGGCAAATATGAATCAGATAATGGCAAGGACATCAGCCCGTACAGCATTCTGTTGCTGGCTGACTATTACGGTGTTTCCTGCGACTATCTGATGGGACGGACGGAAACAAAAAATCACCCAAACACAGCTCTGCATGAGCTGCATTTGAGTGATGCTTCGATTGATGTATTAAGAACAGGCAAGTTCAACCACCGGCTGCTGTCGGAGCTGATCTGCCACAAGGATTTCCAGCGCTTCATGCTGGATGCTGAGATTTATGTTGACCGGATCGCGGATATGCGCGTCAACGATATGAACGCCGTGCTGGAAGCTGTCCGGCAGATGGCATTGATGAAAAACGGCGGCGAAGAAAATGACCTGCACCTGCGGACGCTGGAAGTGGCGCAGATTCGGGAAGATGAATATTTCGGAAGCCTGATTGCGGATGACCTGAAAGATATTCTCCGTGACATTCGGAGTGAACACCGCCCCGATACCATGACGGCGGATGAAGTCTCCTTTGCAGAAAATATGCAGAACCAGTTACGGGAGGCAATGAACTTTGAGGGCAGTTCCGAAGAAAAACAAATCCGTGCGTTTATGGCAACGATTGGGCTTGATTATGACACACTTACAAAGGAAGAATTTGTTTCAACCATCAGCGGACTTAAAAAGTCCAAGTACCTGAAAAGCCCCATCAGCCAGCGCGGGAAAACGACTATGACCCACGGCAAGGGAAAACGGAAGAAACGTTGAAACCGGAGCGGCGCTGCGGCGAGACGAGGGGTTTTATATACCTTTCCTTCCTTTTCCGGCCAGTCGGATTTTGTTTTTCAAAAATCCTGCATTTGTGTCATCCTGATGTCACAAAATCCGCCTGTCCTCCTGCCGCTGAAAAGCGTCTGCCAACCGCTATCTGTCCGTACAGCAGATGGCGAAGCCAGCCCCTTTCCAGTGTCAGCCGGAAGCAAAGGTATAACACACTAGACTTTCCTATGGAAAATCGTGTGCCAACAGGGATGCTGCGCGCCCCTATTGGAAACCCTGCGTCAAAGGGGATTTTCCCCTCTGAACTCCCCATATTTTCTTCGCAGACGGGTACCCAAACTGTAAAAACGCAGTTTGGAACACCTGCTCAGAAAATGCAAAAGGAAGTCCGTACCGATGAGTGGCGGATTCCTTTTTGCTGACAATCTGAAATCGTTACGATACAGCTTTCGATTGTCAGCGCCTGCGAGGGGACATGATGCGTAGCAGACGACAGCCAAATTCTAATTTTATCATTAATGCAAAAATGAGAAAATTGATATTGACAGCGATGTAATTCAAGGATATACTATAATTGCATCATTCGATGAGATTTGATGAAATTGAAATTCAAATGAGGGCAGTGCATGAGAACGTTCGACTTCAAAACAGAATACAACAAATTGCTGACGCCAGAGGTCGTGGCCTACCTGACGCAGATTCACGAATACAAGGGGCAGCAAAATCTCTTTATCGAGGCTAAAGCGGATGCGTTGTCTGAACTTCTGGAAGTTGCGAAAATTCAGAGCACAGAGGCATCTAACCGCATCGAGGGAATTATCACCACGGATGACAGACTGAAGAAAATCGTGCGTGATAAAACAATGCCAAAAACTCGCAGTGAAAAAGAGATTGCCGGATACCGCGATGTGCTTGCAACGATTCATGAAAGCCACGACTATATCCCGCCAAAGCCGACGGTCATTTTGCAGCTGCATCGGGACCTGTACAAGTTCAGCGGCAAGTCCATCGGCGGCAGCTTCAAAAATTCGGACAACGTGATTGCCGAAGAATTGCCAAACGGCCAGCAGATCGTCCGCTTCCGGCCTGTCTCTGCATGGGAAACACCGGGGGCCGTCGCTGCGCTATGCGATGCTTTCCAGACGGCCATACAGGACACCGAACTTGATCCACTGCTGCTCATTCCAATCTTTATTCTGGACTTTCTCTGTATTCATCCCTTCAACGATGGCAACGGCCGCATGAGCAGGCTCCTGACGCTGCTGCTCCTGTACCGCTCCGGCTATATCGTGGGCAAGTATATCAGCATTGAGAAATTGATTTCCGACACCAAGGAAACATATTACGAAGCTTTGCAGCAGAGTTCATACAACTGGCATGAGGGAACGAACGACTATGCCCCCTTTGTCACCTATATGCTGGGGATTCTTGTGGCGGCATATCGGGATTTTGAAAGCCGAATCGAGCTGCTGACGACAAAAGGGCTCTCCAAGCCCGACCGTGTGAGGGAGATCATCAAGAACCACCTCGGCAAGATCACGAAGAGCGAAATCATGGCACAGTGCCCGGACATCAGTCAGATCACCGTCCAGCGCGCACTGGCAGATTTGATAAAGTCTGGAGAAATCTTGAAAATCGGCGGCGGACGCTACACTTCTTATACTTGGAACAGGGAGAGAGAATAAATGATTACAGGTGAACTGAAAAACAAAATCGACAGCCTCTGGGATATTTTTGCGGCGGGCGGACTGGTGAACCCGCTGGATGTTATTGAGCAGATCACCTATCTGATGTTCATCCATGATCTGGATGACACCGACAATCTTCGGGCCAAGGAAGCTGCCATGCTGGGGCTGCCGTATCAGAGCATTTTTGCGGATGAGGTGCAGGTCGGTGACCGTACCATCGACGGCCAGCAGCTTAAGTGGAGTGTATTCCACGATTTCCCCGCCGGAAAGATGTACAGCGTGATGCAGGAGTGGGTGTTTCCGTTCATCAAGAACCTCCACGGGGATAAGAACAGCGCCTATTCCAAGTACATGGACGATGCCATTTTCAAGCTGCCCACGCCGCTTCTGCTCTCCAAGGTGGTGGACTCGCTGGACGAGATTTATCGCCTGATGAACGAATCTCAGGCGGCGGATGTGCGGGGCGATACCTATGAATATCTGCTGAGCAAAATTGCCCAGTCAGGCCTCAACGGCCAGTTCCGTACCCCGCGCCATATTATCCGCATGATGGTGGAGCTGATGGACCCAAAAGCGGACGATGTGATCTGCGACCCGGCCTGCGGCACTTCGGGCTTCTTGGTCTCGGCGGGTGAATACCTGAAGGAGCACCGCAAAGAAGAAATCTTCTTCAACCGCCAGAAGAAGGATCACTATATGAACCACATGTTTTTCGGCTACGACATGGACAGAACCATGCTCCGCATCGGCGCGATGAACATGATGACCCACGGCATTGACAATCCCTTTATCGAATACCGGGACAGCTTGTCCGATCAGAACCCGGACAAGGAAAAGTATTCTCTGATTCTTGCCAATCCACCGTTCAAGGGCAGTCTGGATGCCGACACCGTTTCGGCAGATCTGCTGAAAGTCTGCAAGACCAAGAAAACCGAGCTGCTGTTTCTGGCGCTGTTCCTGCGGATGCTGCGCATCGGTGGGCGCTGCGCCTGCATCGTCCCGGACGGTGTGCTGTTCGGTTCGTCCACGGCACATAAGGCTATCCGCAAGGAGCTGGTGGAGGGCAACCGGCTGGAGGCCGTAATCTCCATGCCCAGCGGCGTATTCAAGCCCTATGCAGGGGTGTCTACCGCGGTGCTGATCTTCACCAAGACCGGCCACGGTGGTACAGACAATGTGTGGTTCTATGATATGACCGCCGACGGCTTTTCGCTGGACGATAAGCGCAGCCCGGTGGCAAACAACGATATCCCTGATATCATTGCACGGTTCCGCAATCTGGATGCCGAAAAAGACCGCCAGCGCACGGAAAAATCCTTTTTCGTGCCAAAAGCGGAGATTGTGGAAAACGGTTATGACCTGTCCATCAACAAGTATAAGAAAACCGAGTATAAGCCCGTGGAGTATCCGCCTACCAGCGAGATTTTGGCGGAGCTGCGGCGACTGGAGAAGGAAATCGGTACTGCGATGGATGAGCTGGAGGGGATGCTGAAATGAAGAAGCGTGTATATGACTTTATTTGCACCCACCCGGATACAAATATTCACGATATTGCCCCTGTGGTAAATGAACCGGAATTGGAAGTCTTGAAAACGGTAAATGCTCTTTATAGCGATGGGTATGTCACATTGAGTAGAATTGTTCCGCTCAGCCCAGAGAACTTTGACAGCTGTCGATACTCTGTGACTGGCAAGCAATATTCTGGTGACTAAATTCGGATTTGTGGGGATGAATGGATGATTAAGAGTTTTGATGAGGTGTTCGAGGATGTCACAAAACTTGGGGTAAAGATAAAAACAGATGAGTACCATCCGATAGGAAAATATCAGATAATAGACCAAGGGCAAGAGGCGGTTGCCGGATATAGTGATTTAGAAGACGGTGTATTTGAAAATGTGCCTGCTATTGTATTTGGAGATCACACACGTATTGTCAAATATGTGGATCAGCCGTTTTTTCTTGGTGCAGATGGCGTGAAAGTACTGCGCAGTCGGTTTAAAGACGCAAATTATCGCTATCTGTACTATGCGCTCAAGAGCGTGAAGATTCCAAACACAGGATACAATCGACATTTCAAGTGGTTGAAGGAAGCAAAAATCTATTATCCGAATTCGGAAGAACAGTCCAAAATCATCTTGATCCTAGATGAAATTTCATCGGTTATTGAGCACCGCCAACGGCAGCTTCAAAAGCTGGATGAACTCGTCAAAGCCCGATTTATCGAACTGTTCGGTGATCCGTTGGGTAACGACAAGGGATGGCAGAAAGCTTTAATTGCCGAGGTATGTAATGCGATTTTTGGTGGAGGGACACCCTCAAAAAGTCATCCAGAATACTTCGCAGGATCTATACCGTGGGTATCACCGAAGGATATGAAGTCTTCGGTGATTAACGATAGCATAGATCATATCACGGAGGAAGCAATCGCTCACAGCACAACGAATCTTGTGCCTGCAAATTCGGTACTAATGGTAATACGGAGCGGAATTTTGAAGCACACATTACCTGTTGCCGTTAACAGTCTGCCTGTTACAATCAACCAAGACATGAAGGCGTTTGTGCCCAATGAGACTGTAAAAACTGCATTTTTACTGTACTTCTTTAAGGCAATTGAGAATGATGTACTTGCGGGCGTTCGTGGTGTGACAGCGGATAACATCGACTTCAAAGCATTCCAGAAGCGAACCATCATCGTACCACCCTTGGCACTGCAGGAGCAATTCGTAGCCTTCGTCACCCAGACTGACAAATCAAAAGTTGCCGTACAGAAGGCGTTGGACGAAGCACAACTATTGTTCGACAGTTTGATGCAGAAATATTTTGGGTGAGGTGAAGCAAAATGGCATGGTTTTCTTCATTAGACTCAAGCGCACAGGTTGCGTTGATAGCTCCAATAGTAGTTGCCATTATAACCGGCATTTTTGGACTCATAAAAAAAGTTCTTTCTGGAAAACACAAATCTAATTCTACTACAATCAATCAGACATCGTCTGGCAGCAACAATACGTTTATCGGAATCCAGAACAACCATAAAGGAGGGAAAAACGATGAATGACAAGACAGAAATCAACCAAAATGCAGGACTTGGCTCACACGGAAATACGTTCATCGCAGAGCAGTATATTGGATTATCCGTGGCAGACGCTACGCATATGGCCTTTTCCATGTTTCGAGAGTATTATCCACAGTTGCGGGAAGAGCTACTATCTGATTTGCGCAAAATGCTTGAAGAGAAGCTGAAAAATATACCATCAGAGAATATTGTTCCGCCATCCCCAAGAATCGCAGTACCAACTCTACAAAACGCAAGTATAACGGAAGATATAGAAATAAGAGAACTGTATGCCCAACTACTGGCTAACTCTATGAACGAGACAATGAAAGATGGAATTCATCCTGCCTTTGTAGAAATTATTAAGCAACTTAGTCCTGATGAAGCTAAAATTCTTCGTTACATGTCTTCGAATACAATTATACCAACAATTACCCTTCGATGTGTAAATGAAGAACAGGAGGGATACGATGTTGTAAAAAATTTTTCTAATGTCGGAGAGCTAGCCAAATGTGAATATCCATTTGAAGTCGGTAAATATTTCGATAATTTGATTCGCCTTGGGCTACTTAAAAACGCTATGCTTGCTTCACTCACAAATAAAGCCCTATATGAGCCGTTAAAGAAACACCAATATTTAGAATCACAAATCAACACGATTACGCATCAGGTACATCCATTCAACAAGCCAAAGTTTGAGGAAAGTTATATCTCAATAACCGACTTTGGAAAATCTTTTTGCGAAATTTGCTTATGTACTACAGAAACAATTACACTAGGCTTCACTCCAAATCCGTAAATCCAGAGCAATGAATGTGAGGTGAAACCCTATGACCAACTTTGACATTTTCGCTGTCGATCCGCAATTTGAGCCCTTTGCCTCCGTTGCGGTTTCCGCTGAGCGGATTCTACATATCGACCCCTCCGCCTATGTGCTGAACTGCCGCAGGGCGATGGAGTTTGCCGTGAAGTGGATGTACTCTGTGGACAAGGCGCTGGTCATGCCCTATCAGGATACACTGGTCAGCCTGATGAACACCGAGGACTTCCGGGATATCGTTGGCACTGACCTCTGGCGGCGTATGGATTTTATTCGCCGCACGGGCAATAACGCCGCACACAGCGGTAAAAAGATTACCGAGGAGCAGGCAGCGCTATGTCTGGAGAACCTCTATGTATTCTTGGACTTCGTGGCCTATTGCTATGGTGAGAACTACACAGAGGGGCACTTTGACCGTTCCTTGCTGATGCAGCCCGCCGAAGCGCCCACAGTTCCTTCGCAGACGATACCCGATGTGGATTTTGCAGCCCTTATGGCGGAGAATGCCGCTTTGAAGGAAGAGCTCACCGCCCGCCGTACCGCGCAGCAGCAGACCTATGTGCCGAAGCCGCTGGATTTGTCCGAATACAAGACCCGGAAACTTTACATCGACACCATGCTCACCGACGCCGGATGGATAGAGGGGAAGAACTGGCTGAATGAGGTAGAACTGCCCGGTATGCCAAACAAGTCCGAGGTGGGTTATGCGGACTATGTGCTCTACGGCGATGATGGCCGCCCGCTGGCAGTGGTGGAGGCTAAGCGCACATGCGTGGATGTGGCCAAGGGCCGCCAACAGGCAAAGCTCTATGCCGATCTGCTGGAAAAGAAGTATCATCGCCGCCCGGTCATCTTCCTGACCAACGGCTTCGAGACCCATATCATCGACAATCTCTATCCCGAGCGCAAATGTGCCGCCATCTACTCCAAGAGGGATCTGGAAAAGCTGTTCAATCTCCAGACCATGCGGACAAGCCTGAAAAATGTCATGGTGGATCGGAACATCGCCGGACGCTACTATCAGGAGGGCGCCATCAAAGCCACATGTGACGCCTTTGCCCGCAGCCGCCGAAAGGCGCTGCTGGTCATGGCCACCGGCTCCGGCAAGACCAGAACGGTCATCGCCCTGTGTGATGTGCTGCTCCAGCACGGCTGGGTGAAGAATATCCTGTTTCTGGCTGACCGCAACAGTCTGGTCACACAGGCAAAGCGCAGCTTTGTGAATCTGCTGCCTGACCTCTCCGTCACCAATCTCTGCGAGGAGAAGGACAACTACACCGCTCACTGTGTCTTTTCCACCTATCAGACCATGTACAATGTCATTGACAGCGTGCAGGACGAGGAGGGAAAGCTCTTCACCTGCGGGCACTTCGATCTGGTGATCTGTGACGAGGCGCACCGCTCGGTTTACAACAAATACCGGGATATTTTCAATTATTTCGACGCGCCGCTGGTGGGCCTGACCGCCACACCCAAGGACGAGATCGACAAGAATACTTACGAGATTTTTGAGCTGGAGAACGGTGTGCCCACCTATGGCTACGAACTGGCGCAGGCCGTCAAGGACGGATATCTGGTGGACTTCCTGTCGGTGGAGACAAAGCTGAAATTCATCGAGCAGGGCATTGTCTACGACGAGCTTTCCGACGCGGACAAGCAGGCTTATGAGGACACCTTTGAGGATGAAAACGGCGACTTGCCGGAGCGCATTGCGTCCTCCGCTCTGAACGAATGGATCTTCAACGAGGACACCATCCGGCAGGTTCTGAATACCCTGATGACAAACGGCCTGACCATCGACTACGGCAGCAAGCTGGGCAAGACCATCATCTTTGCGAAAAATCACACCCACGCGGAGAAAATCCTTGCGGTGTTCAATAAAGAATATCCCCATCTGCCCGGCTTTGCGAAGGTCATCGACAATTATATGACCTACGCGCAGAGCGCCATTGACGAATTTTCCGACCCGAAGAAGCTGCCGCAGATCGCCATTTCTGTAGATATGCTGGACACCGGCATTGACGTGCCGGAGGTGCTGAATCTGGTGTTCTTCAAAAAGGTCATGAGCAAGGCCAAGTTCTGGCAGATGATCGGACGGGGCACACGCCTGTGTCCGGGGTTGCTGGACGGCAAGGATAAGGACAAGTTTTATATCTTCGACTTCTGCGGTAATTTTGAGTTCTTCCGCATGAACAAGGGCAAGCCTACCGCCAACATGATCGCCCTGCAAGGCGCAATTTTCCATCTGAAGGCGCAAATTGCCTTCAAATTGCAGGATCTGGCATATCAGACGGCGGATTTGATTGACTTCCGCAAGGCGCTGGTGGAGAACATGGTGCGCAAGGTGCGGGAACTGAATCGCGAGAATTTTGCTGTGCGCCAGCACCTGAAATATGTAGAGCTGTACGCCAATCCGGACAGCTACAATGCTCTGACCTATGAGGACACGCTGATGATGGGGCAAGAATTGGCGCCGCTCATCACGCCGGAGGAAGATGACGCCAAGGCGCTGCGGTTCGATGCCTTGATGTACGGCATCGAGCTTGCCTATCTCGCCGGAAAGAAATACGGCAAAGCAAGAAGTGACCTCATGAAGAAAGTCTCTGCTGTTGCGTCTGTGGCGAATATTCCGGAGATCATGGCGCAATCCGAGCTGATTGACAAGATTTTGCATACAGACTATGTGGAGAATGCCGGCGTGAACGAATTTGAGTACATCCGGGAAAATCTCCGTGATCTCATGAAATACATACCCAAGACAGTCCTGCGCTATGATACGAATTTCGATGACGAGATCCTGTCCATGGACTGGAACGAATCGGAATTGGAGAACGATGACCTGAAGAATTACAAGGCTAAAGCGGAATTCTATGTTCGTCAGCATATGGACAATGCCGCCATTGCCAAGCTCAAGAGCAATGTTCCATTGACGGCCGAGGATGTGCAGGCACTGGAAAAGATTCTCTGGAGCGAAGTCGGTACCAAAGCGGATTATGAAGCCGAGTACGGACAGAAACCGCTGGGAGAATTTGTGCGGGAAATCGTCGGACTGGATATGAATGCCGCCAAAGAAGCCTTTGCGCAGTATCTGAATGATGCGACTCTCGACAGCAGGCAGATTTACTTCGTCAACCAGATCGTGGAGTATATCGTCCACAACGGCATGATGAAGGACCTGTCCGTCTTGCAGGAAGTGCCCTTTACCGACTACGGCAGCATTGTGGAGGTGTTCACGGATTTGTCCGTGTGGGCAGGCATCCGACAGGCGATTGAACGGGTCAATGCCAATGCGCTGGCGGCGTGAATGCGGTGGAAGATAGGGGGCTGAAAGAATGAATGCACAAGAACGAGAAGCGTTCTGGAAAACTTTATGCGCATTACCCGGACTTGACCTATCACAGGATGCAAAACAACTGATGGCAGCGATACGGTTTCCGAAACTTTTATTTCGCTATCGTCCTGTCAATCTTAATAGCTTGGAAGCACTTCGTACAAATAGGCTCTATTTTTCTTCGGCAAACTATTATGACGATCCCTTTGATACATTTTTACATATTGATATTGACTCTATTCACCAAGAATTTCTGACGGCATTTCAAATTCGTGAAAGCACAGAAGCAGTCACAGAAGGTGTCAAGGACATTCTTGGCGGCATGCTGACTGAAGAGCAGAAAGCTTTTTTACAGCTGACAATGTGACAAAGATGCTTTCAAATGGACTCGTCGAAAATTTTCTTAGTTCTGCGCTTGCATTGCGAGATGAGATAAAGAAAGACACTTGGTCGATTTGCTTTTCCGAGAATGGTTTTAATGAGGTTCTCTGGCTAAAATACGCAGACCAACACAGAGGCTTTGTTCAGATTTATGATCTTGAAAAGAAAGAAAACTATTTATGCGGGAAACAGGAAAAATGTCAAAACTGTGGAATCAAAAATTTCGGCACACCGTTATATCCCATCTACTATTCGAACGCTCCGTATAATGCTACTAATTTCGCAAAACTTGTAATGCTGAACAAGATCGGCGAAATTTCTGATACGACAATTCCCAAATATCTGTATGATAGCGTGGGGAATGGTACATGGGAAAGAGAAAGAACAACGCTGATCAAGAGGAAATGCCATGAATACGATGAAGAATGGCGTATGATAACTGCTTGCCCAATGAAGCCGCCAGTTATGATGGAATGGATTCCAAGCGGGATTATCCTGGGTTTAAGAATGGGAGTAAAGGAAGAAAATCTTGTTATCAGCATGGCAAGAGAAGCTGGAATCAAAGATTTTTATAAATCGATCATTGATTCAAAAAACAGGCTAAATGCCGTACCAGTGACACTTAAGTAGTGCAAAGGCGCGTATAACAATTACCCTTACTAACCTTATTGACACAGAGAAAATCGCCCGGATCCGTTGCGCTGCAATAGATTCGGGCGATTCGTTTCCATGATTCATCCCTCTCGGATACCTACGGTCGCCATTCTTATTTTCGTCATTATGTACTACCCCCACCCCTGCCTCTTAGCCAAATCATCCATCGCTGCGCAGAACCGCTCCCACCGCGTCAATGTCATCTGTAACGGGTCGCCCTCACGGATGCGCATGGTGCGGCGGATCTCCTTGGGGATGACCACGCGGCCAAGGTCGTCGATCCGGCGCACGATTCCGGTTGCCTTCATATTCTGAAAACTCCTTTGCTCTGTTTTGCTTTGCATTTCGGCAACCCTATTTTCTGCAAAATCCGGTAGTCTATGCAGACCGTGCCGCTCGCAGGTATTACCAGTTTTCGGTGCTGCAGTCTTGACACCCAATTTCATGGGCACTATCATAAAATTGGAAATCAAGCGTGCTATTTTCATACGGTTTCGCACGTGGCCGTATGCAGCGCGTAAAATTGCAGGGAGCAGGAGGTAAGATTTTGAAAAACGAAGGCACTTCGAGGCAACTGTGCGAATTATACACCGTACTCGGCGATGCAGAAATACCCGACGCTGAGCGAACGTTCCGCAAGCAGCGCCTGCAGCAGGCGGCAGATCTTGCCAATCAGGATCCCTTCGCAAACAGGTTCTTTCAGCTGGCGCACGAGATTAGAAGCCTCGCATTTTTGCCCCAATATGGGAACACCCGCATGGCATACGACAGCAAACATGAGGGCGGCGCAGATTTTGTCCTGAACGGTGCTGTGTATGTTGAGTGTGTCTGCGCATCGCCGGGAAGAAACGTGCAGGAATCCGGTCTGGACCCTCTTCTGGTCAGAAACACTGTCAACAGCGCCGGCCTCATAGATTACGCTGAGAAAAACCGTTTGCTGAAAGCGCGCCTGACAAACTCCCTGCAAAACAAAGTTCATTTCTATCAGAAGCATCTCGATCGGAGCATCCCCGGCGGTCAACCGTATGTCATTTTTCTTTCGCCGGGATATCTCACTTACGAGTGGTTTGAAGAAGAATATGGAGCCGCTCTCACAGAGATTTTGCTCGGGCGTGGTCAACCGACCATAACCATCAATGTTGAAACCGGAAAAGTCGTCGCAAGCGGATATGCGCACGAAAACAGCCTTCCAAAATATAACGGTGCAGCAATCAACTGCAACCTGTTTTGCAGTCCGGATTTCAAATGTGTATCCGGTGTCCTGCTTGCAGCGGCACCCGATGAGCGCTACACAATGGACAACACATTTTTGTTTCTCAATCCTTTTGCAGAGAACCGTCTGCCGCCTTCCGCGTTTCAGGGCCTGGTGTATTGGGACAGCACATCCGACGGAACGAAGTATTGCCCATGGCACGATGGCAAGCCCATAAAAATGGATTCTCCGCAATCAGACGGGAGCGCTGCACTGTCAGGCTGCGAACCATGATTGCCCGTCAGCTTGCAGCTTCGATCGGAAATATAAACGAATCGCGTGCAGCAGCCCCTTCACGATCAAACAGCCGGTTGGCCAAAATGGCCAACCGGCTGCTTTTTAGAAGGGAGTGGAGTCAAATCACGGGCGCATGGTGTCGCCGCCGCCGTCCGGCAGCTGTCCGCCGTCGTCGGGCGCATGCGCGCCGCAGCGAGCTGCGAGGCATTCACACCGCTGGATTTCCTGTTTCACCAGGTCATCATCGACCAGTGCGGCAACCCCCTGTTCGCCGCGCTGTTTCAGGCGAGCATGTCGCTGTACGATCAGCACATTCAGGCCGTGAACACGCGCACGTCCTCCGAGCGGGCGCTCGACAAGATCGTGCACCTGCACGAGGAGATCTTCCGCGCGCTGGAAGCATCCGCTGGCCGTCTTTGTGGACGACAAGCGCTACTGGAACGTAATGGAACCCGTGTGCCGCGAACTGGACCGGCGCGGGCTGGACGTTGCGTATCTGACGGCGTCGCCCGACGACCCGGCACTGCAAAATCCCTACGCGCACGTGCACGCGGAGTTTCTCGGTGAGGGCAACAAGGCCTTTGCCAAGCTCAACTTCCTGCGCGCGAACGTGCTGCTGTCCTCCACGCCGGGGCTGGACGTCTATCAGTGGAAGCGCTCGCCGGGCGTGGACTGCTATGTGCACATCCTGCACGCGGCCAACGAGGTCGCCGGCTACCGCATGTTCGGCATTGACTACTACGACACGATCTTCGTCTCCGGCGACTATCAGATCCGCGACCTGCGCGCGCTCGAGGCGCTGCGCGGCCAGCCCGCGAAGGAGGCAGTGAAAATCGGCATCCCCTACATGGACGAGATGAAGCGGCGGCTGGACACCTCCGGCCCCGTTGCACCGCACAAGACGACGGTACTCATCGCGCCGTCCTGGGGCCCGAGCGCGATCTTCAGCAAGTACGGCGGCAAGATCATCGACAAG
>ENA-ORRH01000659-ORRH01000659.1-human-gut-metagenome-genome-assembly--contig:-NODE-659-length-23885-cov-2.90906_pt1 | contig 23885 bp, 28 predicted proteins | sample MGYA00242173_ERZ509130 | MGnify/ENA primary metagenome ERZ509130 (study PRJEB26280, sample SAMEA2338633) | human gut metagenome | biome: human gut; feature: human-associated habitat; material: faeces... | reverse complement strand
CTCCAAACACTGCATAGCCTGTTGTTGGGTCATTTACTAATACATGTGTTACTGCTCCGCACAAATTTTCCGTTTTGTATTATTGGTGCTCCACTCATTCCGTTGTATTATTCCACCTGTTAAATTTAATAATTCTTGGTCTGTTACTTTTATTAGCATACTTTTATTATTTGAATTATTGTTTTTATATATTTTTGTAATTTCTATATTATATTCTTTTCTTTCTCCGCCTTCTATTGCTAAAAGAATTTTTGCTTCTCCTTGCTTTATTTCGTTTCTTTTTGCCACTTGTAATTCTTCTAAATTGTCTAAATTAAATTGAGATGTATTTGTTACTTTTCCATATATTCCGAATTCTGTATTTTGCCCTACTGTTCCTATTGTTTGGCTGTTTATTATACTTCCTCTTATTTCTCCTGGTACACCCTCTTTTCCTTTTACTATTGATGACATTCTTGTTGTAACTACTTCTCCGCTTGATATCTTAATTAATTTTTCTGTATCTATATCTACTATTCCATGTCCTAGTGCTGCAAAGTTTTGGCTTGATGGTTCGTAATATGTTATTGTTCCTATTCCTGCTGCTCCATCTCTTACCCATAATCCTATTTTGTATTTGTTGTCTTCTGCTCTTATTGCTTCCATATTTGCCGTATATTCTATTCCTTCTCGCACATATTTTATTCGTAAATCTTGTCCGTTTGAATCATTTACTGTTTCTATTAAATCAGATGTACAAGTTATTTCTTTTTGATTTATTTCTACTATTATATCTCCTTCTTCTATTCCTGTATTTGCATACGGTTTTTGACCATTTATTTCGCTTTTTCCAACTACTAGTACCCCGACTTGTGTATAGTTTTAGTCCTACTAAATTTCCAAGTGGTATTACTGTTGTTTCTGGAATTGTATTTATTTCTAAGTCTTTTATATCAAATAAATTAAATAGGCTTATTGTTACTGTTTTTTTAGATAATACATTTTTATTATCTATTGTACTAGAAGTTTGCACTGTTTTTTCTTCTTTTTCCTTTAAATCCAGTCCAAATGTTGTTCCTAAATTTAATTCTTCTCCTTGAAATATAATTACACTATTGGGTATTGCGGTTATGTTTGTTGTGTATGCAAGGATTATTAATAGTAAAAAAATTAGTATTGCTCTTTTTATTTTTTTCATAAAAAAATGGTCACCCTCTTTATTTTTAGAATAACCATTTTTTAAAATTTTAATTCTTTTTTGAAATTAATTTGTTTTTAACTGATTTATTATTGCTCTTTCTACTAATTGATTTAAAGATATGTTATTTCTTTTTGCAACTATTGCAGCTTCTCTATGTAATTCTGGTTTTATTCTTACATTAAAAGAACCTTTATATTGCTTTTCTGGTTCTTCATTTCTTTTTTTACATAATTCTAAATAGCTATCTATTGCATTTTCAAAATCTTCTTTTAGTTCTTTTACAGAGTTTCCCTCAAAAAGAATAGTGTCTTTTTTTAATCCTTCTACTTTCCCACAGAAGCATTTATCTTCGTCACTGTATTTTATTTCTGCCCAATATTCCTTGTATTTCATGATATTATCCATTGCTTTTCTCCTCCAATTCTTGTATTATTTTTAAAACACTTTCTATAACATACTGTTTTATTATATTACTTGGGTGTGGTTTATGTATTAATAGCTTTATCTTTTTTTCTTCATGCAAAAATTCAACTCTTGAACCTGATGTTTTCCCTTTACTTACTTCTTTAAAATTCAAATTGATTAATAATGTTTCTAATTCAGTATATGTAAAATCTTTTGGTTTTTGTTTTATTCTTTTTAATAGTTTTTCTTTCTTACTCATATATTATACTCCTATATTTTTATTTTTGCAACTATTAATAGTTGCTTTTGCCGTTTTTAAATACCTCCTTAATGTAAGCATGATTAATAAACATATTTAAATGCCGGTTTTTATTTTTTGTTTAATTTTGTTTTTTGGATTTTTTAAGAATTAATTTTTTTTTTGAAATAAATCTGTTTTGGCAATTTGATTTACTGCCAGAATTTATATTATTTTTGTATCATATTTGTGTTTAGAATTCAAGATAAATCGTTCGTGGGATTATTTGATTTTTCGACAGAAAATGAGTGGACAGAAATTCTGTCCACTTTGAAATAGAGTTTTTCTTAAATTATTTATAAATTATTGAAATAGGCTTTGACAAGTCAGCATTATTGAGTTTTGTTAAGTCTAAGGTTCCCTTTATATTTTTTGAATCTGTCTCATCCGTAATTTCTATATAATCCTTGAAATTTTGTAATTTGTTTCCTCCTATATTTATTTCTTCTATTCTATTTACATATTGTAATTGTATCTTTCCTTTTATTGATTTATATTCTTTTTCTATTCCCTCTAACTTATCTTCAAATACTCCGTTAAAAATATCTTCAAATAAAGTATCTATATTATTTCCATAAAATGCTTTTTCTGGTGAAGCAACAACTTTCTTTAGACCATCTAAATTGGATTCGTTACCAAATCCTGCAGTATAAATTGTTACTCCTTTTCTTTTTATTTCATCAGCTTCATTCTTTATGCTTTTCCAAAGCTTTGATGTTGCACTATATTTAATCTCTATTCCTGATCCTACAAAGCCATAGGTAGGGTTACCATCAGTAAAGAATACCATTATGTCTCCTTCTTCAACTTCATTCTTCGCCATATTTAGTGCTTCTACATAAAGAGTTCCTCCCCATGTTCTCCATATGTCCTTCTTTTCTTCTATGTCCCCAGTTTCTTTTTTCACAGCAACCTGGCTAAATAAAACACCTCCCTTAACACTGCTTCCTTTTTGCCTTACATCTTTAATAAATTTTCTAACGGCTTCTGGATATGTTCCTTCACCTACACCTTTTTGCGATTCTAATATAGCATCTGGATTTGAATATATCCATCTATCCATACTATTTGATGTATCTAGGACCAAATATATATTTTTTTGTTCTATTACAGTATTTACATTAGCTGTTACTTTTTTCTCTACGCTTGTGATTGCTGTTGCTTCTGCCAATTTTGTGTCTTTATTTGTAAAAGAATATATTGCAGCTGTATTTTTAATATCCTTTCCTAAGGTTCCTTTTGGTATAGCTTTATACGTAATTGTAATTGTTTCTCCTGCATATATATATATTCCAACATTGTCTACTGAACTGATGCCTGACAAAGTATTATCACTCAATTCAGCTTCTTTAATTATTATTTCGTTTACATCTCTACTTGTATTTGTTGTGCTTATTTTTATATCGTTTACACCATCAATTTCATTTTTTTTCCAATAGTCTAAAAATGTTATAGTGTCATCTACTATTCCGTTATTTGTTATTTTTATGGTATAAGTAATAGAATCTCCATATTCAACCGAACTCTCGGAAGCTGTTTTTGTTATTGTAACGTTTGGCTTATATGTTCCTGGCTCGTCTAATTGCATATATCTTTCTCTTGCTAATGCATTGTAGTATGAGTCTGTCCAATTGTTATATGGATTATCATTCCAATTTGCTTTATTATTTGCAGCATTATATGTTGACCTATTTACTAAGCAGTAGTAACATTCTAGTACTGAATAAATGCTTCTGTTGCTTACGTCGGCATGGGCATGTGGGTAATATGTTGACGTTGTTCCATTATCTGATTTTTCATAACTTTTTGCTACATAATCTATACTTCTATATCCTACATAGTCACTACCTGTTGCTTGTTCGCATTGTCTTTGATGATAATATTGGTCATCTTTTCCTGCAAAGTATAGCTCATCTGGGTCTACGAATTCTTTATTTAATGTGCTTGTTGCTATTGCATAATTATTATAGTATTTTAAACCTATTGGCATTCCTTGCATAAATGCAATTATAGATATGTTGCTTAATGCTTGCTCCCACTCATCATAGCTTAATTGTGGTAATCTATATTCATAGTTTGGATTCATTTTTTTTGCTTGTTCGGTTGCTTGTGATAGATTTTTTTCTATTGTATTTATTATTATGTCTTTTTTGTGTTGCGCTAATACTGAAGTTGCATAAGCAACATCATTTTCTGGATCTGGATTGTTGCTAGGATTAATGGCAAATATATTTTTATTTTTAGCATTATCTACATTATTATATTGTCCAACTGTTGGGCTTTTCATATCTCCAACTGTTATGCTTCCTAAATTTTTTGTTACCCATTTTGTGAATACATAAGATTCTACGCAATAATTTATTGCACTAAAATCTTTATCTTTTTCTACTTCCACACCTGCTAGTTTTTTATTATCACTTCCATCAATATTTTCAACGCTCGTAAATTCTACAAATGCACCACTTTGGTTTTCATAATAAAATTTATATCCTCCCCCTGGATTTAGTATTTGAAATACTTTTTGTACTGTCCATTCGTCTTCCCTATTATCATACATTGGAATTGATATTTTTCTAAATCTATTTGTTATTGAAAATCCTGCATCTCCTTCTGGTAAAGCATTTTGTAAGTACACTTTATTATTATATTTATCTACTGAAAAATAGTTTCCTTCCGTTACTCCATCTTCATTAGGGTCAGCCTTTTTATCCCAATATAGTTTGTTATCATATTGGTCATAAATGTATGGGTATTCTTCTACCCCTTTGTTTTCTATATATACTTGTTCTTTTAATGTTTCTGGCTTTATTGTAGCCCCTCTATATGTTATTCCACTTATACTACCGTTCGGAGAAACCTTCTCTACTCCTGCATTATCATCACAAACTACTAAATATCCTTCTTTTGCTTGATATTCTCCATTTACTGTTCCATATACTCTAATGTAATTATCTAATGTGTAGTTTACTGTTACATCAATGCTTCCATTTGCACTTGCATATCTTGCTGAATATGGTGAGTATGGTTTTAGTATGTATTGGTATGAAGAAGTTTCATTAGATTTTATTGTTCCATCAGCATTAAACTGTGTTAACCCATCTTTATCCGTGTCTTGATCTTTCATCAATGATGCTGAATATATGTAATATCCATCATACATTGTATATACTATTGCTGGTATGTATGTTTGTATTCTTCCTTTTCCTGCTCCACCTATTCCCATATTATTTGCCAAGCTTGTTGTAAAGGTGTTTATAGAGGCTAATACGTCTCTTCTTTTTGAATCTGCTAGATTAGATGATGCACTATTCCATTCTACAGTATTTATTTCTAGTGCTTGTATAGAATCCTTGGCTGCTGTTTGCAATTTTACTGTATAGTTTTTTTGCATTGTTATTGTATTTATTTGAAGTCCTATATAATATGATACAACTAATATTATAGGTATCATTATTATTATAAATATTACTGTCATGTTTTGTAGTTTCATTAGTCCACCTCTTTATTTGTTTTTTGTAATTAAAAGGTACATATTTTTAATGTCTCACATAAGGATAACATATGTTTTGCTGTTCCCCTTATGTGAGACATTAGAAATATGCATCTTTATGCATTTTATTTTCCATTACTTACAACCAAAGCAGAAGCACTTGCCCCTATTTGATATGTATCTGAACCAGTTACTTTATATACGAAGTTTCTTAATAATTGTGCCAATGTTGTGTTTGTATTGTTTACTGTTACTATAACATTATCACCTTTTGATAGTGAATATGTTCCTTTGCCGTCGTTTTTAAAAGATTTTAATATTTCATCTGTAAATGTTGAATATCTAACATTTTCTCCTATCATATCTCCTGATGTTGTACTAGTTTTTTTACCTGGGTTTTCATCTAAGTGTTGTACTTCTAATTTTATATCATATGTATTTCCTGTTGCACCTAATGTTTGCACATAGGCATCATAGTCTTCCTGTGTGATTTTGCCTTTTGTTGCAGCCTTATTTACAAATTCTTGTGTTGCTTCTGTTACTGCTAATTGTGTTACATCTTCTTGATTGTTTGATACCGCCATTAATGGAAATACAAACATTAAAACTGCTGCTAAAAATATTGCAATAATTGTTATTAATGTGTCTGACATAATAAGAAACCTCCTATTTTATATTTTACATCCTTTTTATTATTGTTTTTTATATGTTATATATATACTTGTTTGTCCTGATTGTACTGTAAGTTCTGAACCATCATCTTCTACTATATATTCGCCACTTTTTTTAACTTCGTCAAATGTTTCTAAAAATTGGCCATTTAATGTGCTCGAATTTTCTTTTATCCAATCATTGACTTTCTTTTTTCTTTCTTTTTGTGATAGTCCCTCATCTGTTTCTGTGTTAAAATCGCCTATTTTTTTGCCTGTACTGTCATATACACGAACCACCACTGATTCTTTATAGTATCTGTATAGTGATGATATTACAACATCTGCACCTACTAATCTTCCATTTTTGTTTTTTGCATTTTCACTATATGTATAATAATTTGTTTTATCACTTGCAAATAGCATTATATCTGATGTTGCTTTTGCTTGAGATAGTAAGGCAAACGCTACTGTAAGTGCTATTACGAATACTAATACACCAAATGCAATTTTTAAAGCATCTACCGCATTTTCCATATTATCTCTCCTTTTTAGTCAAGTTGATATCACTCAACTGGAATATTAATATTATATATTAATCCAGTAGAATCATTTACATCTTGTTTTACAGCATAATTCTGGTTAGTTTTAATTTTATTTCTAATATCACTTATCTGACTCGCAGTTCTATTGCTGTCATTTATAGTAACTTTATTGTCTGAATTGGCATTATGTGCAATTATAACTTCGCATAGAGTTCTTACTTGGCTTCCTTTTACAGAATCTCCGCAATATTTAAGAAATTGTGAGTTGAATTGTTGTACTTCTAAAGTTTTTCCTAAATCTTGTGTTTGAGCTGTTGTTCCTGATGTAGATTTAAATATAAGTAAACCTAAACTTATTACTAGAATAGCAATTAATACTGAACCTGCTATTATTAAAGCTTTTGACGCATTTTCCATAATTTACTCCTTAGTATTTTTCGTATAATGAACAAAATAAATTTTGTTCATTATACTTATTTAATTATCCTTACATCAATTCATTATAATATATTTGTTAATGAGTTTTGAATTGAATTAACTCCTCTTTTAGCTCCATCTTCCATTTGATTTGCTGTTGAACCAGCTTGTTCTGATGTAGATTTTGATGAATTAAAAGCTATAATTCCTAAGCTTATTAATAAAATTGATATTAATATTGCACCTGCAATTATTAAAGCTTTTGATGCATTTTCCATAAAATATTCCTCCTTTGAATTTTTGATATTTATCTTTTGAATTTTAGGAGCTTGTCCTAAAAATATTGAAAACTAACTTATTTTTCTATTTGCTCAAATATAAGTTTGCTAACTTTGCCTGTTTCTTTATGATACTCTATATTTGTGCATTTAAATAATATTACATTAAAGTTTTTAACAAAATTTGTAACATCATTTTTGTATATTAATTCCATTGGATATGTTTTTTCTACTGTTATCATTTTTAAATCTATTTTTATACTATTTGTGCCATTATCTATGTAATATCCATTTTCATCTTTTGAAACATTATTTCTTTCGTTTTGTTCTGTTACTTTGTTTATTAGTGTTGCTATTTCTGCTCCGTATATTTCTTTTCCTAAATAATTTTCGTATTGTTTATTGTATGATATAGCTTCATTTTGTTTTGATTGTGCTTCAAAAATATATCCTAGTACTATGAATATTATAATTAGTATTATTGCTGTTATTATTAAAAATGATTTTTTCAAATATACTTCCTCCCTAATTATAACTTTTTTTGCGATATTATGCAATATTTTTTTTGCTTTTTACAATGATTTTAAGCGTTGCCTTCGAAGTGCGGGTCGCTGAGGACAGCGACCCCTACATTTTGCAATATGTCTGTCTTTTTGCGGGTCGCCGAGGACTGCGACCCCTACATTACCCTATACTTTTAAGTTTGAGCTTAAATTTTACTAATAATAATTTTATTTATCATTCCTTGATCTGAATAATTAATTTCAACTTTATATTTTTCATTTTTTGTTCCATTTGTTGTTAAAAATTCAGCATCGCTATTGTTTCCCACAATATCACTAATATTATTTTGAATATCGCTTCCTTTATATGTTTCTGTATTTAAAATGTTTTTTAATGTTATTATTCCTTGGGCTGTTATATATATATTTCCATTTTCGATTATAAAATTTTTTGTTATTTCTGAATTAAATTTTTGAATTTCATTTGTGTTCATTGAAGTATAATATGTTTTTGCTGTTTTTTGTAATGTTGTTGCAAGTAAAACTCCCATAGAAATTATTAAAATTCCTATTAAAACAGCTCCTGCAATTATTAAAGCTTTTGATGCGTTTTCCATATATAATTCTCCTGATTTTAATCTTTTATTTTTTGAAAGGTTAACGCACTAATCCTTCCATTATTATATTCTACTTTTGTACATGCAAATATAGCAGTTTTGTTTTTTTCAATGCTTACGTCAATTTCTTCGGTTCCATTAGTAACCTTAACAGTAACAGCATTTCCTTCTGATTTTGCCATATTTTTTAGAGTTATTATGTCTGTGCCCCTTAAAGCTTTTTTATTGTATGCTTCATATTTCTGATTAAATTCTGCTAATTGTTCTGTTGCGAGTGCTTTTTCTCTTGTTTTTTGATTAGAATTTACAATATTAAGTGTTACTACTAATACACTCACTATTAATATTGCTATTAATACTCCTCCTGCAATTAGCAATGCTTTTGATGCGTTTTCCATATATTCCTCCTAATTTATATAGATGTGGCCATTGTTGAAAATGCTTCTGTCATGCTTAGGAATCCTATTACAACTAATGGTATAATTAAATAACCAACAAATAGTAATACCATTGGTGTAAATCCCACTATTTTTCCTATTAATCCCTTTCTTGATATAAGTTTGTCATTTGTTTCTTTTCTTTTTTCTTGATAATATTCTCTTTCATTGTCTAATTCATCAAATGCTTGTGAAATAGGTATTTTTTCTACTGCTGCTTGTAAGCTTTCTACTATACGTATAAATTGTGGTGCAGCAACCTCTTCTTTTAATTCTTCTAGTGCTTCCCATGCACCTGCTTCGTAGTTGTTAACACATTTTGTTATAGGTTCTTTAAATATGTTTGCATATCTTTCTAGCCATTCTAGTATTATTTCTACATTTACTCTTTCTATTTTCATTAGCATTAGTATTATTGTTTGGAACTGCATTATTTCGTTTTCTATTTCCAATTGCCTTAACATTTTTTGGAATATTAACATTAATTTTGGTCCCATATAACCTATTCCTGCAAATACAAATGCTAATAATAGTTCAAACCATTTTAAATATTCTGCATTTATTATTTGTAGTTTATCTTGTATTTGCTCTACTGCTTTTTGTATTTCTTGGTCTGTTGCATCTTGATAAAATTTTAAATTTCTTACTTCTCTTTCTATTTGTTGTGGTGTTACTTTTCTATTACCTTTAAATTTATCTAATACTATATTTTGCGCTTTTGTTACTTCCATTGCGTCTTTTTGGTCTGCTTCTGACATTGAGCCCATTATGTTATAGTCTGATGTTGGCTCATTATATACATAGTCTACTGCTACATTGTGTAGTTGTAAAAATAGTAGTATTGAACATAAGAATGTAACAACACATATTGTAAGTCTATTTACATATACGGTTTCCAGTTTTTGTTTTGTTGCTGATTCCTTCATTAGTTTTATCATTTTCCTGTATTCTTTTGTTTTTTCTTTTGGAATAAATAAATCTATAATCTTTTTTGCTACTGGATTTTTGTATAATTTCATTTGCCATACATTATTTGGATCTTTGTATTCATCTTTTATTGCTCCACTATCTTTTAATTTTCTTGTTAAAATATAGCAGATAAGTGTTGCTATTATCAAAATGATTTGTGCTATTAGTCCTAATTTTCCATCATAAAATTGTGAAGTAAAAGAAAAATTTGATACTGCCCAATTTCTTAATGGCTGTAAACACAATACTGGTAGCATTGCAATTACTGATAAACTTTGAAATACATAATCTAATTTATCTCTTTTCAATATTTCTAGTTGCATTTCTTGTGTAATATTGTTTAAGTTCTTTAGGTATAACGATGCTCCATCTATTGTTCTATCTCCAAATTCTCTTGTTAAATATGAAATACCTGCAAATTCTTTTAAATAACTGTTTGGTGCAACATCATAATATTTTTCTAGTTCTGTTTCTGGGTCGTCTGATATTAGTATTTCATATATTTTTTCTCCTTGACGAGAAACTTCTAATTCGTCATTTTGTGATACTTCATATATTGCTTCTTCTACCATGTTGAATTCATGATATGCATGTCTTATTTCTGCAAAAAAATCAATTTGCTGTTTTAATAATTTTGTGTCTAGTTTGTCTACCATTCCTGTCATTATTGTTTCTATTAAGAAAACTTCAAACATTAATAAAATTACTCTTAATAGCGTATTTCCTTTTGTAAAAAAGAAAATTGCAAGTGTTAATGGTATTATTACTAGTAATGAGTTTGTTATTATTTTTGCTGTTTGTCTTCTTGTTATGTATTCATCCTCTATGCTTATAATCTCTATTTTTCTTCTTAGTTTTTTTACATATCTTTTTAATAGAGGAATTTTATTATATATTAGATACAATTTTTGATAAGTTACGTCTGATGAGAATTTTTTTTCTTTTGTTCCTTCTTGTAGTTCTTTCATTTTTCTCATTTCGCTTTTACCCATTTTTTTTCTTAATATTACATATGCAATTACTACAATTAAGAACAGTGCTACTGTACCTGCCATAAAATATAATATTGTTTGGTTTGACATCTTTTGTTTCTCACCTCATTTTTATGCTTTTTTAGGTCTTCCTCTTCTTGTTGGTTGTGGGTCGCCGTGAACTGCAACCCCTACGTTTTGTTTTCCCCAGTTTTTCTCGATAAATTTATCAAATTCTGCTACGTCGTTTTCGTCCATGTTGTTTCTCATTTCTTTTATGTTATAATCTGATATTTTGTTTGTTATAACATATTCGTCATTTCTATATTCCATAATGTTTACATATTTATATAGTTCTTTGTTTGTTACTTTTGAAAAATATCTTGTTGCATTGTCCATAAATTTGCTTAGTTTTCCTTCTATTGTTTTTTCGTTTTGATGTTCATATGTGTATTCATTTTTATCTTCAACTGGAATACATTCTGTTACTCTTTCTATGTAACGTCTACCTCTAAAATCTTTTACCAAGTGTACGTCGAAGTTTAATACTTGAACAACTTGCTCTTCTGCTGTTCTTTCATCTGTAAATACACCTGTTCTAAGCATAGAGTTACGCAATGCTGTTACTAAGTTTGGAAATGTTTTAGCATGGTGAGTAAACAATGTGAATTTTGATGCTACTTGGGCTGCTTGTATCATCCAAGATGCTACGGGGTCTGTTGCAACCTCACCTATAATGTTAACACTACCATCAGTTTTCTTTTGAACGTCCAAACCTGCTTGTCCAGAAATTGTATCTGTTTCTCTAAATGATAATATGTTTCTTGTTGGATATATTTTTCTTAGGTGTAACTCGAATGCAGTTTCTTGAACCCTGATGTTCATTGTCTCATATATATTTTCTATCATACCCATAAGCATTGTTGTTTTTCCGGCAACCTTGCTCACCTGTAAGTGCTGTAATTCTTGCTCCTTTTACTAGGTATTTTAATAAATCTATTGCATCTTCTTTTCCTGGTGCTACTATTAATTGTTCTAGAGTTGCTCTTTTTACGTCGAATTTTCTTACGAAGAATGCCCATGTTTCAGAGAAACTTGGTCTTACAACAACAACACGAGAACCGTCTTTCATTTCGTTAATTTTAAATCCGTTTGTATCTGATAATTGTCCTGGGTTATTGTATTTGTATATGTTTTGACATACTCTTTTTAGTTCGCTTTCTTTTCCAAAAGAAAGGAATGCTAATCTTATTGATTTACCTTGGAAGAAAATCCAGATACTGTCACATGCTCTTGGCACTTTATGTTCTGTCATTTGTTCTAGGTAATCTCCATCTGTTTGTGCAACTTGGCTTAAAAAGCTTTCTGGTAAACCAGATACACCACCAGATACACCATCTATGTTCATGTCTCTTATTTCATCTATGCTACTATATCCTTTATAGTGTTGATATATTCTTTGTGTTAGTACATTTAATTTATCTGCAAAAGATAGTTGTAGTTGTTCTTTTTCGTATATATCATTTATTTCTTCATTTGTTATTACATAACAAGGTTTTGCTTCTCCTGCTACATATTTTAATGTTGCTAAATTATATTTCTTTATTAATTGTGTTAAAGCTTCATATCCAAAATCTTTTTTGTACATATATATTAATATGTCGAATTTATCTTGTGGGGTTAAAAGTGATGGTATGTCAAATGGAATTGCTTTTGATATGTTTGTTTCATTTATTCCATATTCTTTGTATAATAAATCATATATTAATTCCTTAACATATTTTTTATCATTTACGTCTCCATATGTACAGCCTTTTAAAGCTTTTCTTAATTCATATTTTTTGGCTTTTCTTCTTTTTAGTTCTTCTTCTGATAATCCTATATCATAAAGGTTTACTTTTGTAATTTCGTCTAATCTTCTTTTTACGAAATCCATTGTTGCCTCTATTGTATAGGTTTTATCTTCTACAGGAATATCCTCTTCAATTTCTGCCTCTTTGTTCTTCTTTATAAAGTACTTTACACTTACAAAAGCTATTACTAGTACAACAAAGATTAATATAATGTTTAATACCATTTTTTGTGCCCCTTTCTTTTGTTTTTTATGTTCTCATTTGCAATTCTTTTAATTTTTCAAGTATTCTTTCTGAAGTTTCTTTAACTTCGTCTAGAAAATATGTATTTTCATCTGGGTGAACTCTTCCTCTAAATTTTGTAAAAAACTCTGTTATTTTTCCTTCGTTTGTTGCTTCTAAAAATTGAGTGTTATATGGAATTGGATACAAATCTCTAATATTTGCATATCTAGATACATTTTTTGCATTATATTTTGAGTTTTTATCGCATTTTCCTATTAGCACTATTGTTTTATCTTTATTAAAAATTCTATTTGTTTGTTTTAATTCTATATAATCATTAATTTTTTTTAAGTTTTGTGGCAAATTTACTATTATTAAATCCGACTCTTCTAGGATACTTGCTGTAGTAAGGTCGTCTGGGTTTCCACTTATGTCCACAAAAACTAGGTTGTAATATTTATTTGCTATTTTTGCTATTTCTTTATATGTTCTTCTTTGACTTTGGTAATCTTCTTGTGTTATGTTATCTTCTGTTAATAGTTCTAGTCTGTTTTTATATATTGTTTTTGTATAATTCTTTATAATTTCTGGAGAAGTTTTGTTACTTAATATAGCTTTTGCAACGCCTGTAGTTCCAGTTGCAAGGTCTGCTCTATTGCCAATCATAAACATTTCTTTTTTAGGTTTTTTGGGTGTCCAAAAGCAGTTTTCTAATGTACTGTCATTGTATTCTGTATTAAAAATTAATGTTTTATATGTATTTTCTATTGATATCTGAGTGGTAATTGCTGCAAGTGACAACGTTTTTCCGGTTTCCTTATCACCCTCACTCCAAAATGATATGATTGCCATTCTTCTTTTGCTCCTTTAAATATTTTTTATAATTCTCTTTATTTCTCCATTTCTTGTTTCTGGTACAATTTGTTGAGCTAATTCTAATAACCCATCTTTATATTCTGTACTCAAGTTTCTAAAACTTATTTTTGCCGCTCTTTGATTTTCTATTATTACTGTGCTATCTCCATTATCGAATGGAAAATATATTTTATCTCCATTCCATTGTATTGAATAGTAAAAAGATAAAAAGTTTAAGTAGTCATCTTCTTCTTGTAACATATCTCTTGAAAACAATATTTTAGTCATTGGAATTTTATTTTGCATTTTTCCTATTGCTTCCAATCCTTTTTTTAATGAATAATTATCAAATCCTGTTACAAAATAATTTTTATCTGCGTTTTCTATATCAAACCCAATAAAATCTTCATGTGTGTCTATATCTATTAGTATCATGTCATATTGTAATTGTGCAGTTCCTAGATAATCTTCTATATTTTCAATCTTATCAAATCCTATAGCTACATCCATTCCTTCAAATTCTGTTACATAGCACTTACTAGGCGAAATGCTAGGTACTGTGTACCTAGCTCTACCTAATATTGTAGAATCTATTATTAATACTTTCTTTTGTAATTCTACTAGTATTCTTGCAACATATAATATTAAATCTGTTTTATCGAATGCTCCTATAAATCCTATTTTTTTCAATTGCAAGCCTCCTATTTTTTTCTTGTCTTTTTATTGAGCTAATGATGATAAGTATTCTTCTCTTGCTTTTTTAGCATCCTCTATTTGTTTTTGTATTCCTTCTTCTACATTTGTTAATCCTTGCTCTGAATATTGGTTAACAGTTGAATTCATTTGGCTTCTTATATTAGCATCAAATCTTGATGTTAATTCATTTTTTGCTGTAGATACAATGTTGCTGTCAGTTTCAATTAATCTTATAACTTCTGCTGTTGGCACATATGTATTTGCAGCTTTTTCTTGCATTCCTGGTTCTACGTATTTTGCAATGTATATATTAGAAGCTTTCATTATATATGATTCAACAATCGCACTATTTAGCATTACTATATCTGCTTCTGACATATCAAATGTAACTGTATTTCCTTGAATATTTTTTATTTCTTTCTTTGCTATTACTATAAAATCTTGTCCATCTGGAAATGTTATTCTTATATCTACATAATCTCCAATAGTAAGATTTATTGGTAATGTTAGCATATTATATTCCATTGTTCTTACATCTTTAGTTACAGTATTTTCTTCTGTTGTTACTGTACTTGCAGTTAATATTGTATTTTTGTATAAATCTACCTTAGCCACTACCTTTTTTCCACTTTCTACACTTGTTAATATTGTTGAATCTATATAGTTTTGAGGTATTAAATTTGAATATGTATTTATTGGGCTAAGCATATCAGCTGTAATCTCTTGTCCTGATTTTACGTCTCTATTTAAAGCATATGCTTTTGTTGCTGTTCCTTTTTCTTTACTTGCTTTATTTTCTGGTCCTATTACCGCAATATAAAGTATAACTCCTATTATTGCACACACAATAAGTGTGATTATCATTCCTAGTAAGAATGAATTTCTTGCTTTCTTTTGCATTGGGTTTACTGCCATAATTAACTCCTCCTAATAACTCGTATTTTATTATATTTTATAACATTTCCACTGTAAAAACAACAAATTAGAATGTTGTAATTTAAAAATAATATTTTTGTAATATAACTGTAATATTTTGTCAGTTTAAAATGTCTTTAATAGCTTCGGCTACACCACTTGAATTGTTATCTGCTACTACTTTTTTCGCTATACTTTTAATATATGGAGATGCATTCCCCATTGCTACTCCGAGACCTGCATTTCTTATCACTGGTTCATCATTTATATTATCTCCTATTGCAACGACCTCTTCTTTTTGTATTTCTAAGTGTTCTATCAATTTTTCTATTGCAGTCCATTTATTTGCATTTTCGTTTGTTATTTCTGTATAAAAATATGCTATTTCTATTTCTTGTGAGCCATGTTTTATCATCTTTTTTGACATATGAGAAACTTCTAAAATATCTACTTGTTTTATTGATTTTAATTTGTTTATTATACTTTTGAAAACAAGCTCATCGCTGTCACATATTGTTATTTTTAAGAAGTCATTTCCTGTGTAATTTTCCACATAATTATATATATCTTCTGTTATATACATTTTTATTCTTTTTTCTTCTGGATTTTTTAGGTTTTCATTTTGATAATATAACAGATTATAATTTAAAGATTTGGTAACAATAACATCATTAGTGTAAACATTATAATATATGCTATTTTCTTCACATATTTTTATAATTTCAAGCAATTTCTTTTTTGAAAGATAATTGTTATAAATTATCTTCTCTTTATTTACATCATATATCATCGCTCCATTGCCACAAATTAAATAGTTATTAGCATTTGCTTCACTTGCAATTGCTAACATTGCTTTTGGCATTCTCCCTGATGTTAAAACCACTTCTATGTTTTGTTCTTTTGCTTTTTTTATTGCTTCTATATTCTCTTTTGAGATATTTCCGTAGGAATCCAAAAGAGTTCCGTCTATATCCATTGCTACTAATTTATACATTAATAATTGCTCCTTTGTTTTTTCTTTATTATATCATTAGCAAATCTATTTTCAACATTTTTTTGCAACAAATTAGAATTTGCTTAATTGATGTGAGAGTGTGATTTGTTGCAAACGATGTAGGGGTCGCCGCCATCGGCGACCCGAAGGCATCGTAGGCTTTGCAATATACATATTTTACACCAATTTGTTTAATTTCAACATACAAATAATTTTTACAAAAATTTCTAGTTTAAAAAATCTTTTTATGTACATCATAATTATTGAAAAGCAAATGTTGCTTTTAAATGATTAATTTCAGTCCTAGGAGGTGAAAAGAAATGGCATCAAATTCAAGTAAAACTTTAGTTCCAGAAGCAAAAGCTTCATTAGAAAAATTCAAATATGAAGTAGCTAGTGAAGTTGGAGTTAACCTAAAAAACGGATATAATGGTGATATATCTGCAAAAGACGCTGGTAGAATAGGTGGTAACATGGTTAAAAAATTAATCCAACAAGCTGAAAATAACATGAAATAGTTATTAATTCTATTTTAGTTTTAGCAGGAATTTTTAGTTTTTACTTTTGTGTATTTATACATAAAGGCAGGAACTTAAAGTTCCTGCCTTCTTTATTTTTATATACTAGAAAATTTCTCATTTCCTAGTATATAAAAATGCTATAATCTATTATGCTTCTGGTTCTACTAAACCAAAGTTTTTGTTATCTTTCATTTTAAACAATACATTTACTTTGTTTGTTTCTTGATTTATAAATGTTATAAATCTGTCTTGTGGTTTTTCTTGTAATTTTAGTTTTGCATCTTCTGCTGTCATTGGTTTTAAATCATAATAAATTGTTTTTATTATTTCGTTTTCTACAGCTCCTTCTGTTGGTAAGTTGTTTAATGCTTTTATAGAATCTTCTTTATTTGCTTTATCTTTTTTTGTTTTCCATTTTCTTATTTGTCCTTCTAATATGTCTATGTCTTTATCTATTGATGCGTACATATCTTTGTGTGCTGTTACTGCTCTATATGAGTCTTGTTTTACTTTAACAGCCATTTCCGCTATTTGTTCTACCCCCTCTGTTTTTATTGTAACAGAAACATCTATATCTCCATCAAAATATTTTTCTACTCTTTCCATCTTTTTTTCTACATAATCTTTTATTGCATCTGTTGCCTTTACTTCTTTTCCTGTTATTGTTATGTTCATAAAAATCTCTCCCTTCAAAGTGTTTGTATTTGTATTATATATTAATATATTTTATTTAGCAAGAATTTTTATGAATTTTATTTATAGTTTAAATTCTTTTTCTAGTTTTTCTTGTAAATATATTTTTGAAATTATTTGCAATTCTTTTATGCTTTCTTGTGGTACGTTAAATGAAAATAGTTTTTTAGGATTGGCAAGTATTATGTACCTTATTGCATCTTTTGTTGTGTCTGTTATTTCTATTGCTCCTTTGTCTAATTTTCCACATGTTTTACATTTTAGTCCATTATCTTTAAAACTGAAATAATTTAAATCATCTTTTGTTTTGCAGTTTTGGCATTCTTCTATTATTGGTTTATATCCTATTATTGATAGCAGTCTTAATACAAATGTAGATGTTACAAGGCTTAAGTTTTTGTCTGTTTCTGATATTGTGTAAAGTGTGTTTAAATATAGTTGCAATACTCTATATGTATTTTGATTTTCTGTTGTTACTTCATTTACTATTTTTGTTATGTTTGACGCACATTGTAGCTTGTCCAAATCTGTTCTAATATTGTAAAACATCTCTATCGTTTCGCACGAATTTATGCTATATGTTTTACCACTTTTATATAAAAGATATTCTCCAAAGCACAAAAATTGAGTTGCACCAAGAAGAAGGCTCCTTGGTCTTCGTGAGCCTTTTGCTGCAACTTCTATTTTTCCGTATATTTGGTGTTAGTATTGTAACTATTTTATCAAAGTCTGATACTATTTTTTCCGCAATTACTACTCCTTTTACTTTCAATAGTTTCATAATTTCCTACTTTCATATTTTCTTCTATATTAGTTATTTGTTTTAATTCTAAATATATATTTATATCTCCTGTATTTTTAAAGGTATTCCATGCAATTTGTTTTAGCATATTAAACACTTCCTTTTTTCTTTTTGCATATGTACTTTTACCTCTAATTTTATCTTTTGTTTTTTTATATGAATTTATTCATTTTTAAATTTTTTTACTATGCTGTCATTATCTTGCCAACCTTCTTTTATTTTTACCCATAGTTTTAGGTTTACTTTTGTGTCTAACATTTTTTCAATGTCTTGTCTTGCATATGTTCCTATTCTTTTTAACATGCTTCCTTCTTTTCCTATTACTATTCCTTTATGTGACTTTCTTAAAACATATATTGTTGCTTCTATGTCGTATATATCTTGATTTTTGCTTGTTTTTCTTAATTTCATTTTTTCTACTTCTACATATATTCCATGTGGTACTTCTTGGTCAAGTAATCTTAATGCTTTTTCTCTTATTAGCTCTTCCACCAATTGTCTTTCCGTTTGGTCTGTATATTCTTCTACATCATAATATGCTGGTCCCTCTGGAAGATTTTTTTCTATTTCTGTTATTATTTTATTCGTGTTTTCATTTTGTGTTGCACAAATTGGAATCGTTGCAACAAAATTATATTCTTTATTATATAAATCTATTAATTTTAGAAGTTTTTCCTTTTCAATTAAATCTATTTTGTTTATTACTAGTATTGCTTTTTTATTTGATTCTTTAAGCTTTTCTAAAATCATTTGGTCTCCTTTTCCAATACCATTTGATGTTGCTTCTACTATAAATAAAATTATATCTACTTCTGGAATTGTTGACCACGCATTATCATTCATTGTTGTTCCTAATTTTGTTTTTGGTTTGTGTATTCCTGGTGTGTCTGTAAATATTATTTGTGAATTTTTGTTATTTATTATAGCTTTTATTACTGTTCTTGTTGTTTGTGATTTATTTGCTGTTATTGCTACTTTTTCTCCTAGTAAGCTATTTATTAGTGTTGATTTTCCTACATTTGTTCTTCCTATTATTGAAACAAATCCTGATTTAAATTTTTCCATTTTTACCTCGCTTATTTATTTGTTTTTACGCAATTATTTTATCATATTTTTTTAGAGAAAAAAAGACAAATTCAAAAATTTGAATTTGTCTCTTTTTATATATTTATACTGCGTTTTGTGTTGTTTCATTTGCTTTAATACTTATTGATCCTGTTGTTGGATAGATTTGTATAAATGTATTTCCATCATTTACTTTTAATTCTTCTCCATTTTCGTATTTATATACTGTTTGCTCACTGTGTGATTTCTTTTCCCATGTTATTGGAATTGCTTTTCCTTCTGAGATATAATATCCTTTACCTGTTCCTATATTTTTTATATCTTGTCTTCCTTTATTTTCTCCATCTGATAATGTGTAGTTATCTACTGCATATGCTATTATATTTTTTGCTGTATATTGTTCTCCTGTTTCTAAGTCAACATTTGGCTTTCCTGCCATACTTCTATAATATACTTTTTTATCTGCATCATATTTATAGCTTGTTGTATGATAATCTGAGTATTTTATACTTACACTATCTGCTGTTTGAACATTTGGTATATTGCTCATGTCAATATCTTCTATGCTGTAATTTAATAATAAATCTTTTTTAGTATCTCTTGTGTAACCTTTTTTATCTGCATATTCTTTTACATTTTTCATGCTAGTAAATCCAGTATGCTCTAAATCTCTTTTTAGTGTTTTATCTCTAAAGAATACTGATCCTTCTAGTGCTATTCCGTCTATTGAATCTATTGAATTTAGTCTTGAATATGCTTGTGGACTTCCTCCCCAATGTACAAATATTGCATCATTTTCTTCTGCATAATCTATAAAATAATGTCTTGCACTTCTTATTGAACCAATTTTTGCTGTATCTTGGTCTTTATAAAGTGCCATCATTCTTGTTATTCCACCTTCTGCAACAATTTCATATACTATATATGCATCACCTATTCCACATTGTGGCCATGCTGCATGGTTATTATTTATCATAACTGCATATGGTCTAGATTTAGAATTTTGATTTACTATTTTTAATTTTGGTTGTTCTTTCTCTTCTTGTTGAACTTCTCCATTATTAACTTGTTCTACTTGTCCTTTCTTTAATGCTTTTAATGCAAATAATACTCCTGCAACTATCAATAGTAATACAAGTATTATTATTAATATTTTTACTCCATTTGCATTTTTTGCTTTTGTTTTTTCTCTTCTTCCCATTAATTTCACCCTTACCTTAATATTTTTAATTTTTCTAAGACATTTTCTTCTTTTTGTCTCATTATATTCTTCTCGTCTTCTTTCATATGGTCATATCCCATTAAATGATAGAATCCGTGAACAACCATATATGATAATTCTCTTTCAAAGCTGTGTCCATATTCTTTTGCTTGTTCTTTTACTCTGTCTATTGATATTACTATATCTCCTAATACATCCGGTATGTTTCCTTCTATATTTGGTATCTCATCTTTTTCAAACATTGGAAATGATAGCACATCTGTTTCTTTATCGATATTTCTATATTTTTTATTAGTTTCCCTTATGTTTTTTGGATCTGTTAAAATCACATTTATGTATAAATTCTTATTTTGCAAGTTTTCTTCCTCAAAGCATTTTTCTACTACTTTGTTTATTGTGTTTTCATATTCTTTATTTTCTTCTATATCCAAAAAATTTATTTCTACAACTTTCATTTAGTAATCTTACAAAAAGCAAGCTTTATGCTACTTGCTTTTTATAGCTCCCCTCCATAGTTTTACAAGTATTCTTTATTTGTCTTATTGCTCCTTGTTGTACTAATTTTTCTTTTATTATTTTTATTACTTTACTGTAATTGTTTTTACTTCTGTTTAGTTTCTTTAAGTCATTTTTCAAGAATAGTATTTCTTTTTGTTTTTTCTTTTCTTCTTCATTTTCTATTTTTTGAATTTCATTATATTTTGCCCAGAACTTTTTATATTCTTCTCTTTCTTCTGGCTTGTCCCAATATACTTTTGTAGATAGTAGTCGTATATTATATTCTTCTATTAGTTCTATTAAAAGCTCAAATGTTCTTTCTTTTTTAGCTTTACTTTCTTGCTTTTCTAATAATTTTCTTGTATCTTTCAATAGTTTTATATAGCATTGTTCTGCTGCAATTAGTGGAAGGCTATGTGTAAATAATTCTCTACTAATTCCTAATAGCACCATTTGTTTTCTTATAATGTCTCTTTCATCTTGTTTTCCTACTTGCATTGTTTCATATTTATCGTAATCGTTTAGAATATTTTTATATTCTTCGCCATTATTTATTCTCATTTTTATTGGTAATATATCTGATATATAGTCTTCTAAACATCTAAATATTTTTGTATATATATTGTTTATTTCTTCTACTTTACTGCTTACAGTATCTGCTAATTGTATTGAATAATTTTTTAAAAGTCCTTTATATAATGAGTCCATTTTTGCAACATAAAACTCATTATACTTATCTATTGTAGATTGTTTTTTTAAGTTTATCACTGACTCGTAATCTACTTTAAGTAAATATTCTTGTTTTTTATATTTATATTCTATATATTGATTCTGTTTTAAGCTTACTACCATATAGTATTTTGCAAGAGCATTTTTTTCAAATTCTGATGCTGTATTATTTTTAACCTTTTTGTATACAGAATCCATTATATATTTATCTATTGCTTCTAGATATAAACTATATGCTTCTTCATATTTTTTAAATAGGCTATCTTTTTTATCTATATCGTCTTCTTTTACGGCAACCTCATAATTTGAATATGCCTTTATTAAATTATTTCTTTTTATAGAAATCATCATTCCATTTATGCTTACTTTTGTTGGTATAAGCATTTTTGTAATTGTGCTAGTTAATTTTGAGAAAAATGTTTTGTTTGTATCTAAGACCCTTAGGCTCCTTTGTTCCATATTACCACCCATTCCTTTAAAATATTATCTTGTCTTCGCTACCGATGTTTTCAAGCACTTCATATATGACTTCTACCTCTATGTAATCTTCGTTTGGATAAATATTAGTCTGTTTGTTTATTATGTTTTCTTTTTGTGATACTTTTTCGTCTAAGTCTTTTTCTATTTTTTCTTCTGTTAGCTTTGCAAGTTCTTCTTCCGTATATATTTTCTCTTCGTATTTGTACTCGTAGTTCGTCTTTTTTATTATTTCTATCGGTAAATAAAAATTAGAAAGTAGCTTTAATTTTTTATTCTCATTTATTGTATCATAATTTTCAAATTTTGAAAGAGTTTTATAAAAATTTATTTTAAAATTATTTATATTTAATGTATACTTTTCTTCCGTAGCACCTGTGGGAACTTGTATTTGCTGTTTTAAAAAAACTTTTTCTTTTTTTGAATACCAAATTTTTGCCTCTATATCTGCTTTTGCATGTACATATCTAATTCCTGTATATTTTCCTTCTAAATATCCTAAAACTAAGGTATCTCCTTCTTTTACTATATCTCCTTCTTTTACTACGGCAGTACCATTTTGAACATTAATTTTTGTAATCATACCTTCTTTATTTGATATTATATTGCAATACTCATTTTCATTTATTATTTCTGGTGCTTTACTTGTCTCTTTTATTTCTACTATTGCATTTGTTCCTTCTATGTCTATTCCTATCCAAGCTATATCTTCTCTATCTAGTCTAATTTTATTTATAACTGAATTCGCATTTATTTTTCCTTTGTATGTTCCAATTTTTAATCCGTTTTTACTTAATTCTTCTAAGATTTCTATTTTTGAAATTCTAGTATTTCCTTTTACTTCTATATTCCATATAAATTTTGACATCATGAATAAAGCAATAAATATTATTGCCAATAGCCCAACAAATATTTTTCTTTTTCTATACCTATGTAATAAGAATGGCATTCCTTTTTTGCTTTGTATGCTTATTCTTGTTTTAGTTTTTTTAGCTATATTTTTTAATTTCTTATAGTCTTGTATTCCAATATTTGCATATAATATTGTTGATTTTTCTCTTTTCATATTCCATAGTAATATTTTCTTGCTTATACAAATATTTATAAATCTTTCTATAAAAAATCCTTCAACTTTTATATTTACATATCCCAATATGTAGTTTAGTAATATTTTTAAAAACACCTTTTATCCTCCGTTCTTATTTATTCTGTTCTTTCGATTGATACACTTTCTATTTTTCCTTTTATCGATATGTCATCTTCTGTTACTTGTTCTAATGTTAAATTAAATCCATTTATATTTATTAGTCCTATTTTTGTACTAAGCTTTATATAAAATTCTTCATATTCTAAAATTCCCTTATAATTTTCTATTAACATTTCATCAAAACTAATTATTGTAAATTTGGGGACTTCTTCCATTACTTCTCTTGGGACTTCTAAAATCTGGTTTACTTTATTATAAAATCTTGTGTGTCTTTTATTTCTCATGTTCTCCTCCTCTAAAAATTGGAATTTGTTTAATTCCGGATGAACTCAGGACAGTCCACAAAATCCCCAGGTTTGGTGATTTTAAGGGA
>ENA-ORRH01000635-ORRH01000635.1-human-gut-metagenome-genome-assembly--contig:-NODE-635-length-24559-cov-22.6652_pt1 | contig 24559 bp, 21 predicted proteins | sample MGYA00242173_ERZ509130 | MGnify/ENA primary metagenome ERZ509130 (study PRJEB26280, sample SAMEA2338633) | human gut metagenome | biome: human gut; feature: human-associated habitat; material: faeces... | reverse complement strand
CAACATCAAAATTATCTATCAACACCTCTGGCAATATAGCACGTAATAGTTTTATAGATTCCATGATGCAAAGCTACTCAATATGCATGATATGAGCAAGCACTTTTTACCATCATACCAACCGGAAATATCCGCTGACCCTCTTTTCCTTGGTCTCTTCATGGCCGCATTCACCGCCTGCATCGTTTCCTCATGTAAAGACGATGATGATGAAAGCAATCAATCGATCGAGGGCTATTGGTATTGCGACCTTGACACTGAAGAGCCTGAAATGATGGCTTTCCGCGGAGGACAATTCGTATACATTAGCCCTATTGTTCCTAGAGGTAGCATGACCGCATCTAAAGCCAAACAATTATGCGATGAAGCACTGAATACACATCGTGCTCCTTCGGGAGTTAGATCTGACGATGTCGAATTTGGCACATATTCTATAAAAGGGTCAACTCTTACCATAAAATGGGAAGATAATAGTCTTAATACCTTCAAGTATTCAATCAGCGGGAATAAACTCTACATGCAAAGCACAGAAGAAGGCCGTGATGATCTGGATCTAGTTTATATCCGTAACACCAGCAAATAACTCTTAATATGTCCATACCGAACTTTAAATACACACTCGCAGCCCTTGCTACATGTGCCTTACAAGCACAGGCACAACAGGTAGACTACTCCGTGGTGTCAGTGCCTGAAGAAACAGGTCTCGATTTCATGAAGATGACCAAAGAGAGCGACTATGTATGCATGCCCCAAGTGAAACGTTCTGCCAATAGCCTAACTTGGTTGACCAATCGAATCATTGATGTGTCAAAAGATGGACGATCTATTGCATTCCTATCATTCAGAGGTGGAAAGACGAACATTTTCATCAAAGATTTGGCTATCCAGGGAAGTTCACGGCAACGCACGAATCGCAGCAATGTGCTCGACTTTACCTATTCACCCGATGGACGCAAAATATGTTTCAGTGAGACACGTGGACAGATGAACCAAGTATTTCTGACAGATGCCGACAACGGATATGTTTGCCGACAAATCACTACAGGCAACGCTGACTATTCGCCCATCTACTCGTCGTCCATGAAGCAGATATTCTTCACCCGTCTCGAGGCCAACAGCGCAAGCATTTGGGCATACGATGTTGCCAACAACTATGTGTCGAGCTATGCAGCGGGCATCAATCCCTACCCGTTGAAGGACGAGACTTCCTTTATCTGTACGCGCATCAACCCTGAAGGGCGTGGCGAGATATGGAAAATCAACTATCACACAGGACAGGAAGACTGCATCGTATCCGACCCTGCACATTCCTACACCACGCCCTCCGTATCACCCGATGGTCGGTGGATTCTTTTCGTCGGCGATGGTCATCTTCCTAATGGCAACGCCACGTACCGCAACGCCGACATCTTCGTGTGCAGAACAGACGGAACGGCATTTGCCCAGCTCACCTACCATGCTGCCGACGACCTTAGTCCCGTGTGGAGCACAGATGGACAATACATCTATTTCATATCGCAGCGAGGAGATGCGAATGGTCAAGCCAACATTTGGAGAATGAAATTCCAATACAACAAATAATCACTTAAAACATTTTACACACTATGAAAAGTTTAAAGACTATCCTTACCATGGGATTGCTTCTCGTAAGCACAACCAGTTTTGCACAGTTTGCCAATGGAGGCAACAGCTCTAATGGCAGCAACGGCGGTGGACTCGTTAAGAAAACCGACAACTACTCTCGTATCTATGTAGGCTACAATCCGATGACCCTTACATATGATATCAAAGGAGCTGATGACTTTACTTACCCTGGCCTTACCTTCGGTTTCACTCAGGGCATCAATCTAAGCAAGAACTTGCCTCTGTTCTTGGAAGTTGGCGCACGCTTTACTTTCAATTTCAAGAGCGTGTCTGACGATGAGGATAACGATGAGGATGATGACTATTCCTATAGTCTGAAAAAATCCGCAAGCAGAGCTAACAACTATTGGGACGATGAGAATGACGACTACGATGAGGATGAAGTAGGTAAAACAAAGTATACCGCAGCAAGTCTCACCGTGCCTATCAACATAGCTTACAAACTCTCATTTGCTGGCGGTGACTTCTCTGTTACTCCTTTCCTAGGTGTAACCCTCAAAGGTAACTTGATCAGTAAAGAAAAGTATGAACTGGGTAAAGAAAAAGAGACCATAGACAACTTCGACAAGAAGGACGTAGGTAAAGACGGACAGTGGAAGCGCTTCCAAGCTGGATGGCAGATTGGTACCAACTTGGATTACAAGGCATTCTCTCTCGGCCTCCACTATGGTTCTGACTTTACCGAAGTTTGCAAGAAAACGAAGAGCAAGAACTTTTGCATCTCCTTGGGATATAATTTCTAACGTAAATTGCCCACCCTTTTTACGGAGGGTGGGATTTTTAGTTTCACTTTAACACACGATACAAATGAAAAAAATCAAGTATTTCTTTCTTGCCTTTCTTATGCTAGGGCTCACTACATGCGTAATCACCGCTTGCTCTGACGATGACGATGATGCCTCGATCGAGGGGTATTGGGTTTATGACGATGATGACGACGATTATATGGAGATGTGGTCTCTCAAAGGTGGGAAAATAGTTTACGCTGAATGCAACAAAAACGACAAGAAGAATCTTCCCTTATTAAAGAATTATATCGATGATAATTGGGGAAGAGAAAATGGGAATTTCGTGAACAACACAGGACTCTATAATATTTATGGTGGTAAATATACCTACGAAATAAAAGGATCCCAAATTTACATCACCCACAGCAGTAATAGAGTAGACATAGCCACATTTATCATCAAAGGCAACAAGCTTTATCTAGACTATGATGACGACAAAGACTCTTTCACCCGATACAGTAAATAACGAAGTATTATTAGCTAGATGTACTCACACAGAGATTCTGTGGTAATAACGATAAATTCAAAGCATCTATAACTTCGATATTTGAAACACTTCCCTCCGATGAGAGGTAGAAGGAATGGGTTGGAATGATCAATACGATTGTTCCAACCCTTTATATGTATAATCCCCTTGTAAACAGAGTAGCTTACAAGGGGACTATTGCAAACGATTATAGGAACTAGGGAAAAGCGGCTCTAGGAACTGTTTCTCTAGCCTATAAATACTTAAATCACATTACTCATTGCATCCGCAACATCCCGTGCCATCGAAGCAATGAGTACAGAGTTTACACTTTGGAAGACCTATGGCTTGAACGAGCATTTCGAGCTTGTTAAAGCGAAGAGAGGTAAGTCCCAAGCGGCGACGTATCTCCTCCACCATGCGCTGATATTCAGGTGAGTCGGTAGTGGCATAACGTTCAAGATTCTTGTTGGGATCGCCCTCAAAATCGTTAATGATTCGACGCGTGATAAGTTCCATATCGCTCTTTGAAGAAGTGAAGCCAATGTAGGGACAGCCATAGATGAGGGGCGGACATGCAATGCGCATGTGTACTTCGCGTGCACCATCATCGAAGAGCACACTCACGTTGTCACGAAGCTGCGTGCCACGCACGATAGAGTCGTCGCAGAAGAGCACGCGTTTGTCGCGTAACATATCACGGTTGGGGATAAGCTTCATCTTAGCCACGAGCGAACGCATTGACTGATTGGCAGGGGTGAAACTTCGGGGCCATGTGGGCGTATACTTTGAAATTGCTCGTTGATAGGGCTTACCCATTCCTGCAGCATAGCCAAGCGCCATGCCTACTCCCGAGTCGGGGATACCACATACGCAGTCTACCTCGGTATCATCCTCAGCTGCCATGATGCGACCATTTTCGTAACGCATCTCTTCAACATTGCGTCCTTCATAAGTAGAAGTGGGGAATCCATAATACACCCACAGGAAGGAGCACACCTGCATCTGCTTGCGCGGTTCACGAAGTTGCTCTATTCCCTCGGGACGAAGACGAACAATTTCGCCAGGGCCGAGATAGCGCTCTGTAGTAAAATCGAGATTGGGGAAGGCTGTGCTTTCGCTTGTAGCAGCAAAGGCGCCATTTTTCTTTCCTATCACGATGGGCGTACGTCCCCACGAATCACGAGCGGCGATGATACCATCCTCTGTAAGCAAGAGTATGGAGCAAGAACCTTGGATATGACGAAACACGTTGTCAATGCCATCAGCAAAGGTCTTACCTTGAATGAGTAGCAAGGCGATGAGTTCCGTAGGATTTGTCTTCCCTGACGACAGTTCGGTAAAGTGCATATTCTGGTCGAGAAGTTGCTTTTCGAGCTCTGCCACATTCTGAATCTTAGCCACTGTGACAATGGCAAAGCGCCCCAAGTGAGAATTGAGCACAAGAGGTTGTGCATCCGTGTCGCTTATCACGCCGATGCCCGATGTGGCTCCAGCAAAGCGTGAGAGCGTAGGCTCAAACTTGGTGCGGAAATAAGAACTTTCTAGATTGTGAATGGAACGAGTGAAAGTGCGCTCTTGCGCATTATAAGTAGCCAATCCGCCGCGACGGGTGCCTAGATGTGAGTTGTAGTCTGTGCCGTAAAATAAATCGGCCACGCAGTCGATGCGTGATACGGTGCCAAAGAAACCTCCCATGTAGTATAAAATGTTAGAGTAAATGGTTAAGTATTGTGCAAATTTACGAAATGCGGAGGGAGTATCCGCGCCTAGTACACGTTTTTTGATTCGTGCAACGAAAAAAAAGTTTGGCACTCCTGAAATAAAGCCGTAACTTTGCATACGGAATAATGCGTCACCATGGCAAACTGCCCCATGACAAGAGATTCCAACCATACACGCACACATTATTAATATATACTGCCATGGCAATTCCTCAAGATCCGATGATGCTCTTCAGCTACATCAACACGAAACTTCGAGACGACTATAATTCTATCGATGACCTTTGCGATGACCTTCACCTCGACCGCAAAGAGCTTGAGAGTAAACTCGGAAGCGCTGGTTTCGAGTACAACGAGACGCAGAATAAGTTTTGGTAACACAGTTCATCCTCGTTTCCCTCTTTCTTAGTTATTCGAGCCTAAAGTCTCGCTTATACCCCCATACGCAAATGTAAGCAAATGATGGGAAAAAACTATCTAAAGGAAGTTGTTAAACAATTCCCGCTCACCATCTTCTGCGTGGTTTTGATTTGGTACCTCTGTCTGTTCCGCCCACCTAGAGTGAGAGAGTTGGAAAGCATCTTTGGTTTCGATAAGTGGGTGCACATCTCCATGTATTTGGGCACGTGCTGCGTACTATGGATGGAATATTTCCGTGCTCATTGTCAATGGTCGATAGCAAAGCGAACGCTGATTGCTGTGATTGCCCCCATCTGCATGAGTGGCATCATAGAATTGGCACAAGAATACTTCACTACTTATCGTACGGGAGATTGGACCGACTTCGCAGCCAACTCCTTTGGAGTGCTCTTAGCCCTTGCACTCTCACCGCTTGAGAAGCGCATATTCTATCGTCATAAAAACTGAAATTACTTGTGAATCTCTATATACGTATCTCCGACACCGAACTGTGCTTTGCTGCCTACGAAATAGGGGCTTCGCAGAGTTTCCAATTCAGCACGTTCCGCATGCAGCCCTCGGCTTCGCTAACGGTGAATCTGCGCACGGCCATGCAACAAGTGGAACTTCTGCGTCAGCAGACGTTTAGCAAAGTAGAGGTCTACGTCAACGCTCCTGTCACTCCCGTGCCTTTGGCTGAGTTTCAGGAGGAGGATGCCGAGACTATCTACAACTATTGCTTCACGCCGGACGAACGACAGCGTGTATTCTACGATACCGTGCCTGCCTCGAACGCCGTGTTGCTATTTGCCTTGTCGGAAGCTACATGTCGCACCCTCGAGGAGGCCTTCGAGGGCATCAGTGTGCGTTTTGCAGCTTCACTCACGCCCATTGTGCAGCACTTTGCCAAGAAAGGTTTGGCTGTGGCAGCCGACAAACGCGTGTTTGCCTACACCCATGATATGACGCTCGACATCGTGGTGCTCGAAGATAGCCGCATCGTAATGCTCAACACGTATCAAGTGCGCACGCTGACAGATGCCGACTACTACCTGTTCAACCTTATGCACCACCTCGGGCTCAGCACCTCTGACACGCCCATCTTTGTAACTGGCACTCCGCTCATGCGAGGGCCACTCATTACGGAGTTGCAAAAGTATGCCGCTAAAGTATATCCCGTCAATCCATCGGCCGAATTTAATCGACATACCATCTCCACCACGGAGGGCGTGCCCTACGACCTCATGTGTGCTTTACTTAAATAGATTTAGTGCTAATTCAGAGATTCTTATTCCAACAAAATCACCTCTTAATTAACAGAGATGCCGACGCAAGGACGCATCGGGAACAGAACCGATTGATGGAATTCTTATACATTTGAAGCTCAAATAAACCACCTTATGCGCATCATTACAGGAAAATATAAAGGTCGCCACTTTGAAGTGCCCCGTACCTTCAAGGCTCGTCCCACAACGGACTTTGCCAAGGAAAACCTATTCAACGTGCTCCGTGCTTACCTTGACTTTGAAGATACCCGCGCACTCGACCTTTTCGGAGGTACTGGTAGTATCTCGCTCGAACTCCTCTCGCGCGGTTGCCAACGTGTGGTCACGATAGAAAAGGATCGCCGTCACTTTGCTTTCATTCAGCAATGCCAACGCACACTCGCTGACGAGGCTTGGACTCCGATGTGTGGCGACGCACTACGCTTCATCGAGCGGGCGGGTGAGGCTTTCGACCTCGTGTTTGCCGATCCTCCTTACGCATTGCCCGAATTGGGCGAACTTCCCGACCGCGTGATGAGCTCTGCGCTCGTAGGTGAACATACGCTTTTTGTCCTAGAGCATGGCAAGAACTATGACTTTAGCTCTCGCCCCGACTTCTTAGAGCATCGTGCCTATGGCAGCGTAAACTTCAGCTTCTTCCGCAAGCAATAAGAAAAAATCCATCTAAAAAGCATCTATCAGCCAATACCAAGGGCAATGTGTCCTCGGTATTGGCTGATATTTTCTCTCCTACTGCTGTAAGAATTTTAGATAGTTCTTGTAAATATGTGGGGAATAGGCTTTCATGATGTTGTTGGCAAAGAGAATATCAGTCACCTTGTGCTCTTTCACGTAAGCCTTCATATTACGGGTGAAATAGCGCGAATCTATCACGTGAACTTCCTCGAAGGAGAAAAATAAATAACCTGGCAGCGCATTGCCAAAGCTATCCTTGAGAATCAAGAGGCGACGACCATTTTTTGTAGAGGTTTCTACTCGAGTGATACGCGTATCGCTGCCCATAAAGGTGCAGTAGGCAGCTCCACTGCCATCCTTGAATCTATTAAAAAATATACCCTTGTGAGGCTTTCCCTCGCCCGTAACCTTATAGTTCTTGTCGATGGTGTAGTCGGTATAATAAGTGGTGTAAGTCACGCCTTGGGGCACATAGTAGACAAAGTCTTCGGGCGCATTCTTCACCGAAGCATCCTTAGAATAGCCATACATGCTGCCCACGTATCCATGTACCACGCGACGTTCGTAATGGGTCAAATCTCGGAAAGGCACTCTTGCCACCTGAGCAAAACGTTGCGCTGCATAGTAAGCACCCAATGGTGCCCAATGGTGGTCAGTGCGTAGATAGATATCTTCCTTGGCATGGGTGGCCAGGGCGGTGTAAGCATCTACGGGCTTCACCTCTGGAGCTAAATGGGCGTAAATATTGTTAATCGTGGGGCGCTGCGGATTGGTCATTTTGCGAGCCTTATCGGGGCAGTAGAACTCCGTGCTAGTGGGAATCACCATGCAGTAGACATTGACTTCCGAGCCAAATGTCTCCTTGTACTTATTAGCCGCTTGAGCATAGGGCACACCGCCCTTAGAACTGCCGCCATAGGCCATCAGCGCACGCACATTCTTGCCACCTCCTACGATAATGATGCCCGCATTGGCTATCTTGGCTGTACCATCGGCATTGATATCGTTGTGGTATTCGCCCACATTGTGGTCATCGGGCTCGGGAGCAGCCTCTTCGACCTCAGCCTCAGGAGCTGTGGGAGCATCAGTCGATGCATGGAAAGTCACGTTGTCGTCGGAGTTGACCACGAGCTTCTGCCCTTCTTTCACGTTCATGCTCATGGCCATGAAGTGGTCGCGATAGGGTTCGCTGTCGCTAAACCACTGGCTCACGGCCTTGGTATACGAACCATCGAAGAGGCGCTGCCAGGAAAACTCAGGCAGCGTTGCCAAATCGCGCTTCTCAAGTTCGGAGAAAGTGCTGCGCGGAAACGTGTCGAACACGATGGTGAAGGCGCAAAACACAAAAACTATAATAGAAATATAGAGTTTATTCATCTGAGCAGAGATAGAAAATAAGAAAGGTTATTGTTGCAGAAGTTTGAGATAAGTGCGTGCCGTGCCTTGCGAGTAAGCATGGCCTATATTGTTAGCAAAGAGCACATCGCTGATACCGTGCTCGCGCATGTAATCAAGAATATTATGGGGAAAGTAGCGAAAATCTACCACGTGGATTTCTTCAAACGAAGAGAACAGGAAAGCGGGCAACGCATTGCCAAAGCTATCCTTTAAGATCAATAGTCGGCGACCATTACCCACAGCAGTACGCACCTGCACGGTACGTGAGTCTCCTCCCATAAAGGTGCAATAGGCTCCCGAACTTCCATCACGATAGTTCACGAAGAACTGAGCCTCGTGGGGCGCGCTTTCGCTCACAGTCTTGCCTGCACGCTGAGTATAGTCAATGAAAGTGGTGTGATAGTCGGTACGGCGAGGCACGTAATAAGTGAAGACCTCGGGCACGTCCTTTACCTCTGCGGTCTTGGCATAAATGCGCATGCTACCCACAAACTGATGCACGTAGTGCTCTTCATAGTCGGTGGCTAAGGAGACGAAGGGAACCCCGGCTTGCGCGGCAAATTCTTGCGCTGCATAATAAGCGCCCAAGGCAGCCCAGTGAGTGTCTGTGCGCAGGTAGATAGGTTCCGAGGCATGCGACGCAAGGACTCCATAGGCATTGATGGCCACCACGTCGGAACGCAGAGCCTGATAGATATGGCTGATGGTGGCATGCTGCGGATGGGTGAGCGAGGGCGAATGCTGAGGCATGTAGTAGGCGGTGCTTGTGGGAATAACCATACAGTATACTCTGACACTGTCGCCCACAGCCTCCTTGTAGGCATTCACAGCCTGGGCATACCATTCACCGCCCGTAGCCGACCCCATGAAGGGGGCCATTACATAGAGCGAATCGCCGCGTCCTGCCAGAATCATGCCACCTGGCGAGCGGCGCACCTCAGCATGAGGGTTAAACTGATTGACATAAGGAGCGAGTTGGCGGTTGCTCTGTGCATGAAGCGAGAGAGACACGCAGTACAATGTCATGAGAGTAAGGAGAATATTACGGATTATCATACGTTTTAGAATCGGGTATATATAAAAGCGTTGTTGGTGGCTCCCACGAGCAGACATACACTCACTGCAAGGAGTAAAAGCGACACTAAAGTGCGGCTGCTTATGATCAATGCAGAGCGTAGTATGCTCTCCTCCGACAACCTTTCCACCGTGAGGCAAGAAGCCCATCGACGCACAGGGAGGCAAAACACAAATGCCACCACCCAAAGCCAGAAGTTGTCCGTGAGGGCTGCAGCCGACACAATGTCGGAGAATTCTGCCGTCTGTCCCGTAAAGGCACGGAAGAATGTAGCCATGTGGCCGAAGTCATCGAAATAGAAAATGCCCCACCCCACCACGATGAGCAGCAAACTATACATGTGGAGCAATGGGCGCGGAATGTGCTGAATCACGCGCAAGAGTGTATATTTCTCAATCATTACAATCAAGCCAAAATAAAGTCCCCACAGAATGAAGTTCCAACTAGCCCCATGCCACATACCCGTGAGAAACCACACCACAAGGATGTTCCATACCTGATGACGGCGGTTTCCCCCCATGGGGATGTACACGTAGTCACGGAAGAAACTTCCGAGAGAAATATGCCAACGGCGCCAGAAACCGGAGATGCTCGTACAGCAATAGGGATGATCAAAGTTCTCGTTGAAGTGGAATCCGAGACAGCGCCCCAGTCCGATGGCCATATCGGAATAGCCCGAAAAGTCGAAATAAATCTGAAGCGTATAGGCCACGATGCCTATCCACGCTCCCATAGTGGTAAGGTGAGCAAGACCGCCCACAAGGAATTGGTCGGAGAGTTCAGATAGTTGGTTCGCAAGGATTACTTTCTTGCCCAATCCCAAGAAGAAACGAAACATACCCTCGGCCACATCGTCGGCCGACACATGGCGACGTTGTATTTCACGAGCTACCGTGTCATAACGTACAATGGGGCCGGCAATGAGCTGCGGGAACATGGAGATGTAGAGCAGTAGATTAACGAATCGACGCTGTACGGGCGACTGCCGGCGGTAGACGTCAATAAGATAGGAGATGCTCTGAAACGTATAGAACGAGATACCAATGGGCAGGGAGATATTGGGCACACTCACGCGAAATCCCATGTCGCAAAGCGTTTGTGCTAGAAATCCTAAGTACTTAAAGTTGGCTAGGATGAGGATGTTGCACACAAGGCCAATTATTAGGGCCGCTTGCCGATGCTTTTCCTGTCGATCAATGACGAGTCCCGCCACGTAGTTCATCAGCACACAGGCAAGCATGAGAAACACGTACACGGGTTCGCCCCATGCATAGAAAATGAGCGAGAAGACCACGAGCGAAAAGTTGCGACAACGGAAGTCCGTCTCCAGGCTATTACCCCCCAGCAAGCGGTCTGCTCCCACCGCTAGCAAGTAGACTAGGAAGAAAGCGGGCAGAAATGCGAACAGGAAGAATAGGTCGGAAAATACCATGAGTGAGTGTGAAGAGTTGAGAGGGTTAATAGTTTTTGATTAGGAGAGATTATATGATGGACTAGGAAGGAATGGTGGAACTTGGCTTTGCGAAAGATTTGCCGCCAACAAATTCACCTCCACCCCGTCAATCGCGTGAGCTCACGGGCTAGGATGTGAGCGTTCATTCGCGCTCCAAGTTCATTGGTATGCGTGCCATCGTAAGTGTAGCGGTGTCGCTTGAGTTCTTCACTGCGCTTCACGCAGCAGAGGCTGTCCTGTCGCACCACAGGGAGAGAAAGTCGATGAGCCGCAGCGCTGATGCTATCGCCCGTCTGGCGGATGCGAGCGAACGAGACGGCCGTGGTCTGCAAGGGAGTAAGCAAAACGATCTTCGCCTCGGGAAGATAGACACGCAAAAGGCTACATCCGTAGCGCACACTGCCCACAAGCGTCTGGGGTAGAGGCAAGACGATACGTGCCATCAAGGAGTCGAAAGGAAGCAGAGCAGAGCCCGAGGCCAAGCGCGAATTCGAATCCTCGGCCTCGAGGGCATGAGGCCGCAGGGCGGGAAACCATGCATCGTTCGTACCAGCAGCCACTATAATGAGCTGCGGCCGCGAGCATTGCCCCGTAGACACAGAATGTACTAAACGCAGTATTTGGTTGAGCACCACGTTGTCATCTGCCACGCGACCTGTGTCTTGCACAAGATTAGGCATGGTGCGAGCGGTGTTTGTCCACGTGGCTCCACTGCGGGCAAAACTGCGAATGGAGGCAGGCTTGAGCAACCGAGCCAACCACGTGTTCCACCCACGTAGACGTGAACAATCGTCAGCACCGAGCCACGTGTTGGAGTCGCCCAAAATGGCCACATGAGCCTGGCTCCATAGCATAGGATTGACAGAGGAAGCATCGTCCAAGAAAACATTTTTTTCCACCTCACGGGAGAAAAGTTGAAACAGCGACAGGATGCAGCAAAACAGAAGAAGAGCAACTCGCCTCATTAGAAATAATGATAATATAACGTACCATTACAGGCACTTATCGTAAAAATGTTTAAATCTTGACTGCAAAGGTAAATACTTTCGGTCACACCGAGGGAGATTTTATGCACAAAAACGCGTAAAAACCTTGTTATCTATAAAAAACTCACTATATTTGCAACTCACAACGCCCTTGCGCCCCGCATGTCCGCAAGGGTGCTTTTTGGAAAGAACCTTATTCCTCAACGAAAGACACTCGACCTCTCATGAGGTTTACGAAGAATAACCTCATACTAGAAAATTAATTAAAAACTTACATAACACATTTCACTACACATGGATTGGTTTCAATCTCTATTTGTATCAACCGGATCTGTGGCACACATCGTGTTGCTATTCTCTCTGGTGATTGCCGTAGGCGTGGTCCTTGGTAAGCTCAAGATTGGCAGCGTATCACTGGGAGTCACTTTCGTGTTGTTTGCAGGCATCGTAGTTGGCCATATTTACAAGCACCTAGGCATCGGCGACCCTGATGGAGGCTATGCTTGTCCGGCCAACGTGCTTAGCTTTATCCAAGACTTCGGACTGATTCTCTTTGTTTACTGCATCGGTTTGCAAGTGGGTCCGAGTTTTTTCCAATCATTTAAGAAAGATGGCATACAGATGAACCTCGTGGCCGTGGGCATCGTATTGCTCAATGTGCTCACCCTTTTAGGTCTTTACTACCTTGTATTCGACACGTCCGACCCCACGAGTCTTCCCATGGCTGTGGGTGTTCTCTATGGTGCCGTGACCAACACACCTGGTCTGGGTGCCGCTCAAGAAGCCATCAATACGTTGGGCATTGACATGGGTGGGCAAAACATTGCTGCGGGTTATGCATGTGCCTATCCCCTCGGCGTGGTAGGCATTATCGGTGCTACCATTGCGATTCGCTACATTTGTCGTATCAAGCTCGAGAAGGAAGAGGAACAAATTCGCCTTTCACAGGAAGACAATCCACATGCTAGACCCCACCACATCTCACTCCGCGTAGAGAACAAGGCACTCGAAGGAAAGACATTTGCTCAACTCACGCAGTTTCTCGGGCGTACCTTCGTATGCACCCATTATAAACATGGTGACGAAATCATCTCACCCACTCGCGACACGCAACTTCATTTGGGTGATGAAATGAATGCAGTCTGTGCTAGCGACGATGCCGAAGCAGCTACCGCCTTCATCGGTAAAGAGATTGAAGTTGATTGGCAGGCTGAAAAGGCTCCCATCGTGTCGAAACGCATTCTTGTGACACAAGCCGAAGTGAATGGTAAGACGTTTGGCGAAATGCACTTTAGCTCAATGTATGGCGTAAACGTGACACGTATCACTCGTCAAGGCATGAACCTTTTTGCCGACCGCTCACTACGCATTCAAATTGGCGACCGACTGATGGTGGCTGGTCCAGAAGATAGCGTAAATCGCGTAGAGCGCATCTTGGGTAATTCCGTAAAGCGTCTTGACCACCCCAACGTGGGTGCTATTTTCTTGGGCATTTTGATAGGTATCATATTCGGTAGCATACCTTTCCAATTCCCAGGTATGGCCACTCCGCTCAAATTGGGATTGGCTGGTGGTCCGCTCATTATAGCCATCTTGGCAGGCGCTTACGGCTATAAATTCCACCTCGTGACATATACCACCACCTCCGCCAACCTTTTACTACGCGAAATCGGCCTTATTCTCTTCCTTGCAGCCGTAGGCATCAAGGCAGGAAGCAACTTCTGGGATACCGTGGCGCATGGCGACGGACTTACCTACGTATGGGTGGGATTCATCGTGACAGTCGTGCCACTGCTCATTATGGGTGTCGTGGGGCGTTGGCGCTTTAAGCTCAACTACTTCACACTGATGGGTATCATCGCAGGCTCCAACACCGACCCTCCCGCACTGGGATATGCCAACCAAGCAGCCAACAACGATGCAGCTTCCGTGGGATACTCCATGGTCTACCCACTCTCCATGTTCCTCCGAATATTAGTGGCACAAGCCATTATCTTGTTTATGTGTTAACCACACATAAGTACACAATGCAATCGGCTTCGATTCTCTTTACAAGGAATCGGAGCCGATTGGCATTGAAACAAAGGAGACTCTCCACTCTGCAGGCATTGCATTCTGCATCGGCAATGCCCCTCTTTTTCCATCAACAACGGGAAATAAAGCGTCTATGCGTCAGTATCAGCCACGCATCAAGGAACTACATCCGTCCTCCCACCATTCGAGGGTTGCCATAAGCATCCTCGCGAACCTCCACCTCATGCAATCCACTCTCACGCATTAGCGCTGCCGTATGCTCAGCATAAGCCCTATTTATCTCTACCAAGAGCCAACCACCAGGCAAAAGCAACCGCTGAGCAAGCCGGCAGAGAACTCGATAAAAACGGAGCGGATCATCATCGGGCACAAAGAGTGCACAATGAGGTTCAAAGTCGAGCACACAGCGCTCCATTTCCATAGCTTCGCTCTGACAGATATAAGGAGGATTGCTCACAATAAGATGATATTGCGAAACATCATTGACAGAAGGCATTTGCAACATATCATGATGTTCAAAGTGCACCCGTGCTCCAAGTTGTTGCGCATTTTTCCGAGCAACTTCAAGAGCGGCATCGGAAATATCCCAAGCCGTAACGTTAGCCTCATCTAAGGCTAACTTCAGGCTAATAGCAATGCAACCAGACCCCGTACCAGCATCGAGAACACAAAGTTGCTTTGATGCTGAAGATTTCTTATCTGAAACAGAAGAAGCATATCCCGAAAGGCCATGCATTTTCTCTATCCCCCAAGCCACAAGTTCTTCCGTTTCAGGACGAGGGATAAGCACATCGGGGGTCACTTTATAACTGCGTCCGCAGAACGTGGCACAACCTAGCACCTGCTGTACTGGACGTCCTGCCAAAAGCTGTTTACATATATTATGCAGCCTTGTGCATTCATCTTCAGAAAATTGTCTAACTTTGTCGACATAAATATCTGTACGGCTCACGCCGAATGCATCCTCAAAGACTAAGAATGCCACGGCACGCGCCTCGCCTTGACCATATAGTGGAATAAGCGCGTCGCGAAAGGCTAGAAAAAGGGGATTCATACTAAACTTGCTTTTATTACATGAATTTCAATGAACTATATATGCGCCGCTGCATAGAACTGGCGCAACTCGGACGTATGCATGCCGCTCCCAACCCTATGGTGGGAGCCGTTATCGTCCATTCCGATCGTATCATCGGCGAAGGTTATCATGCCGTATGTGGCAAAGCGCATGCCGAAGTGAATGCAATCAATTCGGTGAAGCCCGCCGATCGTCAGCTACTGAGCGATAGCACGCTTTACGTAAGCCTAGAGCCCTGCTCTCACTACGGAAAGACACCGCCTTGCGCTCGTCTCATCATTAAGACGGGCATTCCACGCGTGGTAGTGGGATGTGTCGACCCATTCGCTAAAGTACAAGGCCGAGGCATTACCATGTTGCGCGAAGCAGGCATAGAGGTAGAAGTGGGCGTACTCGAAGCAGAATGCCGAGCACTCAACCGCCGCTTTATCACAGCTCAGACTCTCCACCGCCCTTATATCACACTCAAATGGGCTCGTTCGGCTGATGGTTTTATCGATGGTTGGCGCGAAGATGACAGTCAAGGGGCTGCACAGATTTCCACCCCTTGGTCGCTCATGCGAGTACACCAACTGCGAGCAATGAATCAAGCTATTCTCGTGGGGCACAACACCTTGCGCATGGATCATCCGCAGCTCAACGTTCGTCATTGGGCAGGTGGCAATCAACCTTTACGAGTGGTGCTAGGCCGTGTGGCCGAGGAAGAACTTCCCACTGGATGGCTGGCTTATGCCGATATTTCCACAGCGCTATCCGAGCTCTACCACATGGGCGTGCAGTCGGTGTTGGTCGAGGGCGGACAACAAACGCTACAAAGCTTTATCGACCAAGGTCTGTGGGATGAAGCTTACGTGGAATATTCTCCCACAACGCTAGGAAGCGGTGTACCCGAGCCGCGTATGCCTGTAGGCGTTGTGCTCACCGAAGAACAATACTTTGGACGCACCATTTGGCACTATGAAGCCGACAATTTACAGGACTTTGAATCCAAAGAACTGACTTCTGAGAATGAAGAATAGAATCACCTTTCCTGCTATCTCTTCATCTTTGCTTGGAAAAGGCCCGAAGCGATAAACGCTAAGACCGACATTGTGCAAAGTTAAACATTTGTTTTTTCTTATCTACTACATACATTATGCAAAAGATACCCCCCGTGACGCGGGCGCTACTATTCATCAACGTGGCTTGCTACCTCATTCAGTCGCTCCTACGTATGCGCGGCATCGACTTAACAGATTGGCTTGGTCTTCATTTCGTGCTGGCCGACAGCTTCAACGTGGTGCAGCTCTTCACGTATATGTTTCTCCACGGAAGCCTTACGCACCTTTTCTTCAATATGTTCTCGCTCTGGATGTTTGGCGGACTTATAGAGCGCACGCTGGGCATGAAGCGCTTCCTCACCTACTTCTTAGTGTGTGGTGTGGGAGCAGGTCTGTGTCAGGAAGTATGGCAAACGGCAGAATACTTCATCGAAGGCCTCAACAACTACGATATGGTCAACACTGGGACGAGCCTTATCCCCATGGGCACATTCCTCAACATGTGGACCACCATCGGAGCCTCGGGGGCTTGCTATGGTGTGCTCCTAGCTTTCGGTATGCTCTATCCCAACGAACGCATTATGCTTCTCATACCGCCCATTCCAATGAAGGCGAAATATTTCGTGGCGGGATATGCAGCTATCGAACTCATCTCTGCCTACACTTCCAACGACAACGTGGCACACTTTGCCCATCTCGGTGGTATGCTCTTTGGTTGGGCCTTGCTCCACTGGTGGCGCAAGCGCTACAATCGTCGCAACTCGGGCTGGAATGCGTGGGAAAAGGCAAGCAACACTCATTCCTCATGGTGGGAACGTATGAAACAACGTTTAGTTCACAAGAAGAGCCCCTCATCTGTAGGCAATGCCCACCACACAGCACGCCGCGAAGACGACTATGAATACAACATGCGTTCTAAAGCCGAAGAAGCACGTATGGACGAATTACTCGACAAAGTGCGTCGTTCTGGCTACAATAGTCTGACGGAGGATGAGAAGCGTGAGCTTTTCCACATCAGCCGGAAATAGTGCGAAAAGAATCCTCATTTCTAGAAAGTCTAGTATCTTTTAGAAGATTTTCCCCTAAAAACACCCATGACCAAACTCCTTTCATTCCTTAGTTGGATGTCAGTGCTCGCCCTATGGGCCTGCGCTGCATGCATCTATATCAATCCAGCCCTCTACGGCAAATACTTTGCTGTGCTAGGGCTGTGCTTCCCGCTTTGCGCAACAGCCGTAGTGGGGATGGGAGTGATATGCATCCTTTTCAAGCCGAAAATGGTATGGATTTCCGTAGTAGGCTTACTCTGCGCTGCAAGTTCCATACGTGATTATGTGCCCATCAACCTCACCTCGCCCCCGCCCAAGCAGGTATGGAAGGTAATGACCTACAACACGATGAACTATGGGGCATGGAAAAAAGACGATAATAATCGCGACTTTCAGGTGGTGCGTTACATTGCATCACAATCCCCAGACATAGCTTGCTTACAAGAGACGCTCTATGCCACCGAAGACAATCGTCAATGCGTAGAAAACAGCATGAAACGCTATGGCTACCACCTAGAACAGGTCAAAGTGGGAACAGGCGCACTCGCCTTAGCCTCACGTTTCCCCATTGTACGCACACAACGTATCTGTCACTCAGCGGGCAATGGTGCCGCTGCATTCTTCGTCGTTCCACAAAGGGGCGACACCGTCATTGTAATCTGTGTCCATCTAGAATCTATGCACCTTTCCGATGGAGAGCGTTCCACTTACCACGAGCTCGTGAGAAATCCAGAAAAAGCTGATAACGTACACGGCAAACTATCCATTGTGCGAAAAATTACCAACGGAGGTATCGAGCGTGCTCTGCAAGCCGACACTGTGGCCCACTTCATCGATAGTTTTGCTGGTAAGCCCCTCATTCTCATGGGCGACTTCAACGATACACCTATCTCCTACGCTCATCACCAAATTTGTTCTCGGCTGACAGATGCTTACCGCGCTACAGGGAATGGGATCGGCCGTTCCTTCAATCGCGATGCTATCTACGTACGCATTGACCATGCCTTCTGTTCCTCCCATTTCAAGCCTTTCGCCTTCAAGATAGACAACACTGTTCCCTTCTCTGACCACTACCCCATGATAGGCTACATAAAGTGGGTGCGAAATAATCCTCTTAGCCATAGATAACTATACGTAAAATCCCTTAGATAGATGTACTATCTAAGGGAAAAAACAATTTTGATACTTACGGGCTAACATATTAGCCCATCATCCTTAAGACTAAAACCTAAAAGTATTTTTTCTACATTGAATAGCTATCTGTGAGCACCTACCACTTTCGTAAATACGTAAGGGAAGTTGTGATGCTGCACGATAGGCTAGCGGTATCTGTGCCGAAGGGACGTTTGCTCCCTTCGGCACATTTCACTTTTAGAGCGGGAACGACATACCGATCGTCACGTTGGAATTGGCATGCTTGAGGGGAATACCCTGCTTGCTAAGTTTGCCGAAGAAGTGGTCAGTACCGGCGAAGATGTTGTAGTGCTTAGCATGGAGGCTCAGGAGCAAACCACTAGTGAAACCTGTGGTATTACCACCGAGGCTAAAGCTAGCATCGAACCACTTTGTGGGGGCTACATTGGCAGAGAACAGACCTTGATGCCATGCGTACTTACCTGCCATGCGGCTAGTATAAAGGAAGCCAAACTTCAGTTTGCGATAGACAGGAAGGGTATATTCTGCACCGAGGTTGATAGTAGCAGAGAGAGCACGCGTCTCGCTCTTCTTGCCATCGTAATATACAGCAAACATATCGCCAAGGTCGTCGCCGATAGCTTCAAACTGATCGCCAATCTCATTGGTCTCTGTGCGATTGCTGGCCACGTATACGTCTTCATCGAAGCCGTTAAAAGTCCACTCACCAGCCGAAGAGACTTGGTGCATGTTTTTCCAGTTGATAAAGCCGAGATCGGTGATAGAAGCGCTGAGTTTCAAGTCGGGAATTACTTGATAGGTTGCACCGAGATCGAAGGCCAATCCGAAGCCCGAGAGCCCTCCCTTGAAATCGTCAAGGCCATGAATACGGTGACGAGGCGTGGTTCCAGGAGCCGGATTGGGCTCCGTTTTCTCACTCAGTTCTAACTCCGTCTTCATGAGCGAAGCGCGTCCGCGCACATCGCCTTTGATTTGCCACATATCTTCAGCGAGATGGAGGTTGAGGTTTTCGGCCGACACATCGGCATAGGCCAAACCGAAGAGTAGTTTCATCTTACCACCGACGGTCCATTTCTCATCAATCTTGTGGGAATGTCCCAAACCGAGTTCTAGGAAATTTTCAGAGCGCAAGCCGAGGTTGTCAATGTTATAGTCGGTCTTTGCGCCAGCTTCCTTCATAAATTCAAAGAGCGACTTGGGCAATGCCACGTTGGTCTGCGAGCGGAGATTCATTTCCACCACATTCAAACCTTTGAAAGCCTTGAATGCTACGCCAAAGAGCTGATACTTAAAGTTGATACCGAGCTTGTTGGTATTCTTCAGTTTACCCAAAAATTCGCTTGAAGACACGCCAGGGTTCATAAAGGTGGTCAAGTCGTTTCCATTCTGACCATAACCTGGCATTCCGTCATTAAGTTTGTAGACGAATGTTTTTAGTCCCACATTAGATTGTGTGCCCACATTGAGGTTGCCCAAGATGAGGGGCATTGACACGTAGGCCGTATCAAGCAGTGCAGGGTTCATCTCGTGTTTATGCACCGAGGATTGCATAAAATAGCTCGTGTGCAAATTGTCCTGTGCCGTTGCGGGAAGTGATAACAGTGCGGCAAGGGGGAGTATATGATGCAGTTTCATAAGTTAGTCAGCATTGAAGGTTAATTAAAATCGGCTGTTACACCTCCCTTGAGGCGGAGCTTAATCTTGGCAAGGCGCAAGTATTGGGTGGATACGAGCGTTTTGCTCTGCAGTTCGTCATTATCGGCGGCATGCACCTTGAAGATGAGTTTGTCCACTTTCGAGAGTAACTTCTCATCAGCGAGCGTGGCTTCCAGAGTGATGGGAGCGGTGGTGGCAATAGGCTCATTCTGATCATCGTAGGTGTCGGGTCCTGCGGGCACAGTCACATCGTTGAACTTGATGCCGTCGATCACCTGACCATTCACATCCTTTGCTTCAATACCTACGATGAGGTCGAGGGGCACCGCATTTTGAGCTTCGGCCTTGATTACGATGCCTTTGGCAGCATACTTTTTGAGGTCGTCGTTCATGCTATCAGTGGAGTCATTGTAGACGATGGTGAAGCCCTTGTCGAAGGTGAAAGGAACGAACACATTATAGTTAACCGTGGCATTGTAGTTGCGTCCAAGTTCCACTGTATATTCTTGATTTTTCACCTCTAGGCGATGGCCGTCCATCTTGACCGTAATCTGGTCGGGTAGCTTTTCGATGAGTGTTCCCAGATTGGGAGTAGCTTTCTGCTGTGCGCCCGCGATGAGTTGTCCTGCAGGGTCGTAAGGCGATGATCCTTGGTAGTAATAGATGGTATTCACCTTTCCATTCTCTATGGTGGCGTAGGGCAGATTTACGCTTTTCTGTTCTGTGCCCTTCTCAGCCGTAAGTTCGATATGACGGCCTTGAGACTCATTGCCTAACTGCACACCCACGGGGATGGAACTGAGATTTGCATCGAAGCGAATGGTGGGGTTGGAAGCCTTGATTACTACGGCATCATCAGTCAAGAAGTCGGGCAACGACTCCTTAATATCTATTACTGAGTTTTCGGGATTGATTTCGGGATTGAATACTCCCTTTACCTTATATACGTCGAGACCTTCGTTTCCCATATTGATATTAAGTTCTACGTCGGCATAGTCGTGCTCACCCATGCTGAATGCAGCGGTGCTCTTAAAGGTCACATTCCCTTTCATGTGGATATTGAGTTGTTCGGGGGTGAGCTGAAGTTCACCATTTACAAGTGTAGCATCAAGGGAGGCCTCGTCGAAGGTTACTTCGCAGATGGGAGTGCCCATGTGATAGTCCATGCTAGCACAGGTAATCACGCGGCCATTTCGAGTCCAGCCATTCGAAAGATGTGTCACGTGCATAAATTCAGGCAGCGTGATACTCATATTTTCGAGTTTGCTCACTCCGAACTTGATATTCGGGCTTGAACGTTTTTCAATAATAGAGAGCGCCACCTTAGGTATTCCCCCATTGTTGCTCTGCAAGTAGAGTGTGTTTATGTGAGAAATACTCGTGATACCGTTCACTTTGAAGTCAATGCTTTCATCACCTTCTGCCCCAGAAGTAAAGCTCTGTCCAGCAGGAATAGGAAGCACGCCCCCTGTGGGAATGCTGATTCCTAGCGATGCAAGTTGTTGGCGCGCCTTCTCATAGGAGAGCACTTTCTCGTTCGTCTTCAGCGTGGTACTATTGAGATTGGTATGTACTTTGTCCACTTTTACATCAAAGTTTGTATTACCATCTTCCACAAGGTAGAACGTGTTCTTCCCATCGAGTTTCACGGATTCATCAAGATCGAGCAAGTCGCCGAGGCGAATCTTTTCGGTATTACCAAGCGTCACGCTGAGTCCGTCACTGCCTAGCCCCATGGTAAGGTCCACCTTGTCAAGGTCGTAGGAATCGTCTATGCAGCTGCTCAGCACCAAGGCAGAACCAGCGCACAACGCTCCCGTTAAGAAGAAATGTTTGAGGAGTGAATGTGCCATAATCGTCTGTTATTTTTGTAATGATTAAGGTAACAGTTTTTAAGTTCTGTTGTAGTAATAAATTCTCTAAGAGGGAATGGTATAAATTCTGCCGTGTGGGGAAATCTAAAGCAATCTTTTTTAGAATCAACCGAATGGGGGCAGTTTCCCTTACATGCCACAAAGGTAGAAAAAAATATTAAGCACAAAAGGTTTTTTCCTTTTTATATTATTTTTTTTAATCCGAAGCAAACAAATAGCTATCTGTTAGGCAAAAGTTTTCCTCTCTTGTGCTTTGCGTTGCGCTCGGTTTACACTAACTTTGCACCAAATTTTAAACTAAAGCCGTTGGCGGAATAGATAGGTTAACGGGCTGACATGGTTAAAAGAGTTGACAAGTAAGAAATCATTTGTTTTGTTCATTAAGCCTTTGTGCGATATACGATAAATGAGCCTCATTTACCCACAGCTCCATTCACCTATTCCCTTATATTCTGATTCTGCCACTGCGTAAACGACACAACACTATGGAACATTCTCTCTTTCTCTACAATACGCTGACGCGCCAGAAAGAACTATTCAAGCCCATCCATCCGGGTCACGTAGGTATGTACGTATGCGGACCTACCGTATACGGCGATGCACATCTCGGTCATGCCCGTCCAGCCATCACTTTCGACCTCGTATTTCGCTACCTCAAGCATCTTGGCTATAAAGTGCGCTATGTGCGCAACATCACGGATGTAGGCCATTTGGAACACGATGCCGACGAGGGAGAGGACAAGATTGCCAAGAAAGCTCGCCTCGAACAGCTTGAGCCAATGGAAGTGGCACAATACTATACCAATCGCTTCAATGCTGCTATGGCCAAGCTCAACGTGCTTCCCCCCAGCATCGAACCGCACGCCACAGGTCATATCATTGAGCAAGAACAACTCGTGCAGCAAATTCTCGACAATGGCTATGCTTACGAATCGAACGGCTCTGTCTATTTCGACGTTGTAAAGTATAATAAGGACCATAAATATGGCATTCTTTCAGGCCGTAACCTTGAGGATGTGCACGATGCTAGCCGCGAACTCGATGGCGTAGGTGAGAAGCACCACCAAGTGGACTTTGCCTTATGGAAAAAGGCTCAGCCAGAGCACATCATGCGTTGGCCTTCGCCCTGGAGCGAGGGTTTCCCTGGTTGGCATTGTGAATGTACCGCCATGGGACGCAAATATTTGGGTGCTCACTTCGACATACACGGAGGAGGCATGGATCTTGTTTTTCCCCACCACGAGTGTGAAATAGCACAGGCCGTGGCTTCACAGGGCGATCAGATGGTGAAGTACTGGATGCACAACAACATGATTACCATAGCCGGCAAGAAAATGGGCAAGAGCTACAACAACTTCATCACACTCGACCAATTCTTCACCGGTTCGCACCCCTTGCTCACGCAGCCCTATTCGCCCATGACGATTCGCTTCTTCATCCTGCAGGCACAGTATCGTTCTACGGTAGACTTCTCCAACGAGGCGCTACAAGCTTCAAAGAAGGGCTTCGACCGCTTAATGGATGCCGTAGCTCAGCTCGACCGCATTGAGCCTACCGAGAATGGCACACTCACCGAAGCCTATGCCGAAGAAGTGAGCACAAAATGCTATGAAGCTATGGACGACGACTTCAACTCGCCCATCGTCATCAGCCACCTTTTCGATGCTGCTCGCGTAATCAATCAGTTGGTCGACAAGCAGCAGACGATTACTCCCGCAGGATTGGAAGCTCTAAAGAAGGTAGTCAACACTTTCGTGTTCGACATTCTCGGTCTGAAGAGCGAAGCCGCAGGAGGCAATGCGCAGCGCGAAGAGGCTTATGGCCACGCTATCGACCTCTTGCTCGAACTCCGTGCCAAAGCCAAGGCTACCAAAGACTGGGCTACGAGTGATCAAATACGCGATGAATTGGCTTCCTTCGGTTTTGAAGTGAAGGACACCAAGGATGGCGCTACATGGAAACTCAATAAGTAAGTACAAAGGAAGCCCCACCAAAGGCTCCCGAAACAGGATGATTGCCTTGATGTATTATAGATGAGATTCTCTCATACGCACACACGTACACGTGCCGCAGACGATTTTAAGGCGATTATTCTATACTGCTTGCACTACCCTATTTTCGGGTAAGTGGATTATAGAATCATTATCCCCCCTGCAGAATTGAAGTGACCCCCAAAAGTTTTGTGTCTAACTTTTGGGGGTCACTTCAATTCTGCATAGGGGGATAATTACTTTTGTTCCATGGAATACGTTTCTAGACTTGAGAGTGTATCGTGAGTGTGACGGACGAGTACAAACAAAAGTAAGGACGAAGAAAATTCAACTTATCTCACTGAAGTTTTACCACCCTCATTTCAGCTATTTGAGTAATCGTTTTCTTTAAAGGAATATCTGAAAGTCAACATATTTCATGGGCTTCCAACCCGTCCTTTTATTTCTTCTTCTCCCCCTCCGACACTGGGTAAAAATGTCTTTCTTCGGTACATGCAAATTCATTTCTCTGCGTAAATAGAAAATACTCATTTGTGAACAGAGGAATGCATAAGCAGCGACGGAGTGTCCCGAACTTCGTCATTATCAAGCTTAAACCTAGGCCATTCCATTTCTATTTGAAGACTTTACCGTCGTTCACTGGGCGGTGTACGCTCTACCGGACGGCAGCGGTAGAGCTACCGGACGGCAGTGGTAAAGCTACCGGACGGCAGTGGTAAAGCTACCGGACGGCAGTGGTAGAGCTACCGGACGGCAGTGGTAAAGCTACCGGACGGCAGTGGTAAAGCTAC
>ENA-ORRH01000614-ORRH01000614.1-human-gut-metagenome-genome-assembly--contig:-NODE-614-length-25345-cov-3.72614_pt1 | contig 25345 bp, 24 predicted proteins | sample MGYA00242173_ERZ509130 | MGnify/ENA primary metagenome ERZ509130 (study PRJEB26280, sample SAMEA2338633) | human gut metagenome | biome: human gut; feature: human-associated habitat; material: faeces... | reverse complement strand
CATCCCTGTACCAGCGTTGCCTGTTGCCAGACGAAATTCCAAGTGCCCCTAACAGCCCTTATCAGGCATCTGCGCTTCGACGATCAGTACCAATATTTTGTCAAACATAGAAAAGACAGTTTTTATCGTAAAAAGAAAAACAGACCTCTTAGAACGGTGACGTTTCATCATATGAAAATCAATGTGCTTCGACTGCTGCAAAATTTTTTAATAAATTTTTCTCCCACATCGCAATCCACTAATTCTGCCAGTGAATCTCACCCGCATCAGGAACCGCAAACCGGATTAACTCTGCACTGTCCAGGTTCTCATGATGCATATCGATTCCGTTAATTGAATGATTATCATAGGTCGTATAGTAATAAATCCCCTTATCTGCATTGCAGCAGGAAGTATAGATTGTAATTTCATATTTCCCATCAGCAACTTCACAGCATCCCCGCTGCTGGTCGACGGAACCTAAGATATGAAAGAACTGGCTGACACTTTCGATTTCTGAACTGCCGGAAATGGAATGTAGTCTGGTGAAAGCAACCCGGATAAAACGGGATTGGGAAGATAAATCGCCCGGCAGACCCAAAGCCCCCATACCGCGGCTGTAAGCCTGTAAGTTGAGTTTGTCGGAAAAATGATTTTCCGGCTGCCTGGATGAGAGAGCCGCATAATTATTTAAAGCAAACATCTGCATTGGAAAAGGTGGATTGTTGGTCAGCACACCGGCAGGATTGTCATAGATATGAAGCCCGTCTGCCATGGATTCCACAACGATGTTTTCACTTTTGTCGGCAATCATCCAGTGAAGCTGTGCTGCCGGAAAATGGCTGGCAAAAACAGTTCCAACGAGATTCATCTGCACTAATTTTTCTCTGGCTTCTGAAACAGAAGCACACTGGCTTAGAATCCATGGAATAAATTCAAATTGTGCAACATTTTCCTTTGTATCAATAATATCAGCATAAGCGGCATTTCCCACAAAGTTAAGCCCTGCCATGCAGACACCTTTTTCATTGCAGGCATCATAATAAAGAGGATAGTCAACACCATTGTCCGGTGCTACATGAGCCATGCCAATCATGGCATAGTGGGAGCTTAAAGTCCCGGCATGACGGAAATGAAACGGATAGTTGCGGGGGGTAATGGTGACTTCATCGCCATAGGAAAATTCATAATCAAGGGTTCTTCCCATGTAGAAGTTCTTTGTTTGATAAGTAGCTGCGGTGCACATAAAATAGCCTCCTTTTATCTTTCTTTTGTATTAGTATTCTGCTGAAAAATCAGATTTATGTAATAGGACTATTATAACGTGGATACAGGGGTAAATCAAATTAAGAAATAATGAGAAAAAATATCGATAAGAAAGGTATTATTTTCAATAACAGGTGTTATAATACAACTGGATTAGAAAGAACTAACATAAAGTAGTAACAACTAAGAAAGGAAGCACATTATGGGAAGATATTATCGGATGTCTAAAAAAGTAACAGAGGATCAGGTAAAAGAAATTCTTCGTGAAACATTAGAATTAGAAGATGTAGAGGAAGCAGAATATGAGGCAGAGACACAGCTTCTTAAAATTGTAACCAAAGATAACCAGTTTGCAGGTGTTATGACCAGAGTGGTAAATATCTGCAGCAGAATCGGCAAAGGAGCAGAATTATCATTTGCAAAATTTTTCATTGAAGGATAGAAAGTGAAGGGATTATTTGAAAGCTTGTGAATATTGCGGCACATCTCCATGATATTGGAAAAATCGGTGTTCCGGATGCTGTTTTAAATAAAGAAGGAAAGCTTGATGATGAGGAATGGGAGGCAATGAAGAAACATCCCTCTATTGGAGCTGCGATTCCATTGATGCCATGACTTCAAACCGGAGTTATCGCAAAGCACATGATTTTGATTACTGTTATCAGGAAATCAAAAATAATCTTGGCAAGATGTATGACCCGATTATCGGACAGTATGTCTTAGACCACTGGGAAGAAATTATTTCCGTAATCAAAATTTCAAGATAAGATTCTATTGTTGATAAGAATTCTCAATAACGAAAAAGAGTATGGACAATGGGTTTTAATGGCGGTAAGCTAAAAAACAAACAGAAATAGGAGGAATACATATGTTTGATTTTGTGAAAAAATTTAACTGGAAGAAGACCGGAATCTTTGCTGCCGGTGTATTGTTTGGAACAGCCGGAATTAAAATATTAGGTAGTAAGGATGCAAAGAAAGTCTATACAAACTGTACAGCAGCAGCATTACGTGCAAAGGAATGTGTCATGAAGACTGCTTCTAATATCCAGGAAAATGCAGAGGATATTTATGCAGAGGCACAGCAGATTAATGAAGACAGAGCTGCTAAAGCAGCAGAATATACAGATGAATCTGTAGAAGATGCAACAGAAGAAACTGTAGCAGAATAAACATTGGACATGCGATTTTGCTCGTTGTTCATGTAAACTATGAGAATCACCTTCAGAATATGCTGTAGGTGATTCTTTATCTAAGGAAGTATGTAATATGAGATTTGTTATAAAACATGAGATAAAAGGAAGACTTCGTATTCATATCATTCAGGGCGGGATGAGTTTCCGCCAGGCAGATATGATGGAATATTACCTGAGTAACTGCAAATGTGTCACTTCAGTGAAAGTAAATGAACGTTTACAGGATGCAGTAGTCTGTTATGTGGGAAATCGTGAGGAGATGATAGAGACACTGCGTCATTTCTCTTATCAGAAAGTGGATGTGCCAGAGACTTTTTTACAGAATTCCGGCAGGGAGCTGAACCGGACTTACTGGGACAAGCTGGTAAATAAAGTGGTACTCCGTATGGGCAGTAAGATGTTCCTGCCATATCCAATCCGCGCAGGAATTACCATGGTCCGTTCCGTGAAATATTTGTGGGCTGGAGTGTCTGCATTGGCGAAGGGCAGGATAGAGGTTCCGGTGCTGGATGGAACAGCTATTGGAGTCTCTCTGCTTCGCAATGACATCAATACAGCAGGTTCCATTATGTTCTTACTGGGCATTGGAGAAATCTTAGAGGAGTGGACACACAAGAAATCCGTCGATGATCTGGCAAGAAGTATGTCCTTAAATATCAGTAAAGTATGGCTGTGTCAGGATGGACAGGAAATACTGGTATCGGCATCTGAGATTAAAGAAGGCGATGAAGTCTGTATTCATATGGGAAATGTCATTCCGTTTGATGGCGTGGTAACGGAAGGGGATGCGATGGTAAATCAGGCATCCTTAACCGGCGAATCCCTTCCGGTGCATAAGAGTGTAGAAAGTTATGTCTATGCCGGAACCGTATTGGAAGAAGGAGAACTGACCATTCGTGTCAAAGAAGTAAATGGCTCCAGCAAATTTGAAAAAATTGTCACGATGATTGAAGAGTCAGAGAAGTTAAAATCTTCCCTGGAAAGTAAAGCCGAGCATCTGGCAGACCGCCTGGTTCCGTATACATTACTAGGAACAGGCATTACCTGGCTCTTTACCAGAAATGCCACAAAAGCATTAGCAGTTCTTATGGTGGACTTTTCCTGTGCATTAAAACTTGCAATGCCGGTATCTGTATTGTCTGCAATCCGTGAAGCAAGTGTGCACAATATTACCGTAAAAGGTGGCAAATTCTTAGAGGCAATGGCAGAAGCAGATACCATCGTCTTTGACAAAACAGGTACTCTGACCAAAGCACAGCCTACCGTAGTAGATGTGGTTTCTTTTACGGATAAGCCCACGGAAGAGCTTTTACGTATTGCTGCCTGCTTAGAGGAACATTTCCCTCATTCTATGGCAAAAGCAGTTGTAGATGCAGCCCAGGAAAAGAATCTTGTGCATGAAGAACTACATTCTAAGGTGGAATATATTGTAGCCCACGGAATTTCTTCCACCATAGAAGGAAAGAGTGTGGTAATCGGAAGCTATCACTTTGTATTTGAAGATGAAAAATGTGTGGTTCCGGAAGGCTATGAAGAACAGTTTAACAGCCTTCCATCAGAATATTCACACCTTTATATGGCAATTGAGAACCGCCTTGCAGCCGTTATCTGCATTGAAGATCCGCTTCGTGATGAAGCAGCAGCCGTTGTAAATTCCTTAAAGACAGCCGGAATTAAGAAAGTTGTTATGATGACAGGGGATAGTGAACGTACAGCATCCGCCATTGCAGCAAGAGTGGGCGTAGACGAGTATTACTCCGAGGTACTTCCGGAAGATAAGGCAAGTTTTGTAGAGAAAGCCAAAGCAGAAGGACACAAGGTCATTATGATTGGTGATGGTATCAACGATTCACCGGCATTATCTGCGGCAGATATTGGAATAGCCATCAGTGATGGAGCAGAGATTGCAAGAGAAATTGCAGATGTAACTATCGGTGCAGATAATCTTTATGAGATAGTAACCTTAAAGGTGCTGAGTAATGCATTGATGAAACGGATTCATAAGAATTACCGGACAATTGTTGGGTTCAATACAGGACTGATTGTGCTTGGCGTGGCAGGAGTCCTGCAGCCAACCGTATCTGCATTACTTCATAATACATCTACCTTGGTAATTACCTTAAAGAGTATGCAGAATCTTTTGGATTAAAAATTTCCAGAAACAGAAATCTTACGGTTCAGGAAAAGAAAAATTTTGAATAGAAAATTGAAAAGAAAATTTTTCGAAAAACGGTTTACTTTCACACTTTAATATGCTAACATTTTTGTATTGAAATAAGTATAATACGAAAAGGAGAGGCAGAATGAGTAAGAATGTAAGAACGGAAGCAGTGGATCATTTGTTTGATGCAATCTTAAGCCTTGAAAATAAAGAGGAATGTTATAAATTCTTTGAAGATGTCTGTACGGTAAATGAATTACTGGCATTCTCACAGAGATATGAAGTGGCAAAGATGTTGCGTGAGCAGAGAACTTATCTTGATATTGCAGAGAAAACTGGCGCATCAACAGCAACCATCAGTCGTGTGAACCGTTCCTTGAATTATGGATGCGATGGATATGATATGGTATTTGCCAGAACGAATGTGAAGCCGGTAGAAGAAAAAAAAGAGGAAAAGAAAAACGAAGAGTAGAGATAAAATTAAAACGATATTTAATTTTTACACAAAATCATGTAAATGATAAAGAAAAGCACCGGTTCAAAAACTGGTGCTTTTTCGATTTACAGGAAATTACTTTCCTATAAAGTAAAAAACGCTCCGCGAAGATGTGCCAAGGCATATGGCTTTTATTCGTTCGACTTTTTCCCAGGAGCTTTTTTCTCTTCGGAAGCTTTCTTTTCTGCAGCACGCTGCTCATCTTCGGCTTCTTTTTCCATTTCTTTCGTCTCGTCAATCAGCTTTTCAATCAACATACACTTTACAAATACATCAAAACTTAACATACAGATAAAGGAAAAGGTATGAAGAAAATCCTGGTCTTCTTCCGGTGCATCTGCAAAGGTGGTAGAACTGGTATTGAATTTCTTGGTAATATCCTTCATCAGATTTTTTACCTCATCCCGTTCCAGACTGAACACCTCTTCATAGACAGTTGTCAGATTGAAATCTCCTTCTGCATTGAAGAAACGTTTTGCCAGAGGATTTAAGATACTTTCGATATCATTGATACTTAATATGCTTTTGAAATAATAAATGAAAATCAGCATCAGAATATGTTCTTTGCTGTATTTCTTCTTGACCGGCGGTGGAAGCAGATTGTTTTTTGCATAGTTATTAATCATGGTTTTGGTCAGAATCTTGTCATCGGGATGACGCTTGGAAGCTGCAAGCTGGGTATCCATGAAGGTTGTAATCTGATCCATGTAAAGGTCAATATTTGGAATACTTTCCGGACGGATATAGTCAATCCGCGACAGACTGGATAAAATACTGTTTAATAAATCTTTTGCATCAATTGTCATTTGAATTCACCTCATACCTATTATATAGTATTGAAAACTAGATAACAAGAAGAAAAATGACAGAAAGCATATACAATGACGCTGTGATGTGTAAATGACATTGCGTGATGCAACTACAATAGAATGGATATAAGGGAAAAGAACGCATGAATGCGTTCGACGGACAGTACAAAAAGAAATCTGAAAAGAAATACAGAAAATATGTTCCCATCCCTTAAGGAAGTATGGTATACTGAGCGGAGTGGTATTGAGGAGAGTAAAGGAGCATTATGAGTATATACGATTCATTAAATGAAGAACAGAAAAAAGGTGTATTTACAACAGAAGGACCTGTGCTGCTGCTGGCGGGCGCAGGCAGCGGAAAGACCCGTGTGCTGACCCACCGGGCGGTATATCTGATAGAGGAACTGGGAGTCAATCCCTATCATATCCTTGCGATTACATTTACCAATAAGGCTGCAGGCGAAATGCGGGAGCGTATTGATGACATGGTGGGCTATGGCTCGGAAAATATCTGGGTATCTACCTTTCATTCTACCTGTGTGAGAATTCTGCGCCGTTTTATTGACCATATCGGATTTGGAACCAACTTTACCATATATGATACAGAAGACCAGAAGACCATTATGAAGGATATCTGCAAGCGTCTGGAAATTGATACGAAGATGTATAAGGAAAAAAGTTTTCTTGCGGCCATTTCTTCTGCAAAGGACGAGCTGATCAGTCCGGAAGCATATGCCCTACGGGCGCAGGGAGATTTTCGGAAAATGAAGGAAGCAGCTGTTTACCGGGAATATCAGCAGGTGTTACGGAAAAATAATGCACTGGATTTTGATGATTTGATTGTAAAGACCGTAGAGCTTTTCCAGTCGGATATGGAAGTGCTGGATTATTATCAGGAGCGGTTCCGTTATATTATGGTGGACGAGTATCAGGATACCAATACGGCACAGTTCCAGCTGATTAAACTGCTGGCAGGCAAATATAAGAATCTCTGCGTGGTAGGTGATGATGACCAGTCCATTTACAAATTCCGTGGAGCAAACATTTATAATATATTGAATTTTGAAAAAGAATTTCCAAATGCAGTCACCATCAAGCTGGAGCAGAATTACCGTTCCACCCAGAATATTTTAAATGCAGCCAATGGGGTCATTGCAAATAATGTGGGACGAAAGGCAAAACGCCTCTGGACAGAGAATGAGGAAGGCGAAAAAATTGCATTTCATCAGTTTGAAACCGGATTTGATGAAGCAGACTATGTAGCAAAAGATATCCGGAGCAAAGTGCGGGAAGGCATGTATCATTACGGAGACTGTGCCGTATTATACCGTACCAACGCTCAGTCCCGGCTTTTCGAGGAACGTTTTATCACAGCCAGCATACCATATAAGATTGTGGGAGGCGTAAACTTCTATTCCAGAAGAGAAATCAAGGATTTACTGGCTTATCTTAAGACCATTGACAATGCCATGGATGATCTGGCGGTACGCCGTATTATCAATGTGCCAAAACGTGGAATTGGAGCAACGACATTAAGCAGGGTGCAGGATTATGCCGATGAAAACGGTCTTACCTTTTATAATGCCTTAAAAATGGCAGAAGAGATTGGCACAATCGGACGGGCATCTGCAAAAATCAGACCGTTTGTAATGCTGATTCAGAGTATGCGGAGCAAGTTGCCGTATATCAGTGTATCAGAGCTTTTGCAGGAAATCATTGAAGAAACCGGTTATGTCCGTGAGCTGGAAGCAGAAAATACAGAGGAAGCACAGCAGCGAATGGAAAATATCGATGAGTTGATTTCCAAAGCGGTTACTTATGAGGAAAGCGAAGAAGAGCCGACCTTAAGCGGATTCTTAGAGGAAGTAGCACTGGTTGCAGATATTGACAGTGTGGATGAGACACAGGACTATGTTGTGCTGATGACGCTGCACAGTGCGAAGGGTCTTGAATTTCCACAGGTTTATCTGGCAGGAATGGAAGACGGACTGTTTCCGGGATTCGGTGCAATCTGTGCGGAAAATCCAACAGCGGAAATCGAAGAAGAACGTCGTCTTGCCTATGTGGGAATCACAAGAGCCAAGGAGCGGTTGTCCATATCCTGCGCAAGAATGCGTATGATACGAGGAGAAACACAGTATAATAAGGTGTCCCGTTTCGTAAAAGAGATTCCGCGGGAACTTTTAGCGGGAACCATCCAGAAGGAAAAAATGCCGGATATTCCGAAACCAAGTATGATGGCGAAAAATGCATTTTCGGCAAAGCCGATGGCACTGCGCAGAACTGGCGTACCGGAGGCAAGAAACTTTGGCAATTCCGCAATGAAAAAGCCGTTGGATTATGCTGTGGGTGATACCGTTTCCCATCTGAAATTCGGCACCGGAGTCGTAAAGCAGATTATTGACGGCGGCAGGGATTATGAGGTTACCGTTGATTTTTCCGGTGTAGGTGTGAAGAAGATGTTTGCATCCTTTGCCAAATTGAAAAAGTTATAAAAATTTTATGAATTTGTAATTTTTTCTAGTAGATTGGGGAAACATATGCTATAATGAATTAATAAAAAGAGTTCTAGGTGGCAGGAAAATGAAAAGCTGTTGTTGGCATAAAAAGGAGTGGTCAGAAATGGAAAAAATGGAAGAATTAAAGAATTTATTAACCGCAAATGTGAACAAAGTAACAGAATTATTGCATAAAAAGGAGAAAGAGGAAATAATGGAAGAGAAGAAAAAATCAAAAGCTGGTTTAATTTTTGCAATCATTGGTATTGTTGTAGTAGTTGCTGCAGCTGCTTATGGATTATATCGTTTCTTTGCACCAGATTATCTGGAGGATTTTGAAGACGATTTCGATGATGATTTTGAAGATGATTTCTTTGACGAGGATGACGAGGAAGAGAAATAATCATTATCATTTGCATAATTTAACAGGTGAAGATGTAAAGGGCTGTGTGATATCATGCAGCCCTTTTACTGAGTGTGCCGGAAACGCTGCGGATGACATGTGTTTCTGGAAAAGAATTGTTCGTGTGAGGTAAGTATGAAAAAAGGTCAGGTATTACAGGGAACTGTTGCATATGTGGATTTCCCGAATAAGGGAGTCGTAAAAGTAGAAGAAGGAAAGCAGGTAATTGTAAAAAACGTATTACCGGGACAGGAAATTTCCTTTTCTGTAAATAAGGTAAGAAAGGGAAAAGGCGAAGGCCGCTTACTGGAAGTTTTGAAGAAAGCACCAAATGAGCTGCCGGAAGCACCATGCCCGCATTTTGGAATCTGTGGAGGCTGTACTTATCAGAATTTATCCTATGAAGATCAGCTTGCATTAAAAGGACAGCAGGTGAAGAAACTGATGGATGCGGTAGTAGACCTGGAAACCTACAGCTTTGAGGGCGTAAAAGCAAGTCCGAATGAATTCGGATTCCGTAATAAGATGGAATTTACTTTTGGGGATGAATATAAAGATGGCCCCCTTGCTCTTGGCATGCATAAGCGTGGCAGCTTTTATGATATTGTTTCGGTAACGGACTGTAAAATTGTAGATGAAGATTATCGGAAGATATTAAGCTGTGTGCAGCAGTATTTTGCAGAAAAAAAGATTTCCTATTATCACAGAATGCGGCATACCGGATATCTGCGTCATTTACTGGTGCGTAAAGCGGTAAAGACCAAAGAGATCCTGATTGACCTCGTAACGGCAGGCGCAGAGCATATACTGGATGGTCTGACAGAGGCAATATCTTCAGAAAAAGAATTGTTGGCTGGAATGAAAGATGCATTATGTAAACTTGATTTAGACGGCAGCATTGCAGGAATTCTTCATACGAAAAATGACAGTGTAGCAGATGTAGTAAAGGATGAAGGAACAGAGATTTTATATGGAAAAGATTATTTCTACGAAGAACTCTTAGGACTTCGTTTTAGAATCACACCATTTTCTTTCTTCCAGACCAACTCTCTTGGAGCAGAGGTGCTTTACCAGACTGCAAGGGACTATATCGGAGATACGCTGACCGAGAAGGCAGACAAGGTGGTATTTGATTTATACAGCGGAACCGGAACCATTGCACAGATGCTGGCACCTGCCGCAAAAAAGGTAGTGGGTGTGGAAATAGTAGAAGAGGCAGTGGAAGCCGCAAAGGAAAATGCGGCATTAAATGGTCTTGAAAACTGCGAATTTTTAGCCGGCGATGTCTTAAAAGTATTGGACGATATTACTGAAAAACCGGATTTTATCGTATTGGACCCTCCGCGCGATGGCATCCATCCAAAGGCATTGGAGAAGATTATCCGCTATGGCGTAGACCGCATGATTTATATTTCCTGTAAGCCAACCAGTCTTGCAAGAGACTTAGAGGTTTTAACCGCCAGAGGATATCAGGTGGAGCGGATGTGCTGCGTGGACATGTTCCCTTGGTCCGGAAATATTGAGACCGTGTGCATGCTTTCGAAGAAAAATTAAGTTTTCTCATAAAGGAGAGAGGGAGTAAAGATATGAATATAAAAAAGGATGGTTGTGATTTCAAAGAACTGGAGAATGTATTATCACAGTATATCGAGAAAGATCAGGTGGAAACTTTTGTTAAAAAAATATGCAGAAGTGGATATAGAAATCAAGAAGAATATTTTTATGTAGAACAATGTATACCGGAGGTTCCGAAGGGAACTTTCAGCTTGTTAGTTATGTCAAAAAAATATTATATAAATATGAAATTGACGACTTTATGGGTGCTGTGTGTGCTGCTTGATATAGAAATAACCAAGGGAATGGCAGTTGCACTTGGGGGCATGACAGGAATATTGAAACAAGTAGTATATAAGATAAGTGAAGAAAATGCGGAAAAATGTGTTTTGTTAGAAATTATAAGGAAAAATATGGAGACTTTAAAAGCGAGTAAAGAGTGCATTAATAATCATTTAGAATGCAAATATAGAGACGCTTGTGATATGTGTACCATAAAAGAAGATGACATTTGTTCTATATTACAGTCACTTACCAATAAGGGAATTATTAAAAAAATCGGAAATACATATAAATATATACTTTGAGGAGTGTAAGTTGCCCAAGTATACTTGTTCATTACTCGCATAAATAAAAAAAGTGGGCGGATTGCTCCACCCACTGCTGATAATCGATTGTTTTAATTGGACAACCTAACCGCTTTTAAACGAGCATTTTAATTGGATACTCTAACCAAACAAAGTACAGATATTTTAGTCTGTACTTTTATTTTATGGGCTTTAGCCTGTTGAGTGCATCGGAGTTTCTCCCAACGGAGAAATGGAGATGTGCGAAACAATAAACCACCTGCTATGCGGGTGGAGTCAAATTGCTTATAGCAAAAAATCACCTTTTCGTTACAATAGAGTTGTTCAGGCACTATTGCAGAAAGGAAAAGGTGATTTAATGGCAAATAAAAACAATGAATTGGCACACACAAAATGGATGTGTAAGTATCACATTGTCTTCACTCCAAAGTATAGACGAAAAATCATATATAATCAATTAAAAGTAGATATAAGAGATATTTTGAAACAGTTGTGTGCGTATAAAGGAGTGGAGATATTGGAAGGGCATTTAATGCCGGATCACATACATATGTTAGTAAGTATTCCGCCCAAATATAGTATTTCATCATTTATGGGGTACTTAAAGGGAAAATCTGCACTTATGATATTTGATAGACATGCAAATTTAAAATATAAATTTGGAAACAGACATTTCTGGTCAGAGGGATATTACGTATCTACAGTGGGATTAAATGAAGCTACGATAAGAAAGTATATACAGGAACAAGAAAAATATGACATTATGCAAGATAAGTTAAGTGTAAAGGAATATGAGGATCCATTCAAAGAGTAGTGAGAAAAAATAGCCCCTTCAAGGGGCTAATGTAACGAGTCAAGTGCAATAGTAACTTAAACGAAGAGAAAGTCTAGAGCACCTTGAGACGCTGTCGGGTACCAAGGGCTTTTAGCCAGCGTCCCGAGCCACCCCTTTTAGGGGTGGCAGCGACTATGGAAGTTTATAATTTATATCGGGTAATGCTTGACCAATTGGACGGGAAATGCATAGCCTGAAGTAATCTATTTTTTTGAGCTGGTGATGTGGCTGTGCAAAATCTATTAATTAGTTTTGTTAGTTCTTTTTTCAAAGATTTAAAATCATCTTTATCCAACAGGTATCGAAATGTTATGAGCAATGCAAACATATCATGTTTACCATAAAGATACTGAGTACCTTTTTGAGAAATCTCCATTTTCTTATGCAGCGCAGTATCGGGTATTTCGAATCTGGTTTCAAAAGAAAATAGCCGCTCATTATGTGCACATATATTACGAAATACAGTAAGTACTTTTAAATATTGGATTAATTCTTTCTCTGTAATATTGCCATAATGTACACTAACCTTGGATTTTATGCTTGGGAGCATAAATGAATACATTTTTGAAGTTTGACCAAGCGTAAGGGTTTTCATTATTACCCATAACGGAACATTACCATAAGTTTTTCTTTGGTAGACAACATAATTATGTTCTGTGTTCTGATTTGCTTCGTATGTCAGCATAGATATCAGTTTAGATATGTCTTGCCTGTTTTTTCTTGAAACATTGTAATTGAGCGGATTTAAATATGCTGATTGATTTTCTGAAAAAGCTTCACAAAAAGAGTAAGAAATCAGGGAACGGATTTTCTGCTCAATATGGCAAATATATTTGAATACAAGGGAACGAAGATTTTCGTCAAATTCATATAATGCAACAAGGTCAGTAAATTTTGTTCCATTTTCATATGTTCTGGTCATTGGATTATAAAATATATCTTTGTATCCATCAATTAAGGAGTAATAGCCAATATCATGCAATTTCCCCTCAGCATATGGCAAATTGGAAATATTAAGTTGTTTTTTCTGAGTCAGAATATTTATCTGATCAGAGTATGTAATAAAGGGTTTAATTGTTTTCTTTGGCATATTTTTCTCCATGTATTTTTGTACAAAAAAGGAAGGCCCGCAGGTCTTCCTTCCGGTCGCAGGCATCGCAAGTTTCTGCAACCTGATCACTAACAGATATGTTACCACTAATTTCCGTTAAATGCAAGCGGAATTTGGGCTGAATCTGCAGTATTATTATATGTAAAGCTTAAATTTTTATGATGACTTTATTTGAAAGGCACTTTTTATTAGAATAAAGTTGGAACGGATATATAATTAGTGTTGGGACAACAAAAAATTATTTTTCCGTAAAATTAGCAGATGTTTATGTATACATAAGAATTGCAGGTGATATTGTGAATATAGAAGCATATGATGCGGAGGCTTTAAGAAAGCTCGTCAGACTTCTTGAATATGAGAACAAGATTTTAAAAGAAAAACTGAGAAAAGAAAATATACCATATGATGAGGTGAATCCTTTTGAGCAAACCATAGATAATGTGGAAGAGTACGATCCAGACCAGAGAGAGCGTATCGTCAATCCACCGTTTATAATAGAGGAAATGGCGACACGCTTGGATGTGAAAAAAATTATTGCACATTTATTAGATTATATTTGATGGACGATTAAGATTTACAAAATCAATGGTAGCTACATATTTTAACGTAGATGTGAGAATAATTGAGAGATATGTTAGCGACAATTCTGATGAAATTACTGCAAATGGATATGAGATTTTAAAGGAAAAAACTTAAAGAATTCATGGATTGTGTAATAGCTCAGGATGTTCCCAACATAAATGTCGGGAACATTAGCAATAGAATACCTCAAATAGCAATATTATCCAAAAAAGATAATGCTAGGGATACCATGTATTCAGAAGTCTTAGATTTGATTGCCTCCTATGAATGTGGATTGGCTGCAATGATAAAAGATCAATCGGAACAATTGGGAAGAAAACTTAACAACTGGGAATTATCTGACCTTTTTACATCATTTGAAACATTGCCATTATGGAAACCATTAATAGTTAGAGCAAGGACGAAAATGGCTAGTCGAGATATGGCACTAAGAGATGCTTTTCATTATCAGTTGGAAGAGTATGTCAAACCATTAGATGCAGAAGAATATGAAAAATTCTTGGGTGTAGCTGGTGATGAACTCGAAAAGTTGATGCAAGAGAATAGTGATGTGTTAAAACGATTAAAGGAGCGTAGCTAATGGCAGAAATCAATTATATTACTATTGAAGAAGCCAAAGCTATTCACCAAGCTACCATAGAAAATAGTGGTGGTGGAGATTATGGCAAACTCGATACGGGAAAGTTAGAAAGTGTATTGTTTCATATACAGAATGATGATTATTATCCAACATTTTTAGATAAACTAGAGCATTTGTTTTTTGTGCATGTAAGTTTCATTGTTTTGCAGATGGGAATAAAAGAATAGCAATCACTTTTACGGCAATGTTTTTATTGAAAAATGGTTATATGGCAGTTGCACTTGGGGCATGACAGGAATATTGAAACAAGTAGTATATAAGATAAGTGAAGAAAATGCGGAAAAATGTGTTTTGTTAGAAATTATAAGGAAAAATATGGAGACTTTAAAAGCGAGTAAAGAGTGCATTAATAATCATTTAGAATGCAAATATAGAGACGCTTGTGATATGTGTACCATAAAAGAAGATGACATTTGTTCTATATTACAGTCACTTACCAATAAGGGAATTATTAAAAAAATCGGAAATACATATAAATATATACTTTGAGGAGTATAAGTTGCCCAAGTATATTTGTTTACTACTCGCAGAATTTAAAAATTTAGGACCCAAACAGACGTCCCCCTTACGTCTGTTTTTTCTTGCCAAAATGTATTATAATAGAAAGGAATTTTTAAGAAAAACGGAGGAGTTAGGAAAATGAAATCGAAATCCGGAAACAAAAAATTATGGATTGCAGTTATTATTTTTGTACTGATGATTGCCGGAGCAATTGGCAATCATTCTGATAATAAGAAAGGAAAGCCTGACAGTGAAAGTTCGGTTGCCACGGAATCGCAAGCTGCCATAGAAACTGAGACCAATATCAATACAGAGTCTGCCGGTGATACGGAGGATTTTGTTACCGAGGGAGTCATCAGTAATACCTATAAGACAGATAGCAGTTCCGCCGGACAGATGCAGGTGCATTTTATAGATGTAGGGCAGGGCGATGCCACCTTGATAGCTTGTGATGGGCACTATATGCTGATTGATGCCGGCAATAATGATAAAGGAACAACGGTACAGTCCTATCTTATGAGCCAGGGTGTAGAGAAACTGGATTATGTCATAGGAACACATCCGGATGCAGACCATATTGGCGGACTGGATGTAGTAATTTATAAATTTGACTGTGACACAATTATTATGCCGGATGTGGCAAATGACACCAGAACCTATGATGATGTGGTGCAGGCAATGAAGTCCAAGGGCTATCAGACCACTTATCCGGTGGTAGGAGAGACCTATACTCTTGGAGGAGCAACCTTTACCATTGTGGCGCCAAATGCAGACTATGGAAATGACATGAATGACTGGTCGGTGGGTGTGCTGGTGCAGAATGGCAACAACCGCTTCCTCTTTACCGGAGATGCAGAAGAAAAAGCGGAAGAGGACATTTTAAATAATGGAATTGATATTTCGGCAGATGTCTATGCGGCAGCGCATCATGGAAGCAAGACAGCCACAAGTCAGGCATTTTTAGATAAGGTATCACCGACTTATGTGGTAATCAGTGCCGGTGAAGGCAATAAATACGGGCATCCTCATGCAGAGGTGCTGAACCGTCTGCGGGCAGCTGGCATATCCGTGTTCCGTACCGATGAACAGGGTACGATTGTGGCAACGTCAGATGGAAATGATATCACCTGGAACTGCTCCCCATCAGAAAGCTGGAAAGCAGGAGAACCGACCGGAAGTAGTGATACCTCCCAAAATGCAGCATCTTCCGGAACAGGAACTTCAAATAATAATAGCAGCTCGTCTGTGGCGGATAATTCTTCAGGAGACAGCACAGCATCATCAGGCAGCAGTGATGCAGGTATAGCTGCAGATACATCCGGCAGTTCAAATAGTGACAGCAGTTCCGTTATGGTACATATTACAGACACCGGTTCAAAATATCATTCGGCAGGCTGCTCGTATTTGAAAAAGAGTGACCATGAGGTGACTTTGTCAGAGGCGAAGAGTATGGGCTTAACGCCATGCTCAAGATGTAATCCGCCACAGTAATTGTAATCAAATTACAAATGATTACAAAAAAATATGTAAATAAATCATAAATACATTCGTAAATTCACTTGCTATAATGTCCGTAACAGTTAAATAAGACAAAGAGCAGATGCAACGGTGCATATATTTTTATATATGTGCCGTTTTTTTTGCTTTACAGGAAATTGCTTTCCTGCAAAGTAAAAAACGCTCCGCAAGGATGTACACTGCGGCGTGTAAAGTGCATTTCTCATAGTTTAAATGAGTAGTTGTAGCTGCTTTCGTCATTAAGAACAGGAGGATAAAAGATGAAAAAATGGATGAGTATTTTGGTGACAGTAGTAATGCTGTGCGGTTTGCTGGCAGGATGTGGTTCTTCTGATGGGAAGAAATCCGATACAGCAGCAGAAACAGAAGGAAATACAGCGGAGGCTGTAGCAGATTCTGATATAAAGGTAGGATTTATCTTTATCGGAGATGAAAATGATGGTTATACTTATGCATTCTATAAAGGAGTGCAGGAAATGCAGAAAGAATATGGTCTTACAGATGACCAGATCAGTATTAAATGGAATGTCGGTGAAAATGAGGACTGCTACGAAGCAGCATGTGACTTGGCAGACGAAGGCTGCAATATTATCTTTGCCAACAGCTTTGGACATGAGGATTATATGATGCAGGCAGCCGAGCAGTATCCGGACGTAGAATTCTGCCATGCAACAGGAAATCAGGCAGCAGAGAGCGGACTTGACAATATGCATAACTATTATGTAGCAGTAGAAGAGTCAAGATATGTATCCGGTGTGGTTGCAGGATATAAATTAAATGAAATGATTGCAGATGGAACCATTACAGAAGATGAAGCAGTTATCGGATATGTTGGAGCATATGCATATGCACAGGTAATTTCCGGATATGATGCATTTTATCTTGGCGTAAAATCTGTTTGTCCTTCCGCAACCATGAAAGTAAAATACACAGGCTCCTGGGGCGACCAGTCAGCAGAATATGACGTTGCAAAGGCATTAATCGAAGAAGAAAATTGCGTGATTATCAGCCAGCATTCCAATACAACAGGTCCTGCATCTGCTTGTGAGGAATTAGGCGCATATGTAGTTGGGTATAACATTTCCATGACAGATACAGCTCCAAATGCAGCATTAACTTCAGCATCTTTGGACTGGGGTCCATATATGAGCTATGCAGTAGGATGTGTATTAAATGGAGAATCCATTGATGCAGACTGGTGTAAAGGATATCCGGACGGAGCATGCATGATTACAGATATCAATAAAAATGCATTTTCCGAGGAAACTTACAGTGAACTTACCACCAAGGTGGATGAAGTAGAAAAAGCACTTACTGATGATACCATGGAAGTATTTGATATCAGCACATTTACAGTAGATGGAAAACAGTTAGATGAAAGCTATGAAGATTCCAAAGGAAATAAACCAATCTGGGATGGAGCATATCATGAATCCTATTTCTTCTCAGCACCGGACGTAACATTTATCGTAGATGGTATTACAGAATTAAACCAGGTGGTTTAGGTTGAAAAAGAAGATGATATAAAGGAAAAGGGGATTGCTGCAAAATGGGGAAAACTTCCCTGTTTTGCAGCCCTTTCTATAAGGAGGTAGGCGCATGGAAACAAAGTGTGCGATTGAATTGAAAGGAATTACCAAAAGATTTGGCAAAGTGGTAGCTAATAAAAATGTCAGCCTGAGTTTAAAAAATGGTGAAATACTCTCAATTCTCGGTGAAAACGGAAGTGGAAAAACAACACTTATGAATATGCTTTCCGGCATTTATTTCCCGGATGAAGGAGAAATTATTGTAAATGGACAGGAAGCATGCATCCGCTCTCCCTTTGATGCATTTCAGCTTGGAATCGGAATGATACACCAGCATTTTAAACTGGTTGACGTATTTACGGCAGAGCAGAATATCATCATGGGACTTCCCGGAAAAAACAGGTTGGATATGAAAGCAATATCCAGAGAAATTCAGACATTAATCGAAAAATACGGTTTTGAAATGGATACCAGGAAGAAAATTTATGAGATGTCCGTATCCGAAAAACAGACCGTTGAAATTATGAAGGTTCTTTACCGTGGCGCGAAGATTTTAATTCTGGATGAGCCTACGGCAGTTTTAACACCGCAGGAAACAGAAAAATTATTTTCTGTCTTACGCCGTATGAAAGAAGATGGCAAAGCAATCATCATTATTACGCATAAATTACATGAGGTTTTAGATATTTCCGACCGTGTGTCGGTGCTTCGAAAGGGCGAATACATTGGCTGTGTAGATACCAAAGATGCCGATGAACTTTCCCTGACAGAGATGATGGTAGGAAAAAAGGTAGAACTTGATATAGAGCGTCCGAAGCCCCAAAATGTGAAAACACGAATCAAAGTAGAACATCTTACCTGTACCGACCAGTATGGAGTGAAGATGTTAGATGATGTTTCTTTCGATATAAAGAGCGGTGAGATTCTTGGAATTGCCGGCATTGCAGGAAGTGGGCAGAAAGAACTGCTGGAAGCAATTGCCGGACTTCATGCAGCAAAGGATGGAAGCCGGATTACCTATTACACAGATGAAAAAGAGGAAGTAAACCTGATTGAAATGAATCCGCTGGAAATGAAGAAGCATCAGGTATCCATTGCCTTTGTCCCGGAAGACAGACTTGGTATGGGACTGGTTGGAAATATGGATATGATTGACAATATGATGCTGCGGAGCTATCGCAACGGAAAATCATTTTTTACAGACAGAAAGAAGCCGGCACTTCTTGCAGAAAAGGTAAAAGATGAGTTAGAGGTCGTGACACCGGGAATTAAGACAGCAGTAAGAAAGATGTCAGGTGGAAATGTCCAGAAGGTTCTGGTAGGAAGAGAAATTGCAGATAATCCACAGGTTCTGATGACGGCTTATGCCGTAAGAGGACTGGATATCAATACATCCTATGCGATTTATCATTTACTGACAAAACAGAAGGAGCAGGGAGCAGCAGTAGTTTATGTGGGGGAAGACCTTGATGTATTACTTTCCCTGTGTGACCGGATTCTGGTTTTGTGTGGAGGATGTATTTCAGATATTTTACCGGGAGAAGAAGCAACCAAGGAACAGGTAGGATATCTGATGACACATAAAGGAGGTGCAGGAAAATGAATGAAAAACAGGCAGTAAAAAAGGAACCATTCTTACGATTAAGCAGAAGAGATGACCTTCCGTTCTTAAAATCCTGCGGAATCCGTTTGATAGCAGTGCTTTTGGCATTGGTTTTATGTGGAATATTATTGTTCTTCCTGACAAAAGAAAATGCTTTTTCCGTATACCGGACCATGCTTTACGGAGCACTTGGCTCCAGCCGGAAAATCTGGGTAACAGTCCGTGAAACCATGTTTTTACTGGGCGTATCTGTGGCACTGACACCGGCATTTAAAATGAAATTCTGGAACATTGGTGCGGAAGGACAGATGTTAGCCGGAGCAATTGCAACATCGGCAGTTATGATATATGGAGCAAATCTTCCGGCTCCGGTTCTTATGATATGTATGATTGGAGCCAGTATTCTGGCGGGGCTTGTCTGGGGATTTGGTCCGGCGGTCTGTAAGGCAAAGTGGAATACCAATGAGACATTATTTACTCTGATGATGAATTATATTGCGATTCAGTTTGCATCATTTTTCTCCGTATTCTGGGAAGCGGTAAAAGGAAGCGGAACCATTGGTGTTATTAATAAACGTTCAAAAGCCGGATGGCTTCCGACAGATTTCTTAAGCGGCATATTCGGCAGATATAATTTTGCAATTATTACAGTAATTGTTCTGGCATTGCTGATTCTTGTACATGTTTATATGAAATACAGTAAACAGGGCTTTGAGATTTCTGTAGTAGGAGAAAGTACCAATACAGCCCGGTATGCAGGAATGAAAGTAAAGAAAGTAATTGTCCGTACAATGCTGCTTTCCAGTGCATTGGCAGGCTTGATGGGATTTTTGATTGTAAGTGGGTCCAGCCATACGGTATCCACAACAACCGGAGGCAGCAGAGGCTTTACCGCAATTATTGTGGCATGGCTTGCAAACTTTAATCCGGTAGTGATGCTGATTATTTCTTTCTTCTTATGTATATTGGGACAGGGAGCTTCACAGATTGCAACGGACTATAATCTGAATGAATCAGCATCAGATGTAGTGTGTGGAATTGTATTGTTCTTTATCCTGGCATGCGAATTGTTTGCACGATATCGTGTTATTGTCCGGGGAAGAAAGGAGGATGCAGAATGATTTCATTTTTGATGACCGTATTACAAAAAGTATTTTCGATTTCTTTCCTGTGTGCAGCAGTAGTGCAGGGAATGCCACTTTTATATGGTGCTACCGGTGAAATCCTGACGGAGAAATCCGGTAACTTAAATCTTGGTATTCCGGGTATTATGTATATGGGCGGAATTGGCGGACTGACAGGAGCCTATTTATATGAAAACAGCGCAGACAGTATACATCCGGGAATCAGCGTATTGATATCGGTTGTATTTGCACTGGTATTTTCCATAATCGGAGGATTGATTTATGCGGTATTAACGATTACATTCCGGGCAAATCAGAATGTAACCGGTCTTGCATTAACAACCTTTGGTATCGGACTTGGCAATTTCTTAGGTGGTTCCATTTCAAGACTTGCAGGAACAGCCAGCCAGATTACCGTGTATACCACCGGTAAGGCATTTAAGACAACGATTCCGGTGCTTTCTAATCTGGGAGGAATCGGAAAACTGTTCTTCTCTTATGGCTTTTTAACTTATCTTGCAATTGTGATTGCACTGATTTGTGCTTACATTTTAAAGAAAACAAGAGTGGGAATTAATCTTTCTGCAGTAGGAGAGAATCCGGCAGCAGCAGATGCAGCAGGCATTTCCGTAACAAAGTATAAATATGTTGCAACTGTACTGGGAGCAGCAATCAGTGGTCTTGGTGGTTTGTATTTTGTCATGGAATATTTAGGTGGAACATGGCAGAATAATGGATTTGGTGACAGAGGATGGCTTGCCGTAGCATTGGTTATCTTTGCTTTATGGAGACCGGCGAGAGTCATCTGGGGAGCAGTCCTTTTCGGTGGATTGTATATTCTATATTCCTATATTCCAATCAGCGGACTGATTCAGGAACTTTTCAAAATGCTGCCTTATGTAGTAACCATTATTGTACTGATTGTAAGCAGTGTAAAGAAAAAGAAAGAGAACCAGCCGCCGATGGGACTTGGAATTCCTTATTTCAGAGAGGACCGGTAATAACGCCATCCCCTGAAGGAAGTAATATCAGTTGCATCGGACAGAGCATAAGGCTCGCAGATAAATCCGATTACAGAAGTTTCGTCGGAAAGAACAATCTTTCCAAGTCCCAGTGGAGAAGGAATCATGGATAAGAATTTTCCTAAGGCTTCATAGGTAAGAGAGAAAATCTCCACCTCGATGGAAGAACCACCTTCTTCACAGCGGACAAGACCGGGCTTTTCCGGAAAAGTCGGAATTGCATATAATTTGTATACAGGTGCTGTATTGGCAACGGAGACAAATTCCGCATTTAAATCCGTAAGCTGATGGTTTAAAGAAAAGCCACGCATATGAAGTCCACATACAGCAAGTTGAATTGTTTCAGACATGGTAACATCATCCTTTCAGGTATTATATTTTTCTCTTATTTTACTGAAAGCGGGGACAGGATGTCTTGTAAACAGAAAACAAAAAAACATATTGTTTCTTGTAATAAAATAACAAAAGATTCAGGAGGTAAAAAGAATGAACGCAGTTTATGTAGTACCAACCAAGACACCAAGTGATGTGTCAGGAATTCAGAAGCTTATTGATGAGAAAGTAATTGCACCGGAGGACATCATAGCAGTACTGGGAAAGACAGAAGGTAATGGATGTGTCAATGACTGGACCCGTGGATATTCTGTCGATACATTAAAGCATTACTTTACAGGATTGATGAATGAAGATGCGGCAGAGAAAATCATTTATGTAATGTCCGGCGGAACAGAAGGAATTTTAAGTCCACATCTGGCACTGATTTGTAAAAATGATAAAGTCTGTGATTGTGGTCTGGAGAAATCTTTAGCAGTCGGTGTAACAAGAACGCCAGCCATTCTCCCGGAGGAACTTGGAAGAATGCGTCAGGTAGAACTGGTAGAAGCATCCGTAAAAGAGGCAATGGCAAGTGCAGGTATCGAAGACCCGAAGGATGTTCATTTTGTTCAGATTAAATGTCCGCTGCTTACTTCACAGCGTATTAAAGAAGCAGAGGAAAGAGGAAATACAGTTGTAACACAGGATACTTATAAATCCATGGGATTCTCAAGAGGTGCATGCGCATTGGGCGTAGCTTTGGCATTAGGTGAAGTGCCGGAAGGCTCTGTAACAGATGAAACGGTCTGTCATGACTGGAGTCTTTATAGTGAAGTGGCATCTACATCAGCAGGTATTGAATTAATGGAATGTGAGATTATCCTGTTTGGTAATGCGAAAGGTGCAGGAAGCTGCTATTACATGGAACATGATGTTATGAAAGATTCCATTGATGCGGAAGCTGTTATGCGTGCGATGGATAAAGCAAGGCTTGGCTATCTTAGAACAAAGAATGATGAATCAAGAGAATTCGTTCATATTCTGGCAAAAGCAGAATCAGATCCGACCGGATATGTAAGAGGCAGAAGAAATGCCATGAATGAGGATTCTGATATTAATCATACCAGACATGCAAGAGCTGTTGTTGGTGGAGTCTTAGCATCCATTGTTGGTGATCCGATGATTTATGTTTCCGGCGGTGGAGAACATCAGGGTCCTGCCGGTGGCGGCCCGGTAGCTGTAATCGGCAAAGTAAAGGCTTAAGCCTGCAATCCCGCAGGGGGACAGATGAAACAGGACTTTTTAAAAAATGAGTATGGAAAGGATATTTTGGATTATGAGTGTTGGAATACCTGCAGTTCTTAGGTGCATGTTCTTATTGCTTATAAACTGTCTTTCCTTTGCTTTCATAAACTTGTGAGTACTGTCCGTCCGGTACGGATTCCACATGAAGCTTGCAAGGGGCACTAAGAATTTCGAATTATATCTTTTGATATCTGGCAACCGGCGCAAATTCACATCCATGTTCATATGCGCCTCGCTGGCACATCCCTGTGCCAGCGTTGCCGGGTGCCGACGAAATTCTAAGTGCCCCTAACAATCCTCAAAAGGAATCCGAAACCGGGCGAACAGTACCGCAAGTTTGTGAAACATTGGAAAAACAGTTTTTATCGAAAAAATAAGAACATGCACCTTAGAAATGCGGTATTTCGATACAAATTCAAAATATCCTTTTCATAGTATATTTTTTAAATAATTCCGATTGGCTGCATCCCCCTGCGGTATTGCGGAGCGAAAGCTTTCGTGCTATACTTTGAGCAAATTTTATAGCAGTATGCAATACATACAAAGGAGTTGAGGTCATGCGTGTGGGAGATGTACTCCGGCTAAGGAGCGTAGAAGGCTCAGAAATCGTAGCTGGCAATGAGTTCACGGAGCGCCTTGTGACTGGTGTTAATGTTATGGAAGTTCCAGACATTATCAACTGGGTAAAAAAGGGAGAACTATTGATTACATCCGGATATTCCTACAAAGATGATCCGGCTTCCTTTGCAGAGGTGATTCCAAAATTAGCGGCAAAAGGTGTAGCTGCCATCGGCATCAAAAGGAAAAGATATTTTGAAAAAATACCAAGGGTTGTAATTGATGCAGCGAAAAAGAGCCGGATGGTATTGATTGAATTAGATGAAAAAGTTGTATTTTCATCGGTGGTAAAAGAGATGATGACGGAGATTGTATCTTCGGAATATCATGCTCTTACCATTTTGCAGGATAGAGTGAATCAGCTGTCTGAAATGCTGGTACAGGGCGATGGAATTGCAAAATTCTTAGAGCAGTTAAGCGATTTATTGGGGAATCCCATTGTATTAATTAAGGAAAATGAAGAACATCTTCTCTTTGGAATCAAAGAGGAGGAGCTGCAGAAAGTAGGATTAAGTACCAGACTGTCTGACTATATGGCAGATGGCAGACAGGGCTTTTTTACCATGGACGCAGATGAAACAAGATACCGTATCTATGCTTATGCAATCATGCATAAAAATGAGCAGTTAGCAGAGCTGCTGGTTTTAGAGGTAAATAAAGAAATTACCAATGAAGATATGTTCCTGCTTCATCAGATTACTTATATGATTGGATTGGAACTGATTAGTGAAACCATTCGTACCAGAACAGAAATGCGTTATGTGGAACAGGTGATTCAGGACTGGATTATGGGCAAAATGGAAAGCAGCAGTAATCTGAGAATCCGCGCGGAAGTCTGTGGAATCAAAATTGATGACAGCAGGCATTACCGGGTTCTGCTTTTTCATATGGAAACCCAGAGCAATCAGGAAGTGCGTTATATGATAAACCGTTTCCAGAAGAACCTTAGGATGACGGAAGATATTTATCTGACACCGCTGGATGATACCATTGCGGCAGTGATTTCGGAAGAAAATTATCAGAACTGTATCGAGCGGATATTAGAAGAAGGCAGTTATATTCTGGGAAAAAACAGGCTTTCCCTTTGTATTGGCGGAGAGAGCAGCAAGAATTATGATTTGTCGGAAAGCTACAAAGAGGCAGTACAGATTTACCGCATCTGTGATAAACGGGGAAAATATCAGGAATTAAATTATTTTGATGATATTGGAATTTATGCATTGTTATATGAGATTCCGGTAGACAAGAAAATGGATAAATTTCTGAACCGTTATCTGACACCATTGATTCAATATGATAAAGAACATGAAAGCAATCTGTTTGAAACATTAAAGACCTACATTGGCTGTCAGGGAAATAAGAAGCTTACTGCAGAAAAGATGTTTACGCATTATAATACCATCAGTTACCGTCTGGAGCGTATCCACCAGATTTTAAATATGGATATTGAGGATGGAAAAGTAAGATTTGAAATACAGCTTGCTATTTTATTATATGAAATGTATTTGTAAATGAAATACAAAGGATTTCTTAGAATATTGTAAAAAGTTCATAAAGAAATAAAACTACCACTTGTTATAATAGAATCAACAAGTGACGAAGAGGTCGCAGACTGGAAACAGCCTGCGGCCTTTTCTAGCTTTACAGGAAATTGCTTTCCTGTAAAGTAAAAAACGCTCCGCGAGGATGCGCAC
>ENA-ORRH01000601-ORRH01000601.1-human-gut-metagenome-genome-assembly--contig:-NODE-601-length-25719-cov-22.2017_pt1 | contig 25719 bp, 20 predicted proteins | sample MGYA00242173_ERZ509130 | MGnify/ENA primary metagenome ERZ509130 (study PRJEB26280, sample SAMEA2338633) | human gut metagenome | biome: human gut; feature: human-associated habitat; material: faeces... | reverse complement strand
TATTGGTTGAAGAAAGACGAAGATGATAATAGACCATTTTGACTTTATCATTCAGTTGGATAAATGCGAAGGACGAAAGAGAGAAAGTCCCTCCCTTTTAAGCACCACACACCACACCTATATAAATACACGCGCGCGAGAGACAAAATCACCTTGTTATGCGTTCAAAATCAGTCTATCCTATCGGTCTTTATCCATAGAGTCTAACGATCTTCATCGTTAGCACCTAATGATCTTCATCGTTAGCACCTATCGGTCTTCATCGTTAGAGTACTAAGATTTAGGTCGTAGAAACAGCTTAATCTTCATCGTCAAAGCAACCTTCTGGAAGGCCTAAATAATCCACGATAGGACTCCTTTAATCTGTAATAAGGAGCCCTATCGCCAGTTTGGGGATTATTTCTGAGTTGTACATTCACGTGCATGGCGCAAAGTTACGCCTTTTTATATTAACGTTTGTGTCCTACATTTTGCATCGGGGGATTGTAAGTGGCTTAAGGCAATATTAAATAGGCCCTTATTGCTTCTTTTGCAATATATGGAGTAACAAATTTGCGCGATAAAAAATTGAAAGTTTTTTAGGGGTGTGAAAGTTGGGCTAGGATACTCTCCCCTCCAACGAAGCATGAGACCATATATATAGGGTGGTTCTATAAATTCTGAAATTTATAGAACCACCCTTAAATAATATCAGCCTCTCGCTTTATATTGTGCGATGGTAGGATAGAAATTTTCAGGTGTGAAAGGGAACTTTCCTATTGTTTGTTTGGGAAAATTAGTGTGCAGGTTTTACACCTCTGACGAGATAGAAGAAAATGTGTACTACACCGAAAATGACAGCCGTCCACATTAGGATGCGATTCTCATGCCAGCCTACGGTTTGTTGGTGCCAGAAACCAGTGATGATGCAGAGGATGGATATGAACACACCGATACAACTTAAAATGCTTTGGCCATGGCGTCGAACGCTCCCACCGCCCACGACGCTATGTTTTACGCCATAAAAAGAATAAATGTCTAGTCCGATAATCATCCATATCACGAGGCGAATCCACGTTTCGGCTGGGAGAAATAACATCATTCCCACACAGCAAACAACTCCTGCAGATGGAATCCAAGGCACGAAGGGAGTTTTGAATCCACGAGGAGCATCTGGTTGTGTGCGACGCACTACAATAACGCCAAGACATACGAGAGAAAAAGCGAAAAGTGTACCGATGCTTGTCATCTCACCAGCAACATCGGGCGGAACAAGGCCAGCGAGCACGCAGATAATCACCATGAATAGCATGTTGCTGCGTGCGGGAGTGTGAAAACGTTTGTGTAGGTGAGAGAAAATGGGCGGGAGCAGGCCATCTTTGCTCATGCTATAGAACACGCGGCTTTGTCCGAGCATCATCACCATTACTACACTAGCATAGCCCAATAGAATTGCTACGATGATGCCGCGGTTAAGCCAAGGATAGGCTGGTACAACCGTTCCATCCGAGAGAGTCGGCCCCATATGAGCTACGGCTGTTGCTGCTGGAGCAATGCTGTCTGCACCAATATATTCGTGATAGTCTACCACTCCCGTCATGACGAAGGAGAATATCATGTAAAGTATGCTGCAGATGATGAGCGAACCGAGAATGCCGATAGGCATGTTCCGGCGCGGATTTTTTGTTTCTTGTGCCGCAGTGCTCACAGCGTCGAAGCCGATATAAGCAAAAAATACGATGGCAGCGCCACGCAAGATTCCCGACCATCCGTAATCGCCAAAGTTGCCAGTGTTGGCGGGTATGAAAGGTGTAAGATTGTCGGCTTTGATATATTTGAACCCGATAAAGATGAAGGCAAGTACCACGGAGATCTTGAGCACAACCATGAGATCGTTGAACTTAGAACTCCCCGCAGTTCCTCTCATTAAAATGAACGATAGTAGGATGACGAGTAAGGCCGCGGGCAGATTGAACACACCCCCATCGGAAGGGCATGCCGTGAGTTCTATGGGAAGTGGATGACCAATGTCTGACATCATAATGCAGAAATATCGGCTCCACGAGATACTGATGGCTACAGCCGCCACGGCATATTCGAGCACGAGATCCCATCCGATAATCCACGCCACGAGTTCCCCCATGGTAAAATAGGAATATGTGTAAGCTGATCCCGATACGGGGAGCATGGAAGCGAACTCTGCATAGCAAAGGCCAGAAAGCGCACAAGCAATGGCTGCTAGTGCAAAGCTAATGACAATGGCTGGACCTGTATGTTCGCCTGCCACAATGCCCGTGACAGAGAAAAGTCCTGCACCGATGATGACGCCCACACCGAGGGCTATCAAGCCTCCTGGACCGAGGACGCGCTTTAAGCCTCTGCCTCCTTCGTTTTCTGCTTCGTGAAGAAGTTCGGCTGCTGTTTTTTTAACGAATAAGTCCATTTAGTTTTTTGTTTTATAGGATAGTCAATCCCTAGATATATTATGTTTCTTTGGTGGCTTTAGCCTCTTACTCTTTTTTATTCACCGTGGCAGGGCGGAAACTCCTTACCAGATAATAGAAAATATGTATGAGACCAAATAATGTACCAATCCAGAAGAGAGTCTTGTCGGCTTCCCATCCCAATGTCTGTTGGTGCCAAAGGGCGGTGATGATGCATAGCACGGCTACAAAAATGGCAATAGCATTGAGCACCGTCTGTCCATGTCGTCGATCCGTTCCACCACCAATGTGGCTATGACGCACGCCATAGGAAGAATAAACGTCGAGGCCAATGAGCATCCACATGACAAGGCGAATCCATGTGTCAGCGGGGAGGAAAAGCATCATGCTCACACAGCAAAGCACACCTGCTGCTGGAATCCAAGGTACGAAGGGTGTTTTGAAACAACGTGGGGCATTGGGTTGTGTGCGTCGTACGACAATGACGCCCAAACAAACCAATGAAAAGGCCAAAAGTGTGCCAATGCTCGTCATCTCGCCCGCTACGCTAGCAGGCACTACTCCTGCAAGTAGTCCAATCACTGTCATAAATAGCAGATTGCTGCGTGCAGGCGTATGGAAACGTTTGTGTAGATGCGAGAAGAGTGGGGGAAGTAAACCATCTCGGCTCATGCTGTAGAACACGCGGCTTTGTCCAAGGAGTGTGACTAATACAACACTGGCATATCCCATCAAAATGGCTAATATAATGCCACGATTGAGCCAGGGGTAGGCTGGAACTACCGTGCCGTCAGGGCCTACGCTTCCCATGTGGGCAATGGCTGTGGCTGCGGGAGCAATACTGTCGGCACCCTTGTAAGCATGATAATCCACTACGCCCGTCATTACTAAAGCAAAGGCCATATAGAGCACCGTACAGATAAGTAGCGAACCGAGAATGCCAATAGGCATATTCCGGCGAGGATTCTTTGTCTCTTGTGCAGCCGTGCTGATGGCATCGAATCCAAGGAATGCAAAGAACACAATGGCCGCTCCACGCAACACGCCCGACCATCCATATTCACCAAATACCCCCGTGTTGGCAGGGAGGAATGGAGTTAGGTTTTCGGCACGCATATAGCGCACGCCAATGCCTATGAAAATGATTACTACGGCAATTTTGAGTACAACAAGGAAATCGTTGAACTTAGAACTTCCTTTTGTGCCACGCATTAGAATGAGTGATAAGGCTACGATGAGCAGTGTGGCGGGAAGGTTGAATACGCCTCCATCGGCTGGGCATGCCGTCCACTCTATAGGAAGGTGTATGCCAATATCGCCTAGAATTACGCAAAAGTAGCGACTCCAAGAAATACTTACCGTCATGGCCGCTAAGGCATATTCGAGCACGAGGTCCCACCCGATAATCCACGCCACGAGTTCGCCCATAGTAAAATAAGAGTACGTATAAGCCGATCCTGCTACGGGAATCATCGAAGCAAATTCAGCATAGCAAAGTGCAGCTAGTGCGCAGCACACGGCAGCTAGAGCAAAGCTTAGAATAATGGCGGGTCCCGTATGCTCGCCGGCCACGATGCCCGTAACGGAGAAAAGTCCGGCACCAATGATGACACCTACGCCTAGGGCAATGAGCCCCCACGTGCCTAGTACGCGTTTAAGTCCCTTGCCACTATCGTTTCCTGCCTCTTGCACGAGTTCGTCAACTCTCTTTTTAGCAAATAAGTCCATTCGTCGTCTCTTTTTGTCAATATATATGCTGCAAAATTAGCAAAATGTTTTGTAATACGTGTTGTTTTAGTGCATTAAAGCAATGATTTGCTCTACTACGGTTATACATGCGTGTTTGATGTAGCTTGTTATTCTTACCATGGGGCAAAAACAAAGGGACATGTGCCCCATGATTGGAGTCTATGTCCCTTTGTTAGAAATAATCTAGGAATGTGAAACAAACACGCGTTGTTATCTATTCTCATTGGCTAACATCCTTCATGGGGATGGCGTGAGAACAGAATGTTTAAGTGTTAGTGAGTTAAGCGTGCACGTATGTACCAATTTTTTCTCCGCTGAGCACCTTTTTAAGGCTGCCGTATACATCCATGTTGAATACGTAGATGGGAAGTTTGTTTTCGCGACACATGGCTGTGGCCGTAACGTCCATTACCTTGAGTCCGCGGGCTAGCACCTCGTCGTATGAAATTTCGTCGAACTTTGTTGCCGAAGGGTCTTTCTCTGGGTCGGCAGTGTAGACACCATCTACGCGTGTGCCCTTCAGCATAACATCGGCTTCTGTCTCGATGCCGCGCAACGAAGACCCAGTGTCGGTGGTAAAGTAGGGGCTACCAGTGCCACAACTGATGATGGCCACTTCGCCACGCTCCATTGCTTCAATGGCTTTCCATTTGCTATAAAATTCGCCAATCGGTTCCATGCGTATAGCAGTGAGTACGCGGCTTTTTACGCCAATGGCTCCTAGTGCAGAACTTAGAGCTAGCGAATTAATCACAGTGGCACACATGCCCATTTGATCGCCCTTTACGCGGTCGAATCCTTTACCCGCACCGCTCAATCCGCGAAAGATGTTTCCGCCACCGATGACAATACTGATTTGTACGCCCATCTCCAAGGCTTCTTTGATTTGCTCTGCATATTCGTTAAGGCGTTTCACGTCAATGCCATAACCCTGTTCTCCCATCAGACTTTCGCCGCTGAGCTTGAGGAGAATACGTTTGAATTTAGCCATTTTTCTTCTATGTGTTAGTATGGACTCGTAGCTACGTTGTCCGTCTTTTTGATAATCTGGATGAGTTAGATGCTTATGTAAGGGCAAATTTACGAATTATTCTGTTACGAAGCCAGCCCACCTAGTTTATTTTTTACTTTTGGAAAAAGTGAGGCTTGCACTATGCCACGGCATGCTAGGTATGCCAAGAATGCCATCCATAAAGTGCTATTGCTCGCAGGAAAACATTCCAAAATGAGAAAGAATGTTGCGGTCGCAGCCATCATGCTGAAGAGCATGAAACGTGTAGATGTGGTTCCGATAAAAAGGCCATCGAAGAGAAAGGCAGTAAAACTTGCCACTGGTACAGCGCATGCATAGGGTAAGTAGTCTGTTGCACAAGTCACTACCGAGCTATTGCTAGTGAGTATGCGAAGAAGTCCTCGTCCGGTTATGGCATAAGTTGCTGAATAGATTGCGACTAATGCGATTCCCCAACCAAAAAGATAGCGAGTGAGTTTGTTAAAATCCTTCCTACTTCCTGCTCCGCAGAATCTTCCACCAAGAGCCTCGCCCGCATAGGCAAAGCCATCCATTACGTAAGAGAAGAGAATGAAAAATTGCATAAGTAGCGTGTTGGCTGCTAGTATGAGTTCTCCTTGCGCCGATCCGAACGAAGTAAAATAGCTCGTCACAGCGATGAGGCAGAGTGTACGCAGAAATATGTCGCGATTCACGCTGAAAAACTTCTTTAATGCATCCGTCTCGACGATATGCGTCCATCGAATGCCGTGTAATGCGTGCCGGTGACGGCAAAACCAGATGCCCAAGGCTATGGCGAACCCTGTATATTGCGCAATGAGCGTGCCCGCTGCCACGCCTCTTATTTTGAGGTGAAATCCAAATACGAGTAGACAACTCGCCGAAATATTGACTACATTCTGCAAAATGGCCGTGAGCATCGGTACACGTGCATCTTGCATGCCGAGAAACCATCCCGTTAGGCTGTAAAGTCCGAGCACTGCGGGTGCGCCCCAGATGAGCACTTGGTAATAATTGCGTGCATTAGTAGCTACCTCGGGCGAGGCAGTGACGAAGTGGAGTGTGAGATCGATGATAGGATGTTGTAGTAACCACAAAAGCATTGAAATTCCTAATGCCACGAACAGAGAGCGCAGTAGTACGCATGTGGATTCTTGTTCGTCGCCTCGGCCGTAGGCCTGTGCGGTGAGACCTCCTGTGCCCATTCGCAGAAATCCAAAGAGCCAGTAAGCCATGTTGAACACCATGCCGCCTAGGGCAATCGCACCGATATAAGAGGACTTGCCTAGATGACCCACGATTGTGGTATCGGCCAGGGCAAGTAGGGGAATGGTGATGTTGGAGATGATGCTCGGAAAAGCAATGCGTAGTATCTGTTGGTTCATGATGCAAAGGTACAAATTTAATGGAATTTGCAGACGTTGCTTATTCTCACTTCTTTGTACTGTACTTTCATCGATAGTTCGGGTGTAAGATCTTTTCGATGTAAAAATAGAATGGTGCGTACGTGTGAAGTGAAAATGGTGATTCATTTCAGATTTTTTTGTAACTTCGCGTATTGTAAGAAAACAAGTCCTAAAGTCCCCGCTTACGGGGCAGAATGATGAAAAGAACAAAGAAAAAACTTATTTACGTAGTAGTTGTATTGGTCGTGGTGTTGACTGCGCTGATACTTTACATATTCATCCCCCAAGCAAGCAAGAAACAAATGGATGCCCTCTGTCGAGTGAGGGCACGCAGTTGTTACGCTCTTGTGCTTGCGCCTAAGGATACTCTTTTTCTATCTTTACGCGATGATAGTTTGCGTAATGCTGCAATTCATGCAGATAGTCTGCATGATGAGCAAGACCAAACAGGAGTGTTTGTGTCGAATACAGGGTGTGTTGTTACTTCCGACGCGTTGGTAGATGGTGCACCATTGGAAGTGACGGGAAGAGCGCTTCAAGGTCGATTAGAACGGTTAGATACGATACTCTCAGAACGATTGGAAAAGGAAACGAGCGAGGTGGATGAACTTAATTATTATGCTCGAACTCACACCGTGGTGGACGATGGTTACAACGAAGTGATGGCCTATCGTGCCTTAGCCACGATGTACAAAGAACAGACAGATTCGGCTTTGCATAAGGTGAAAAAAGCTCTAAAAGACGCATTACGCCTGAAAGCTGTTGCGCAGGTGCATGCCGAGGTTATAACTCCCTATACGAAACATCCCGTGAAAGCCTATCTGAGGGAACATGGTGACGGACTATTGCTTCTCCAAACAGCCGACGAACTTCTACCGCAGGGCAGTACGCGCTTTTCGGTGTACCGCTTTGGTGTGCGTCATCTTAATAGTACGTTGCTCGCTTTTAACGATATGGGATGTCTGTCGCTAGGTAGCAAACCTCAGAAAGTTGGTCGGAAATCGGAACTCTTTCCTGCTTGCGAGGGTGGGGCCTGGGTGAATCGCTCGGGGCATTTATGTGGCATTGAGCGCGGCGGTCGGCGAGTTTCATCTTATGCCGTGGCTCGCTTAATGCGTAAGGCACATTGTTGGCCTGTATGGTGGAGTCTTAATCTGAAGGCATGGGTGAAAGGAATGCAAGGGACAGAAAAAGTGGCTACGAAGGAGAATGCTCCTCAAAAAGTATATGTGTGTCAACGATTCTTTGTGGCCGATAGTGCACGTTATGAAGGGGAAACATTAGAAACCGCCCAAGGTGTAAGACGCGAAGGGTATGGCGTGCTGACTCTTAAAGATGGCACTACGTATCGTGGACAGTGGTGCGCAGACTCCCTTCGAGAGGGGCAAGTACACTATGCTAAGGGACTATACGTAGGTCAACTTGATTCGCTGATGCGTCCCGATGGAGAGGGACGATTCTATGGAGCAGATGGTGCCTACTATGATGGGGAATGGAAAGCCGGTCGAAGAAATGGACATGGATTTAGTCTTAATGGTCGCCAAATGTTGCATTGTGGTTCGTGGAAAAACGATAGTTTTCAAGGCGAACGCATGATATATACTCGCGATCGTATCTATGGCATAGATATTTCGCGCCATCAGCATGAGAAAGGGAAAAAGAAATATGGTATCAATTGGGCTAATCTGCGGATTACAAGTTTGGGTGGTGGCCGTCGTGTGCAGGGACAGGTGGATTATCCCGTATCGTTTGTTTACATAAAAGCCACCGAGGGAAAGACGGTGTTTAATAAATACTACCCTTCCGACCTACGACAGGCGCGTCGGCATGGCATAGCGGTAGGGTCCTATCATTTCTTTAGCACACGCACTTCTGGTGCACAACAAGCTGCTTATTTTCTGAAAATGGCTTGGATAGCCCCGACCGACCTTCCGCCTGTACTCGATTTAGAACCTACGGATAAGCAGATACGCGACATGGGAGGTGATGAGGCTCTATTTCGTCAGGTGATAGCATGGTTGCGCATCGTAGAGCAGCGACGTGGTAAGAAACCCATACTCTACGTAGGTCAACTCTTTGTAAACAATCATTTGAAACATGCGCCTGCCGTTCTGCGTGGCTACGATGTGTGGATAGCTCGCTACGGCGAATTTAAGCCTTATGTGCGCTTGCTCCATTGGCAGCTCACGCCTTATGGCCGAGTGAGAGGCATCCATGGCGAAGTGGATGTCAATGTGTACAATGGAAGTAAAGAGGAATTTCTTAACTATTGCAAAGGTCACTAATTTATGGACTATTAGGCTCAGAAAAAGGGTGAAAAGTGCGGAAAACGCCAAGTTTGCTTGGCATCATTCGTAGAAAACACTAAATTTGCTGCGCTTACAAGCCGCTTGACTGTTGCATATTGCAGATAATAATCTAAAACAAATTAAATATATACCAAGCTTTTCCTCGCCTTCCATGTTTATTCCGTGAAATGTTTAGCTTCATGAGAGAAATAAGGTAGGGTAGTGATAAGGAAGAAGCCCTAAAACACAAGTATATGAGTCTGAAAATTGTAGTACTTGCTAAGCAAGTGCCCGATACCCGCAATGTGGGTAAGGATGCGATGACTCCGGAGGGTACGGTGAATCGTGCCGCACTTCCCGCCATCTTCAACCCCGAGGACCTTAATGCGCTTGAACAAGCGCTACGTCTGAAAGAACAAAATCCTGGTTCTACTGTACATATTCTCACTATGGGTCCTCCACGTGCCACTGAGGTGATTCGTGAAGGTCTCTACCGCGGTGCCGATGGTGGATATTTGCTTACCGACCGTGCATTCGCAGGTGCAGACACCTTGGCTACAAGCTATGCTCTAGCCCAAGCTATCAAGAAAATTGGTATACCCGATATTGTGATTGGTGGACGCCAAGCCATTGACGGTGATACCGCTCAAGTGGGACCGCAGGTAGCTCAGAAGCTCGACCTCAATCAAGTGACCTACGTGACTAGCGTGGATGAGGTGAAGAATGGCAAGGTAATAGTAACTCGACATATCGATGGTGGTATGGAACGTGTAGAAGCTCCCATGCCCATTTTGCTCACAGTGAATGGAAATGCAGCTCCCTGTCGACCTCGCAATGCCAAACTCGTGATGAAGTATAAGCGTGCTTCGGCACCCATGGAACGTCCAGCAGAGGGCTTGGCTTATGCCGAAGAGTATGAGAAGAAACCTTACTTGACCATAGCGCAATGGAGCGTGGCCGATGTGGATGGTGACCTCAGCCAGTGTGGGTTGGCAGGTTCCCCCACGAAGGTGAAGGCTGTTCAGAACATTGTGTTTAAAGCCAAAGAGAGTAAGCGCCTTACAGGGACCGATGCTGATGTTGAAGGATTGGTCAAGGAATTGCTTGAAAGCCATACAATAGGATAATAGGGTGGGGCTTGGGTTGATAAAAAGTGAATAAGCAAATTCCAAAAATGTTTTTTGCTTGAGTCTAAGTAAGTTAGCAGAATGGCTAACTTACTCTTCTTCTCCCGTTCCCCTCAAAAAATAGTACACATGAACAACGTATTCGTATATTGCGAAATAGATAAGACTCAGGTAGAGGAAGTATCGTATGAACTCCTTACCAAGGGTCGCAAACTCGCCAATGAATTGGGCGTGCAACTCGAGGCTATCGTGGCTGGCTCGGGCATCAAAGGCCAAGTAGAGAAAGAAATTCTTTCTTATGGTGTGGATAAGCTCCATGTGTTTGATGCCGAAGGTCTCTATCCCTACACATCAAAGCCTCATACAAGTATTTTGGTGAACCTCTTCAAACAGGAAAAACCGCAGATTTGCTTGATGGGAGCCACTGTGATAGGTCGTGACCTGGGACCGCGCGTATCTTCATCGCTCACTAGTGGACTGACAGCAGATTGTACGGCACTTGAAATTGGTGATTTCGATGATAAGAAGAATAAAACCCACTATGACAACCTGCTCTATCAGATACGTCCCGCCTTTGGCGGTAATATCGTAGCAACGATTGTCAATCCAGAACATCGTCCGCAGATGGCTACCGTGCGTTCTGGCGTAATGAAAGCCGAGAAAGTGTCCGATGATTATCAGGGTGAGGTAATTTATGAAGATGTGGCTAAATTCGTACCCGAGACTGACTATGTGGTCAAGGTGATTGAGCGCCATGTAGAGAAGGCTAAGAATAACCTAAAAGGAGCTCCTATTATCGTGGCTGGTGGCTATGGCGTGGGCTCTAAGGAAGGTTTTGACTTACTACGCAAGTTGGCCGATGAACTTCATGGCGAGGTGGGCGCAAGCCGCGCTGCCGTGGATGCAGGATTCTGTGAACACGACTTGCAGATTGGTCAGACGGGTGTAACCGTTCGTCCTAAAGTGTACATCGCTTGCGGTATTAGTGGAGCCATTCAGCATGTGGCCGGTATGAAGGAGAGCGGTATCATTATCTCAATTAATACCGATCCCGAAGCTCCAATCAATCAGATAGCCGACTATATCATCACCGGTAGTGTGGAAGAAGTGGTTCCCAAATTCATTAAGTATTACAAGAGCAACAGCAAATAATCATGGCAAACAATTATACAGAGCATCCAGAGCTGAAGTTCGAACTGAACCACCCGCTCATGAAGCACATCGTGGAACTGAAAGAACGTAACTTCCGCGATAAAGAAGAATTTGACTATGCACCGCTCGATTTCGACGACGCAATGGATAACTATGACCGTGTGCTTGATATCACCGGTGAACTAGCTGGTACAACCATAGCCGACAACGCTGAAGGCGTGGATTTGGAAGGTCCGCATCATGAAGGCGACCGCGTGTACTATGCAAGCGGAACTGCTGAAAATCTTGACGCAATGGTGAAGGCAGGTCTCAATGGTATGACCATGCCTCGTCGTTTCGGTGGCTTGAATTTCCCTATCACACCCTATACAATGTGTGCAGAGTTGGTGGCTGCAAGCGATGCTGGTTTTGGAAATATTTGGAGCTTGCAGGATTGTATTGAAACGCTCTATGAATTTGGTAATGAAGATCAGCATAGTCGTTTTATTCCTCGTATATGCGCTGGTGAGACGATGTCGATGGATTTGACAGAACCTGATGCAGGTTCCGACTTGCAACATGTGATGCTGAAGGCTACTTATAGCGAGGAGGAAGGTTGCTGGTTGCTCAATGGCGTGAAGCGTTTTATTACAAATGGTGATGCACAGCTCCACCTTGTCTTGGCTCGTTCGGAGGAGGGTACTACCGATGGTCGTGGCCTTTCGATGTTTATTTATGATAAAAATCAAGGTGGCGTGAATGTGCGTCGCATTGAGAATAAGCTCGGTATTCATGGAAGTCCTACGTGTGAACTCGTTTATAAGAATGCAAAAGCAGAGCTATGCGGCGAGCGTAAATTGGGCTTGATAAAGTATGTCATGGCGCTAATGAATGGTGCTCGTTTGGGAATTGCAGCACAAAGCGTGGGTATTTCACAGGCAGCTTACAACGAAGCGTTGGCTTATGCTCGCGACCGCGAACAATTTGGTAAGGCTATTATTAACTTCCCGGCTGTTTACGATATGCTTGCCCTTATGAAGGCAAAACTTGATGCGGGTCGTGCATTGCTCTATCAGTGCTCACGTTACGTGGATATTTACAAAGCGCTTGATGATATCGCTCGCGAACGTAAGTTGGAGCCAGATGAACGTAAGGAACAGAAAAAATATGCGAAACTGGCCGATTCTCTCACACCTCTCGCAAAGGGCATGAACTCTGAATATTGCAATCAGAATACTTATGATGGATTGCAAATTCATGGTGGTTCGGGCTTCATGATGGAATACCCCATACAACGCTATTACCGCGATGCGCGCATTACCTCAATTTACGAGGGAACTACGCAACTCCAAGTGGTGGCTGCTATTCGCTACGTAACCAATGGCTCTTACTTAGCTCAGATGCGAGAATTTGAACAAGCAAATGTAAGCGAAGATTTGAAAGGCATTCAGACTCGTGCAAAGGCTATGGCTGATAAGTTTGAGGAAGCGGTCAATCATGTAAAGGAAGCTGCTGACGCATCTTTCCACGACCTCTGCGCTCGTCATCTCATGGAGATGGCAGCCGATGTGATTATGCTTCACCTCCTCCTTCATAATGCAACCGAGAATGCACAACTCTTCGGTAAGAGTGTGCGCGTATATGCCAATTTTGTGGAGGCAGAGATAGCTAAGCATCATACTTTCGTGATGAATCTTACTCCAGAGGATGTGGCTCAGTATGAGCAAAAATAAAGCAATATTATCAGCGTAAGAATATTACGCATTAAGATGTGATAGAAAAAAACCGAGAAGAGCATAGGATCAATTACCTATCGCTTTAGAGACGCTCTTCTTATTCTATTCATACAAAAATACAGACAGGCTTTGCGAAGCATATCGCATGGCCTGTCTGTTTTTCTTGCCCCAATAAAGGGGTCACTACGTGAAAAAGTTGTATTTTTGCAGAACATAGGCACAAGAGACTCTCGCAAAGGGAAAACCAACGGAAAATGCCGCTCATTATACACATGATACTAATAAAGAAATTAGACCTCTACATACTCAGAAAGTTTCTCCTGATATTCGCAGGAGCTTTCTTTGTGGTACTGTTTGTCTTCATGATGCAGTTCACGTGGCGTTATGTTGATGATCTGATTGGTAAGGGGTTGTCTTTCGACATCCTTGCGAAGTTCTATTGGTATATGGCCATTACGCTCGTGCGCGATTCTTTGCCGTTGGCAGTGTTGCTCTCTTCGCTCATTACCTTTGGCAATCTTGGCGAGTCATTTGAACTTCTTGCAATGAAAGCTGCGGGCATTCCCTTGTTTCGTATCATGCGGCCATTAGCCATCTTTGCCTTCGGTATGACGTGCACCTCCTTCTATTTTCAGAATGTGGCTTCGCCCAAAGCGCAAATAGAATTGAAAACACTTCTTTTTAGCATGAAGGAACAGTCGCCAGCCGTAGAAATTCCAGAAGGTGTGTTTTATAATGGAGTACCCAATATTAATATCTATGTGCAGAGCAAAAATACTGCTACGGGAATGCTCTATCAGACCATTATATATAAGACAGATCAAGGATTCGACCATGCACAAATAGTGCTGGCAGACTCGGCACGCCTTGAAGTGACACGTGATAAACAACACCTGCATCTTGATTTGTGGAATGGCGAGCAGTTTGAAAGCCTTGAATCGTCGGGCGGCACACAGATGATGCAAAATGGCGCCAACGAACCATTCGATCGTGAAACGTTCAACTATAAGTCGTTGCTCATCGACTTCGATAGCAACTTTAATATGATGGACAAGAATCTTCTTGCTGGTATGCCTACTGCGAAGAATATGCTCCAAATTGAGCACAGCGTGGATTCTATGAATCATGAACTCGACTCTATTGGTAAGCAATATTACAAGGATGCTATTCCCGTCTATTATCGCCGTCCACAGATTTCGACACGTGACTCCGTGATGATGCTTCGTATGTTGCAGAATCATATTGTGCAGAGAGGAAACGCAGGTTCTTCGGCGAATAAAACTAGTTCTTCGACAAAGAAAAGAAGTGTATCTACGCAGCAAGAAGTTGGTATCCCTTTACAAATAGATTCTGTCCTAAGCAAGGCTCCTGCCGATAGAATGCAAATGGCGCGACAAACAGCTCTGTCCAATGCAAAGTCTATCTCGGCGGATTTAGAATGGAAAGCTATGAATACAGACCAAGAAGAACGCGATATTCGCAACCATTGGGTGGAATGGCATAATAAAGTGACTTATTCCTTGGCTTGTATTCTATTCTTCTTCGTGGGTGCTCCGCTAGGAGCAATCATTCGCAAAGGTGGTTTAGGACTTCCAACAGTTATTTCCGTAGCCATTTTTATCGTGTGGTATGTAATTTACATTTCGGGAATGAAGATGGCTCGTGATGGAAAGGTTGACATGGTACTTGGTATGTGGATCAGTTCCATCGTAGTTGCTCCTTTTGGCGTGTTCTTTACTTACAAAGCCAATAAGGATTCTGTTGTGTTTAATATGGACGCTTACCGTCAATTCTTTAGCCATTTGCTTGGGTTCCGTACGCATCGCCACATTTTCCGTAAGGAGGTAATCATCGAAGAGCCTCGTATGGATGTTGTGCTCAGTAACCTGTGCCGTTTGAAAGATTTATGCACAGATTACAATAAAAAGACGCATCTGCTCATCGCTCCAAGCTATATTCGCACATTCTTTCGCTACACTCCTGACACCGCAGTGGAGGAAATTAATGATTTGATGGAGAATATAGTAGAGGAACTATCTAATAGTAAAGATCGCAAAGTGCTCGTCGAACTCAATCGTTTCCCTATCATTTATGTGCATGCCCATACCACGCCTTTCCACAATAAAAGCGTCAATATTGCCGCGGGGGTACTTTTCCCAATTGGTCTTGTGCTTTGGTTCCGTATTTGGCGCTTTCGGTTAAGGTTGCAGCGTGACTTACGAGTGATTGTTCGCACTTCCGATCGTTTGCGGAGCATGTTACAAGGTCAAGTCGTGGGGGAAAACCTCTTTGATAAAGCTAGTGCTAGTCAAAGCAATGTAAGCTCTTTTAATGAAGAAAGCGCTGTAGCAAATACAAACAATACAAGTTTGAGCGAGAACGTTCGTCGTTTCCTAACAAGGCGCAACTTATTCATCGCAGCTCTCGCGGCAGTTGCGCTTCTCGCTATCGGTGTATATGCTCACCATGCATGGCGTCGCTACCAATACAAACGTTACGTGCAAGAACACGGGGTGATGACGCCCAATACTCCGGAGGGGACATCCACTTCCGTGTCGATACCCTTCCAAGGTCCTATAAATACGCAACAGGCTCCTAAAGAACCTATGCAAAAACAATGATACCTACAGGATAGAATTTGCGATATATCCTAAAATACACACTCTGTTTAGGCATTTACAATATCCTTATCAAACAAGAAAATATATCAAACAAGAAATACGATAAATGAGCTCATTCAAACTCGCCTCCATAGAAGAGGCTATACAAGACTTTAGACAAGGTAAATTTGTTATCGTGGTTGATGACGAAGATCGCGAGAATGAAGGCGACTTAATCATGGCTGCAGAACTCGTCACTCCAGAGCATGTAAATTATATGCTCCGCAACGGACGTGGTGTGCTCTGTGCACCGATAACCATTGAACGCTGCAACCAGTTGCAATTGGAGCACCAGGTACAAACCAACACAAGTATGCTTGGAACTCCCTTTACCGTCACGGTAGATTTGCTCGAAGGTTGCACTACGGGGGTGAGTTGCCACGATCGTGCTGCTACCATCCGGGCTTTGGCAGATCCTGATGCACGTCCTGAAAGTTTTGGACGCCCAGGTCATATCAATCCGCTCTATGCACAAGATCGCGGCGTATTAGCTCGTGCAGGTCACACAGAAGCAGCTATCGACATGGCACGCTTGGCAGGCATGCAGCCTGCGGCTTGTCTGATTGAAATTCTCAACCCTGATGGCACCATGGCTCGTATGCCTCAACTGCAAGAGTTCGCTCAACGAGAGGGACTGCATATTATTACCATTAAAGATTTGATAGCCTATCGCTTAAATACGGAATGCTTAGTGGAGCAAGGTGAGGAGGTAGATATGCCTACTGAGTATGGTCACTTCCACTTGATTCCTTTTCGTCAGAAAAGCAATGGATTAGAGCACATCGCTTTGATTAAGGGAGAATGGAAAGAAGATGAACCCGTATTGGTTCGTGTACACTCCTCTTGTATGACGGGCGATATATTCGGTTCGGAACGCTGTGATTGTGGAGAGCAACTTCACAAAGCAATGCGCATGATTGAAAAGGAGGGAAAGGGAGTAGTGCTATATCTCAATCAAGAAGGACGTGGCATCGGCTTGATGGCAAAGATTGCCGCTTACAAGTTGCAAGAAGAGGGCTACGATACAGTAGATGCGAATATCCACCTCGGCTATGATCCTGATGAGCGTGACTATGGTGTAGGCGCCCAGATATTGGGTATGCTTGGTGTGAGAAAAATGCGATTATTGACCAATAACCCCGTGAAGCGCGTGGGGCTTGAAGCTTATGGTCTTGCAATTACAGAAAATGTCCCCATTGAAATCACGCCTAATAAGTATAATAAGCGTTATCTCGAGACCAAGAAAGATCGCATGGGGCATACGCTGCACTTTTGATAATCCGATAAAATAAACTCCGATATATCCCATAAAGTTTGAGCCTAACATTGTGTTTGGGGTCTATCAGAAAAATTCTAACCTATCAAACTTTTATCATTATGGACTATAATTTTTATAATTATTCGCCCAATGAGCCTAAAACTACGGTTCGCGAGAGAAGTTCAGCCTTTCCTGCACTAATGTCGAAAGTCTATCTTTGGATGACTTTGGCATTAGCCATTACAGGTCTTACTGCCTACTATGTGGTAGGCAATGAGCAGTTGTTTTATAGCGTCATAGGTAATCAAGCTGTATTTTGGAGCTTGCTCATTGGTGAATTAGCTTTGGTATGGATACTCTCTGCATGCATCAATAAGTTGTCGTTTCCCGTGGCAGGACTGATGTTCGCACTATACTCAATATTGAATGGTGCCACGCTCTCGGTGATATTGTTTGCTTACACGATGGAGAGCGTTGCTACCACTTTCTTCGTGACAGCGGGAACTTTTGGAGCCATGAGTCTCTTTGGGGCAGTGACTAAACGCGACCTCTCTGGAGTGGGACGCTTCCTCTATATGGCGCTCATTGGACTAATTATTGCTACCATTGTAAATATCTTTGTGGCAAGCGACATCTTCTCATGGGCGTTGACCTACGTAGGTGTGTTCATTTTCTGTGGATTAACAGCGTATGACACACAAAAGATGAAAGAAATATTGCGCCAAAGCGAAGGCCTGGGCGAGACCAATCTGCTCAAAATAGCCTTGCTTTGCAGTCTTTCTCTCTATCTCGACTTTATTAATTTGTTCCTCTATTTGCTGCGTATCTTTGGCGGTAGAAGAAATTGAGGCACATATACCCTTTGATGCCTCTACGCCAATGCAGCGTAAGAGGCATCTTGCAAATAAATAACTTAATAGTCTATTGGTAATATGTCGTAGTTACGTGGGTAATAATGCTAGTAGCTATGTCGGTAAAATCTGATAGCAGAACAGAAAACACTTGTAAGCTCTTCCGTTGAAGGTTCTTGGTGGTCCTCTTCGAAATAGCAATACACTAAACAAATAAACAACATGCTTTCATCACTCGTAAACCGCTTGGCCCCCTCGGCCACTCTCGCCATGTCGCAAAAGAGCGCAGAGCTCAAAGCACAAGGCATTGACATTATCAATCTGTCGGTAGGAGAACCCGATTTCGACACTCCTGACCATATTAAGGAAGCTGCCAAGAAGGCCATCGACGAGAATTATTCTCGTTACTCTCCCGTTGCAGGTTATCCTGCACTTCGCAAGGCCATCGTAGCCAAGTTGAAAAACGAGAACGGATTGGATTTTACTCCCGACCAAATTGTATGTTCCAATGGTGCTAAGCAGTGCGTGTGCAATGCTGTAATGGCTCTTGTCTCTCCAGGTGAAGAGGTTATCATCCCCGCTCCCTATTGGGTGAGCTATCCTCAGATGGTGCTCATGGCCGATGGTAAGCCCGTATTTGTAGAAGCCACAATCGAGCAAGATTTTAAGATTACTCCCGCTCAACTTGAGGCTGCTATTACTCCAAAGACGCGTGCCATCATCCTTTGCTCGCCGAGCAATCCTACAGGTTCTGTGTATAGTCAAGAAGAACTAGAGGCTCTTGCAGAAGTGCTTCGCAAGCACGATGGTGTATACGTGATTAGCGATGAGATCTACGAACATATCAACTATGTGGGCCATCATGCCTCCATCGCTCGTTGTGAAGGGATGAAGGATCGCACTGTTGTAATCAATGGTGTATCTAAGGCTTATGCCATGACAGGCTGGCGTATAGGCTTTGTAGCCGCTCCTCTCGAAATAGCAAAAGCTTGTAGCAAACTCCAGGGTCAGTACACTAGCGGTCCTTGTTCTGTAAGCCAAATGGCGGCCACCGAAGCATTTGCTGGTCCGCAGGAATGTGTGGAGACAATGCGTCAAGCTTTCCAGCGCCGTAAGGAACTCATCGTACGTTTGGCTAAGGAAGTTCCTGGTTTCGAGGTGAACGATCCTCATGGAGCCTTCTATCTCTTCCCCAAGTGTAGCTATTATTTTGGTAAGACCGATGGCCAGCGTGTCATTAAGGATTCTATGGATTTCGCCATCTATTTGCTCGAGGTAGGCCACGTGGCTACAGTTGGCGGTGCTGCTTTTGGCTCTCCCGAATGCTTCCGTATGAGCTATGCAACAAGCGACGAAAACATTGTTGAGGCTCTTCGTCGAATCAAGGAAGCCGTAAGCAAACTTAAATAAATCTCTTATATTTACACACACAAAGAGGCGATCTGTTACTTCAGACCGCCTCTTTGTGTGTAATGATGATGAAACAACGGGAAAAGGAAATATCTCTTATAACTCGCACACCAAAGGAATAAGTAGAGGAACGCTCATATCGAGTAGCATGCCATGAAAAAGAGCCACGGGAATCATGTCTTTGCCCGATACGCGGCCGATGGCGGGCAAACAGACATCTACGGAAGTGACACCCGCTGCCGTGATAGGAGCCAATGGACCAAATAATTTGCAAATCAGTGGGGCAAAAATCAAGGCAATTAACTCGCGACATACGTTGGAAAGCAATGCAATAGTGCCTAGTTCTGCAGCCACTTGCTCACCCAATGATGGAATTTTTAGCTGGGTGACTAATATGGATGAAAGTGAATAGTAGCCCATGCCAGCCCCCACTGCTACACAGTCGAACACATTCCAGTGACTCAGAAATATACTCACTAGAGCCGAAAAAACTATTGTACCCGTGATAGTAGTGAGAGGAAGTAAAAGCATTTTCGGACGGAAATTTCTTAGAATTGCTTTAAAATTATCGCTACAGCCCACACTTAGTCCCACCTGGAACATCAACGCATACAATATATATAATGAAAGATTGTGGAGTTGCCAGTTGAGACCACATACGTGGCCAATCACGCAACCTGCCACAAACATTAGGAGCACGCCGATGCTTTGAATCATGCCTTCTTCTCCTCCTTTCTGCCAATTACGTAGTGCCAAATAAGCCAGCCGCCCAGTGCACTTCCTGTGATAGCTGCAAGGCTGATAATTAGTGCTTGCCCGCCGTATACCCAAAGGTTGTTTACGATTAGGCTATTCTCGCCCACCGAAAGCCCCAAAACAAAGAGCATGAAGCAGATGGTCAGGGTTATCGTAAAGTTTACGTGGCGTAGCCCTTTCCAACGGCGCAATCCGAAACCCGCTACCACGCCGCAAAGAGCCACCATTATTACTGAAAACATATCTTGTAAACATTTCTCCTCTCGAATGTATCTATCATCCTATTCCGAGAATTATGTGATATAACTGTTATTTCGGAGTGCAAAGTTAGCAATATAATAGCGCTTCGAGGCTCCTCCTGCACTGAAAAAGAGAAAAACCTTCGCTCAAAGCGTGCAAATATGCCTATCTTGTTGTACCTTTACGCTCTATAATCTACATACTGAAAAAGTTTTGGAAAGAGCGAGGTGAGACCATACTGCGTTCATACTTCTCTACTAACGAAACTTCAATGCAGAATACCTATGAATATAGCAGAAATTATATCTAAGCAACTCGGTCTGCGCACCCATCAGGTAGAGAGTACCATTAATTTATTGGCAGCTGGAGCTACTATCCCTTTTATTAGTCGTTATCGAAAAGAAGCTACGGGTGGCCTTAATGAGGTGCAGGTAGCTCAGATACAGGAACAGAATGCACGCCTAGAAGAGCTCGTGCATCGCCGCGAATACATACTTCAAACCATTGATGAGCAAGGAAAACTCACTGAGCCTTTGCGTAAACGTATTAGCGAATGTTGGGATGCCACGCTGCTTGAAGATCTCTACTTACCTTTTAAACCTAAACGTAAGACCAAGGCCGAGGCTGCTCGTAAAAAAGGGCTCGAACCGTTAGCCGAACTCTTGCTGACGAAACCCTATAATAAGCCCGAGGAAGCCGCTCGCTTTTTTGTGAAAGGCGAAGTGGCAGATGTTGACGAGGCTCTGCAAGGAGCGCGCGATATCATAGCCGAACGTGTGAATGAAGATGAGCGTACGCGCCAAACTGTGCGTCGATCCTTTGAATGTACCGCCATGATTCGTTCCAAGGTTGTTAAAGCACGTGAGGCTGAGGCTGGCAAATTTCGTGACTATTTCGATTGGAGTGAGCCTCTTCGACGTTGCACATCCCATCGTCTGTTGGCTATGCGTCGAGGCGAAAGTGAGGGCTATCTGCGTGTGAGCATTGGCCCGTCCGACGATGCCGATTGTCTCTCGCGCATAGAACGTCCGCTCGTCAAAGCAGGATCGCCTGCTGCTATGCAAGTGCAGACAGCTATTGCCGATGCTTACAAGCGTCTGCTTCGTCCTAGCATCGAGACTGAATTTGCCGGACAGAGCAAGCATCAAGCTGATGAAGAAGCTATTCATGTCTTTGCCAGTAACTTGAAACAACTTCTTCTTGCTCCGCCATTGGGTCAAAAACGCATTATGGGTATCGATCCTGGTTTCCGCACAGGTTGTAAGGTCGTATGTCTTGATGCACAGGGAAACTTGCTCCACAATGAGACAATTTTTCCTCATCAGCCTCAAAATCAGTATGCCCGTTCGGGTTTCAAACTTCACAGTCTCGTAGAACAATATAAGATAGAAGCTATTGCCATAGGCAATGGTACGGCTGGTCGCGAAACGGAAGAACTTGTCAAAAGCCTCCATATCAAGAGTGTTGACGTGTTCCTTGTGAGCGAAGACGGAGCTTCCGTCTATTCTGCTTCCAAACTTGCCCGTGAGGAATTTCCCGACTACGATGTCACTGTGCGTGGTGCCGTGAGTATAGCTCGTCGACTAGCTGATCCATTAGCAGAGTTGGTCAAGATTGATCCGAAATCAATCGGTGTGGGGCAGTATCAGCATGATGTAGACCAGGCAGAACTGAAAAAGTCGCTCGACCTCACCGTGGAAAGTTGCGTCAACACTGTGGGCGTAAATCTCAACACCGCATCGAAGCATCTTCTCACTTATGTATCGGGGCTTGGACCAGCTTTAGCCCAAAACATTGTAGACTATCGTGCAGAACATGGTGCCTTTCGTTCGCGCCGCGACCTTCTTAAAGTGTCCCGTCTAGGAAGCAAAGCTTTTGAACAGTGTGCTGGCTTTCTTCGCATTCCTGGTGCCAAAAATCCGCTCGATAATACGGCCGTTCATCCCGAACGCTATGCCTTGGTGGAAAAGATGGCTCACGATGCGGGTTGTGATGTAGCCACGCTCATTGCCTCGCCACGACTTCGAGCTGCCATTGATCTTGGTCACTATGTAAGTGCTGAAGTGGGTCTGCCCACGCTTACTGATATAATGCAAGAACTTGCCAAGCCTGGGCGCGACCCACGTGGCGTAGCGAAAGTGTTCAGTTTTGCCGAAAATCTTCATACCCTCGACGACCTTCGCATCGGAATGGAAGTGCCAGGCGTCGTGACCAATATTACTAAATTTGGTTGTTTCGTTGATATGGGCATTAAGGTAAAAGGCCTCGTACATATCTCACAGATGGCCGACCATTATGTTAAGGATCCTGCAGAGGTGGTGCACATACAGCAACAGGTGATGGTCAAAGTAATCGACATAGACGAGGAGCGTGGACGTGTGGCGCTGAAACTTATACAGTAACTTTTCCTTAATTCACTAGCAACTAAAGAAGATGACAGATAACGATTATATGCGCAAGGCACTAGAACAAGCCCGCATGGCTTTCGATCGTGATGAAGTGCCCGTGGGAGCCATAGTGGTGTGCAACGATCGCATTATAGCGCGTGGTCACAATCTTACCGAAACTCTCAACGACGTGACAGCTCATGCCGAGATGCAAGCCATTACGGCTGCTGCCAATGCTCTTGGAGGAAAATATCTTGATGTGTGCACTCTCTATGTCACGGTGGAACCTTGCGTGATGTGTGCTGGAGCCATTGGTTGGTCGCAACTCGGAAGGCTCGTTTATGGTGCAGCCGATCCTAAACGAGGTTATAGTGCCTATGCACCTAATGCACTTCATCCTCGCACACAGGTGACTACAGGTGTACTAGAAGAAGAATGTGCACAATTAATGAAAGATTTCTTCAAACGTAAACGCTAGGATGGCCGATCACAATCTATTAGGACAAGAAGGAGAGCGGCAAGCCATGCTCCATCTGATGCATAAGGGCTATACTCTGCTAGAGCATAATTGGCGTTCTGGGCATTTGGAGATAGATATTGTGGCCGAATGGCATGGCGAGATTGTGTTCGTAGAAGTGAAAACGCGAAGAAACGAAGATTTTGCCCCAGCTGCCGAAGCTGTGACGTTGTATAAAAAACGCAATCTTATAGCCGCTGCCCGTGCTTATTTGGCTTATCACCACTTGATTGGTCAACCTTATAGTTACGATATTATCACAGTGGTGGGCACTTCGGCGCCTTTCCAAATCACGCACATTCGCCACGCTTATAATGAGGAGAAAGTGAGAGAAAAAAGTAAAAAGCTCTTTAGGTGATTTTTTTGTTAGTTGGCCTGGTTGTATCGCTCACTATGCGCCTTCAGTTGTTATTAAAAGTCTACTTTCCATGCCACGCAAAGTAGCATCATCAGAATGGAAAGACCTATCCATAATTTCGGAAATTGAGTATTCTATAAGATATGTCAAAACTCTCTCTTAACCTACCTTCTAACTGGCAACACATTCATCTGAGTAGCACAGACTCTACAATGCTCCGATTGCGCGATGAGGTGTATGCTCGTGTTGCTGAAGAATTTGTACTCCTTACTGCCGACTATCAATCGGCTGGACGTGGACAGCGTGGTACCTCTTGGGAGGCCGATGCGGAGCAGAATTTACTATTTGGCTTTCTTTTCCACCCCGTGGAGGTGAATGCCATGCACCAGTTTTCTTTGTCAGAAGCCTTGGCATTGGCTGTATGCGAATGTCTTTCTGCTTATGATGAGGGCTTCAGTGTAAAGTGGCCCAACGATGTTTATTGGCACGAACGAAAAATATGTGGCATGTTGCTCGAACATGATTTGCAAGGTTTGCATATTGCCACTACTCTGACGGGGGTGGGGGTGAATGTCAATCAGCAAACATTTCGCAGCAATGCTCCCAATCCTGTCTCACTCAAGCAAATCACGGGGAACAATGTGGATAGAGCCGTATTGCTCGAGAACATTCTGAATAGATTCCAGAGTTATTACAGACAGTTGCAAAGCGGAGACTATCAGTCGCTTCATACGGCCTATATGCATCGGCTCTATCGTCGAGAAGGAGTGCATCCTTTTGAAGATTCTGAGGGCTCATTCAGTGCCTCTATTGAGAATATCTCTCCTCTTGGCATGCTCACGTTGCAACGTGAAGATGGTTCTCAACGTACGTATGCGTTTAAGGAAGTAAAGTTCGTAGTGCCTTCCTCTAAGGAAAGACAAGTATAGTGATAATGTGAGTATGCCGCTCAATGGGAAGTTTTTATGTGTTGTCGTCATTTGACTACACAGAAGAATGTTTCCTTATAAACGGAAAAATGTATGCTTGCAATATTTTTTTTAAAAAAAAGTGACGGAAGTTTTGGTAGATTGGGAAAAAGTCGTACCTTTGCACTCGCAAACGAGAAATAACGATGCTCGCAAGCGCACAAAGATGGCGCGATAGCTCAGATGGTTAGAGCGCATGATTCATAATCATGAGGTCGACAGTTCAATCCTGTCTCGCGCTACAAAAAAGCAGTTGCTTACAAAGCAACTGCTTTTTTGTATACCCATTTCGAAGCGAACGTGCTAAAAGTTAGGCGAAATGTCACGCTATTAGCAAAAAAAGTAGTAATTTTGCGTCGAAATTATAAGAAACAAACAACAATACTCCAATGATTAAATCACAAGACATCAAGAAGGGTACTTGCATCCGCTTGGACGGCAAACTCTATTTCTGCATTGACTTCCTTCACGTAAAGCCCGGTAAGGGTAACACCATCATGCGTACCACTCTGAAGGACGTGGTGACTGGTCGCGTGCTTGAGCGTCGCTTCAATATCGGAGAAGCTCTTGAAGACGTACGCGTAGAGCGTCGCCCCTACCAGTATTCATATGCTGAGGGTGATCAGTATCATTTCCTCAACCAAGAGACTTGGGACGATGTGATTATTGAGAAGGATCTCATCACAGGCGTAGACTTCATGAAGGAAGGCGACATTTGCGAAGTAGTAAGCGACGCTTCAACAGAGACTATCCTCTTTGCCGAAATGCCCGTGAAGACTCACCTCAAGGTGACTTACACTGAGCCTGGTCTTAAGGGAGATACTGCCACCAACGCAACGAAGCCTGCTACACTCGAAACAGGCGTAGAAGTACGCGTTCCCCTCTTCATCAACGAGGGTGAAATGATTGAGGTTGATACTCGCGATGGTTCTTATCTCAACCGCGTTAAGGCATAAATATTGCTTTCATAAGAGGATTCCCCTCACAGAGAGATAGACCAAAAGTTTAGATTTGGTCATTCATAAAAAAGACTTGCAACACTCCGACAGAATGTTGCAAGTCTTTTTTTGGTATGCTCGGCATGAGCTTATTCTAACGGGTGCAAGTCCCTAGTAAGCCCTAATAGCGGGAATTACATAGCCAAGAGCAAGGGTGTTCATCGTGAGGTGAAATCTTACGATTCGTGAAACTCGCCTCATCGTGGATTATTTAGGCCTTCCAGAAGGTTGTTTTAACGATGAAGATGAAGCTGTTTCTACGACCTAAATCTTAGTACTCTAACGATGAAGATCATTAGGTGCTAACGATGAAGACCGATAGGTGCTAACGATGAAGACCGATAGGTGCTAACGATGAAGACCGTTAGACTCTATGGATAAAGACCGATAGGATAGACTGATTTTGAACGCATAACGAGGTGATTTTGCCTCGCGCGCGCGTGT
>ENA-ORRH01000568-ORRH01000568.1-human-gut-metagenome-genome-assembly--contig:-NODE-568-length-26915-cov-5.00447_pt1 | contig 26915 bp, 20 predicted proteins | sample MGYA00242173_ERZ509130 | MGnify/ENA primary metagenome ERZ509130 (study PRJEB26280, sample SAMEA2338633) | human gut metagenome | biome: human gut; feature: human-associated habitat; material: faeces... | reverse complement strand
ATGCATCTGCATATACATGGACTACTGCATATTGTACATTAATGAGTGCTGGACAAATAACTGGTACATTTGCTTCTAATTCTAATAAATATGATGATGGAGAAGCTAATTATAAACTACCATTATTTAATTATGAAACATGGAGTTTTGATGAGTTGGCATGGTTGCGAGGGCTGCACAACAAAAGAAGCAACCTCGGTGTCTATTGCATTACCACTTCTGGTGATTTAGATAAGCGCGACTGCGATAATAGTGGCGGTCTTCGTCCTCTTATTTATATTAGGTAATGAAAAGATAAATAATTATTCGATTATGAAATTTTAAAATACTAGGTAAGGAATCTACTTCCTTACCTAGTATTATTTTTTAATTTTTCATTTGACAATTAATTACTAAATTTAAAGGAGGCTATCTTATGCCAGATAAACGCACTAATTATATCTCTAAAGAAGATATGTATATGGGCATTGCTCGAATGGCAGCAATGAGATCTAAAGATCCTAATTCTCAAGTCGGTGCTGTATTTGTATCTTCTAATGATCGTATCCTTAGCATTGGTTATAATGGATTTCCTAATGGAATTTCTGATGATGAATTTCCTTGGGCAAGAGAAGCTGAATCTGAAGAGGATACAAAATATCCTTATGTAGTTCATGCAGAAGAAAATGCTATTCTTAACTTCCGTGGAGACATTTCTGCTTTTAGAGGATCTACTCTTTATGTAACAATGTTCCCTTGCCATAACTGTACGAAGGCTCTTATTCAAGTTGGTGTTAAGCATATTTATTATGGTATTAATAAATATCCTGATACTGCAGATTTTAGAGAAGCTACTAGAATGCTGAATGCAGTTGGTATCACTTATAAGCAAATGAATAGTGATATTATCATCGATAAAGGAATTGTTAATAAGTATTACCTTAATATCACTAATTCTTAAAATATCTTTTAGGGATATATTATAATATTGATAGAAAGGAGTGGTAATATGATTAGACCACCGTAACAATATTATTCTTAAATCTCCAAAAGTATAAAATCACTAAGGAGGATAATTTCAAACATGGAAAACAATAATGTCAATCTATCTAAATATGGATATCAAGAGCAGAGATATCCTATTGATACTACTGGTTATAAGCAACTTCGTGACTATAACATCGAATATCAGATGGCACATCAGAAGGAGTTTAACTTTCTTCAGCCTCTTCCCAATGATCTTATGTCTACTACTAAGACATATCCTCATTCTGATGAGTTTGAGTTTTCTGGACAGCTTGAAATCATTAATTATGATAAAGCCTGTGAAGAAGATCTTAGAGAAGGAAATGGTTTTATTGTAGAACCAGCTGGTAGAAATATCAAGAAAGATCTTAATGCTGAGGATGGTATTTTCTCTCCTAAGTTTGGACAAACCTTGGCTGATACTAATCCCTTTATGGATCGTTATCGCTGTCGGTGTAAAGAAGGAGGGCTTCGTGGCCGTAATAATGCCGGTTTGCGTTGTCCAAAATGTGGTCATCTATGTTCTTATGTAGATGATAATTTTAATTATCGTGGATGGATTAAACTTTCTGAGCCTTATAAGTTTATTCATCCTACCTTCTACACTTATATCGATTCTATCCTTGGTAAAGGTATCTATATCCAGGGTAATAAACGTACTAAGCTTGAAAATATTCTTGACGTTACTGATACTAAATTGGTTCTTAATTCTATTAAGATTGATGACCCTAAACTTAAAGATGAACCATTCTTTGGTATTGGAATGATTGCTTTTGTAGAACGCTTTGATGAGATTATGGATTATTATATCAAGAAGCGCCCTAATAAGCGTAATTATTACGATGCCATTTATCAGTCTCGTGATTCTGTATTTTCATCTTCGCTTCCAGTCATCACTACATTGCTTCGTCCGTTTGATATAGACGGTAACAACATGACCTATGAGCCAACGAATGGAATGTATACAATGATTAATAAACTTGCTACTTCTATTAATAAGAATAAAACTGCTATCCAGAGAGAACCTAAAATCAAGAACCAGCAGCTTTATAATCTTCAAAAGAAGTTTATGGAAATTTATGCTGAACAGATTTCTATTCTAGCAGGTAAGAAGGGAGACTTCAGATGCCTACTTGGTGGACGTTATAACTTCTCTTCTCGTTGTGTTATTGTTCAAAATCCTAATCTTCGTATTGATGAGATTACTATGCCTGCTGTAGCATTGACTGTTATGCTTGAGCAAAGAATTAAAAATATTCTCTGTCGTATGCATGGCATGACTCCTACACAAGCACATGATATTTGGTATAAAGCTACTATTGAGCCTAATAAGCGTATAAATACCATTATTCAATCCATCATCGACGATTTTAAACACAAAGGCATGCGTGGGCTTCCGGTTATTATCGGACGAAATCCTACACTTGCTTATGGCTCTATTCTGCAAATGTTCTGTGTTGGAATTACTGATTCTTATACCCTAGCAGTTCCTCTACAGATCTTAAAATTCTTGGCTGCGGATTAAATAGCAGTGGTGCTATTTACGTACTTTCATCGGTACAATAATGTCACCACAGAAGTCCTTTCTCTAAAGTAATTTAGAGTCACTAATGCATCTAACTGCTGGAAAACCATAATGCCTGTAAAGCTACAACGTAACTAGCAATGGTAAGCGTGAAAGCCGACGAAAGTCAGAAAGAATTTACAGGATGATCTAGGATGCAATAAAAGCTAGAATATATGGAAGCGCAAACCTAATTCTAGTTCCTTAAAGATCAGCACTCAATATGTGCAAAATTGAAGATCAGCAGCAAAGCCCAGAAACGGGTGTGCTCACAGATCATTATGTAGAGCCTGAGGAGATCTGAGAAGTCTCCTTAGGTATGGTACTGAGGCAGCAGATAAATCCATTTAAATCGAAAAGATGCATATCCAGAGAAGTATAGAAATATATAGATAGGAATTGCAGAGTTCCTACTGGATAAAGATATGATCGGTCGATAAAGTGTAAGACTAAAATTAGCTTTTACACTATTCTCTACTCTTAGTTAAATACATCTTAACGGATGCATTGTATAAATAAACTTAAAAGAAGGAAGGTGATAAAATTGGTAGTAATCTCTAGCGATCTATATTGTGCATCTATTAGAGGTGTATTTAAGTACTATGAATACACACCATAGATAAACAATAAAGGAGACAACTACTATGTCTATTAACCCTAAGTATGCCCAGAAGTATGATGAAGCTTATGCAGGTATTCCTATGAATATTGCAGCATTCGAAACTCCTGAATACAATTCTGTATATGGAGAAGAAAATGAATGGTGGCTTGATGTTCAACCGATGTATGTTCCTGGAGTAATTCCTGGTGCATATTCTATCAGTAACTTTGGTAGAGTTAGAAGGAATAAATGTACTATGCAGTTTCCTAATGGACAGATTCTTGCATTAAATCCCAATGCAAGAGGATATCTACAGATCAATCTCAGAAGTGTTGATGGAAAGAATATTTGCTGCAAGGTTGCTAGACTTGTTATGCTTCATTTCGCATTTATTCCTAATTGTCAATATTATGAAGTGGATCATATTGATGGAAACAAACTGAATAATACTATCTGGAATTTGGAATGGGTTACTCCTCAAGAAAATACTCATAGAGCTATTATCAATGGATTGAGACCTATCTCTTGTACTGCTAATGAGAATTCTGTAATGCTTACAGATGATCAAGCATATGAATTGTATAGCAAAGCTATAGATCCTAGAATTAGAGGAGATCTTTCTGCTATTGAAGAAATTGCTGCTATGTATAGAGTTACAGCCAAATATGTATGTGATCTTGTTGATGGACGTATTCGACCTTATATCGCTGGTAGATACGGAGTTAATCATAGACATATTACAAATCTTGGAGATCTTCCTAATAATTACGTAAAGTAATTTAAGAAGTTATTTCTATTCTAAGTATTTTCTGCTAAAATTACGACTATGATTAAACGTCATAGTCGTAATCGCACCAATTTCGGCCTTTGATGGTGATGTTATTTATTGTTTAGTACCGATGAATCAGACTTTTATTAGACTTGCTTGGGAAAAATTCAATCCTAGGAATGCTATGTATATTTCTAGAGATAATGGATATTTCAATCCCAATGCATTAATGCAAAGAGATACTCTTATTAATGCTAATACTTTAGCAAGATTAGGAAGGGAGAATTATACACAAGAAGATCTTAATAAGTTTGATAGAATTCAGAAAGCTATTAAAGCAGTTGGTTAATACTAAATGCGCAATAGTAGTAGCCAGCATTTCTGAATGCTATACTCTATTGATATGACAGTATGTTGATAGACCATACTGTTGTATAGTTGTCTCCGTTTATCTATTGTGTATTTGTCGAAGGAAGGCAGGTAGAGATTTGATTCTCTACCTGCTTTTCTTTTTTTTTATTTTAGATATAAAAATATTTAAAACTAAAATAAGTTATATAATCAAAAACATATTTTGAGCTTATTCCTATGATACTAGAACCATTTCCATAGCTTGATAGATAATACCAATATATTGAAATATTTTTAAGATTACAAGTTATGAATGACTCATGTTCCATATTATCATCACTATCATCATTTATATCGTATAGAATAGCTGATATAATACATGTAGAATCTATAGATCCATACCCATTATTCAAGTTTTTATATATGCGAATATTCGTTGTATCTTCCTTAATAGAAGCGTCATATTCATTAAATATAAACAATATCTGCATTACATGATCTATTTCCAGATGATGCTCCACCATCACTCCAATGTTTTATCCATCTACAATATAATTTTCCTTCATTTTGATAAATCCAGTTTGCATCATCATAACTACTACTAACATTTATTAGATCAAATCCTATCAATGTACCATTTAATTCATACCCTTTATCAGTAATATAAATATTACTAAGCTTCTTTATAGAAGCGTCAGATTCATTAAATATAAACAATATTTGCATAATGATTTTCAGTACCAGCTCCTGTACCACTACCATCACCATAATGTTTTATCCATCTGCAATATAATTTTCCTTTATTTTGATCAATCCAGTTTGCATCACTCCATACATCATCTAATATATCAAATCCTATCAATGTACCATTTAACGGATATCCATCTCTAGTAATATAAATATTACTAAGCTTCTTTATAGAAGCGTCAGATTATATATTTAAAATATTTATTTTCGCTTACATAATATAAAAGTGATAAGAAGGAATATATTCCTTCTTAGAAAGAATATTTTATTTGAGAGGTCTATTAAGGAGGACTACTATTATGGTTAGCAATATCAATCGTAGATTCAGAAATTTCATCACTGCCGATACATTGAGCTTCTATGCTATTATCTCTGCAGAACAGCATAACGTACATGATGTTCGTGTACGTTTTACCCGCAAGGGTAATAAATGGGCTAATGTATTAGCACATATGTTGGATACTGGCAAAGCAAAGTCTGGCAAGACCATGCGCCAGATTTATCGGTACTGTTGGGCCTGGATGAAGGACCGAGGATATGCCGGTGACTTCGATATGCCTTTGTTCAATACAAAGGCAAAGTATTCAGTTTATATGGATGATGATAATGGAATTATTTATGTGACGAATGTCAGTGCAAATAAGAGATATCCATTATCAATTAATGAAATGATGATCAAAGAAGAAAAGCTTTCTCATTTCAATCAAATAATTGAAGGCTATACCTATTAATAAAAATAGAAGGAGTGAAGAGTAAAATCTTCACTCCTTTTTTTTTTGAGAAAATAGACTAAAATTTAACTTTATAATAATTCACTATATATCAAGGAGGATATGATATTATGGCCAGTGTTAATAAGGTGAAGGTCGAAACAGATATATATGATATTTCACCGTCTCCTAGTGGTACACTTGATACAACTACTGCTAATAATAAATTTGAGTCTAGTGATGTTGCACAAGGAAGTGCAACATCTTGGACTAATGTTGATCCGTTGGCTGCTACTGAAACAAATAAGAGTATCTTTACTAAGATTACTCAGATGATCAAGAATGTAAGATACTTGTGTAATATTATTGGTACTGGCTTTTCTACATCTAATACTATTAAGAATCAAATCGATAGTAAAGCACCATCTAATCATACACATACTAAATCCAGTGTTGGACTTGGTAATGTTGATAATACAGCAGATAGTGAGAAAAATGTTAATTCTGCTAATTATCATAGTTTCACAAACACAGATGAACTTAATTTTACAGGTGGTCCAGGATCTCAGAGTAAAATTGCTTATATTGGTTATCGCAATGGAGAAATTTCAGGATATAAATTCTGTAATGGGGGGGGGAATGGTACATTAGTTCCTATTTACGCATCGTCATTTCAGGGAAAAGCTACAAGTGCCACTACTGCTGATAGTGCGTCAACATCCAACGGTGTAAAAGACTATAATGATGCTAATAAAACTATTAAGATTGGTTATGCTGGCAGTGGCTTGACTACTTCAAATTTAAATTTTATTGCAGGTTATACAGAAAATGGAACAAAAATTAAAGATGTTTCAAAAGATGTATTAAAACAATGGCTTGGAGCTACTAGTGCTACAGTAGATGGTACCACTGTAATATTTGGATAAATATTAAAACAAAATTCCCATAGGATTTTTATATCCTATGGGATTCTTTTATAATCTGACGCTTCTATTAAATCTATTCATAATATTAAAGTATCATCATCTGGGTATAAACTAAATGGTACTTTGATAAATGGATCGTTTAAAACAGATTATCCTAAAGATGGATTTATGCAACTTGTGCAAATGGATGGTGTAGTGTATATATTAAGAATGAGTACCTACTCAGATGGATCATTTTTTACATCTAAAGAGAATGGAACTATTCTAATTTTGCTATATTACTAATTTATAAATATCCGGTAGATAGATATATCTACCGGATAATCTTTTTCTAGATTAAATAAATGAATCTGACGCTTCTATAAAAAAGCTTAATAATATTTATATTACTGATAAAGGGTATGAATTAAATGGTACATTGATAGGATGTGATTTGCTAGATAGTCCAACTTGGATGTCTAATTATATTACAGCGTATCAGGTAAAAAATAAAATATATGCTACATATGGATATGATTGGGATAGTGGATTCGATTTTAAAAACTATGATAGCCATGCTAATATAATATATATTTAAATATAATGACGCTACTAAGAATTTTGGAAATTCATTTATTAAATCTATTACCTACGAAGGAACGTATACCACAGAAACTGTTCCTTCATATCAAATCAATGATTGGCTAAAAGAAAATTGTAGTTCCACTAATCCTATTAGAACAAGAATATCTAGATTATATGATATAGTATTTTTATTTGATATACCAGAAAGTTCTACTGATAAATATTTATGTGCACTTGAAATGTTATTTGGAAATTATAATGATCTTGGAGGATTTGTATTTGTAAAGAAAATCGCAAATACTTGGGAATCTGGACAATCTGGTTATCAAACTTCTTCTATGTATGACTATTTTACTGGTCCATATATAGAATATGGAGTTGCTCCTAAACCATTCGTGAAATATAGAGTAACTAATGATAATAATGCATATTATATAGATAGATATGTTGATATATCTGATAGTCAATATAGGAATAACAATATTTCTTATCAGATACTATATAGAAATGATGAACCGCATAAATATCTGGTATATGGAATAGATCTGGAAGATAATCTATCCAATTTATAATGATAAGATAAAATACAGTCTGACGCTTCTACTAAAATTAAATACATAGATATGTATATTCCAGAACTAAAAGCTTTTGAATATGGAACTGTAATATCTGCAATATGTAAAGATATAGGTCCTATATCTGGATTTCCATATGTATGCGTATACTACAATAGTAATTCACGATATGGAATCGCTACATTTAATATTGACGTAAACACAGATAATATTAGTTTAGCAAAATATGATGTAAGAATATTCTATATTTAATTTTTAATACCTCCTAAACAATATATTACAGAATATTTAGGAGGAATATTATGGACAAATCTGATTTTTATAAAATTCTTTGTTCATCTACACCTGAAGAAATTAATAACTTTATTTCTTCTAAAGGTAAGATTAAAAATGTAAATGCTATTACATTTTTAGATGATCAAACTTTACAAGATCTACATTCTAATACGGATTCGAATCAATCTAATTAAGTTATTAGCTCTTTTATATTTGCAGGAATGGTGGAATGGCAGACACGCTAGACTTAGGATCTAGTTCTTCGGAGTGAGGGTTCAAGTCCCTTTTCCTGCACCATGTAGAATTATCTCCCCTAATTCTACTCATAAGGGCTATTAGCTTAGTTGGTCAGAGCTTCTGGCTCATAACCGGATGGTCGTAGGTTCGAGTCCTACATGGCCCACCATTAGAGATTAAGATACCACACACGCTAACGCTATTTTAATCTCTTTTCTTTCTTGTGTATAGAGGGTGGAAGAAACACAAGATAGAGATTCAAGTTCATTTCTTTCTTTCTTCTTGAATCTCGAAGCGAGGTTCGATTCATTAGTTCCGCAACCTAATGATGGTGCAGTACGATTCTGCAGGGAATAAATAGTTTTGGTGCACTCCTTTCGATTTATTCCTAACGCTTAGATCCATTTGATCTAGCCTGCGTGCCTATTTGATCGGTTACGTAAAGATTCCTGACGGGAACTACGTTTAATTTGAAATACAATAGCCGCGTATAAAAATTGTATTTATTATTTCTTTCTTTCTGATCAATAGAATTAAATTATAAATGCAATGGAGGATTAGATGGCCCAAATAATGACTACTGGGAGAATGTAGTAAGTCTTGAAAGTATCTACCAAGACGGGAGAATATAATGTTGCTCATAGAACCATTCCTTTCGTAGGCTGGTCATTACTGCCACATTATGAATGGACATAGATACTCTTGTAAATTCTAAGGAGGCTAAGTTATACTTGTTACTACTGATCATAGTGGGTATAACTTTATTAATGTTGGCCGCAGATATAAAGAATTTACTGGATCTAATGTAAATCATCTAGCATTAGATTAAGAAAATAATTATGTATTTATATTGTGCGATATAAATATCTTAATTAAGATGAGCTGTGGGTATGAGATTTGAGATTAAGCAGTTGACCCTCTATACTACCATCTAAAGCATCCTTTTGGTAGTGAAGTTAGATGCCTTTTTCTGGTATTGGTTTTCGTAGGATAAAAGACTGTGCTCGGGCAGAACGAGCGGAATAACCTATACCCTCCTAACTAAGATTGTGGCGGACATTTATCAAGTTCGAGTCTTGAATCTTGGACAATAAGAATAATTCTATTTGAGAAAAAGAAAGAGAGATGACAGATCATGACAAGTGCATATGATATCATTAAAGATGTCAAAAGTAATGTCACACAGTGCTCTTCATCTAAAAAGGATGAGATTACTGTTATGCAGGCTATGATGAATGACACTAACTTTTCAGTTGATGTATATTCTAAGGGCGGCAAGGTTGATGAATACTATCCTTCTCGTGAGTTGAGAAAGGTAGTAACTAACGTAGTAGCTTCTACTACTCATATTCCTGTTAAGGAAGCTACTGAACTTGTTAATGCTTATGAATTCACTAGAGTAGATGCGGCTGCTATGGTGAATATGTCTAAGGAATTTGTTAATACTTATCTTCAGACTGGTAGAAAACTTCCTCTTGGAGGCCGTAAGAATTCTGATATTGAACTCATGTGGAAGAACATTGAAGATCGTACTACAGAAATTCCTATTAAATCTGAAACTGGTGAACGCTTGAATACGTTCATTCCCGCTCATGGTGGCATTAAGGCTATTAATCCTTGCCCTGAGTGGTTGAAATAAATTTTTAAGATTCTGGGGAAGGCCATTTTAGGTCTTCCCCGCTTCTTTTGTATAAACTCAACTTTAGTATAATACTTTTATATGTAAGGAGGTAATCAAGATGGCTAAGTCTAAAAACAAAGACAACAATAAAACTGGCCCTATTGCATATGCCAAAAATGTAGTAAAGTCTGCTAAGTATATTGCTGTTGAGACTGCCAAGGGTGTTAATCCTACACTTACTAGCTATATTGCTGATAATGCTTCTGCTGCAAAGGATATGTACAATGCAGCGAAGGATTATAAAGGAACTATTCGTAAGAAGCTAGAAGACTCTATTGGATCTAAAAATACCGATCAACTTGGGCAAATTAAGAAAGATATTTTTAGTGATCTGAAATCTGGTAAATTCTACAATCCTGAACGTGAAGCAGAGTCCATGAACAAACTAGCAGAATCTTGGGGAATGACTTCCTTTGATTTTGATATGGATGATGACTTCGATCTAGATTCTGATAGCGATGACAATACAGATAGCTCTACTGCATCTTCTAAATCTAATGATATAGATGTAGTTACTGGAGCTATCCATGGTCTTGGAAATCAGATTTCTTATCATCAGCTTATTACTGGTGAGGGAATTGCTGGTAAGATCGGTGGAGCTAATATCAAGAATACTAGAGCAATGATGACAAATAATAATAGACTCGCTGGAATGTTGAATAATTCCTTGTCTGTTATTAATACTTCTATTCTTGATCTTCATAAGGATCTAGTAGAGCCTCTCAATGGGCACATTCAGAATTCTACTAGTTTTTATCAGACAGCTACATCCGAGCTGGCTAAGCAAACTAGTTATTTGGAGACTATCACTAAACTACTAACAGATAGATTTACTCCCGTTGCTACTAGTAAAGGTAGTGGAATTAAAGAGACTCCTTGGGAAGCAGTTATGGGTGGAGATTTGCCGAATCTAGGTAACTGGATTAAGCATGCTAAGAATAAAGCAATGGAAGATTCTGGAATGGACTCCCTTGCTGCTATTATGAATCCTGAGATGCTGGAGACTTTACTAGGTGCTGGTATGCATTCTCCTATTGCATTGGCAATTACTATGGCTCTTACATCTAAGATTCAAAATGGTCCTACCGGTAAAGCTCTAGATAGAACTGTCAATATTTTTAGAGATGGTATGATGAAGATCGCTGGACAGATTCATAAAGCATCTAAAAATGATGGTATTCTAGGTACTATTGCTAGTTTCTTTGACATTACCCCTCATTTTAATCCTAAGATGAATTTCGGTAATTATAATAAGGGACGAGTAGATTGGACTGGTAAGGACTCTAAAGCACTGAGAGATGTTATTCCTACTTATCTGGCAAATATTGAAGCTTTGCTATCTGGCAGAGAAGCTAAAGTATTTAACTATGAAACTGGTAGATTTACATCTGCAAGTAAGGGATTTAATGAATTTAAGAAATCTAGACAGGCTAATATCGGTAATGCTTCTAAGGGCATGAAAGAAGAACTTCTTCAAGACTTTATTGATGAAGATAAAGAGAAGTATAAGAATGATGAAAACCATATTGCTTATACTAGAGAATCTAGAGCTGTTAGAAATCTATCAGATGATTATGATAAGATGATGTCTCTTATTACTCTAAATCATATTGACCCTTCTAAATTTGATTCTGCTCAGAGTATGCTTACTCTTCTTCGTCAAAGAGGATGGATTAATGATGATCCTACTAAGGGATTTATTTCCAACAAGAATGCTCGTGCTATTGCTAGACTTATTTTCAAGAAAAAGTCTGGTATTGGTAAAATGAATAATGCTATCTATTCTGGACAGATTGCAAATGCTAGATTTGTTGATACTATTAATGAAACTAATCCTATGTTTGCTGCAGTGGCAAATGGATCTGGTATGACTAATACTTACAAACTAAAAAGCAATCTAAATAAGAATAGTGCAGATGCTGTTACTATGGCACTTGATGATCATGGTAATAATATTTTCTTCTATCTGCAAGACTATTATAAGCAAATTAGAGTTATGGTAGACTCTATGTCTGCATCTAACTTTAATTTGTCTACTATCAAGAATGAAATTATTAGTAGATTTAATGGAGGATTTGGTAATACAGAAAACTCCACTGGAACTTCTGGTAATAGACGTCAGTCTAAGAAGAGAAAAGCATCTTCTAGAGCAAGTAGAGCAGCTGCTGCAGATGCTGGAGCTGGCAGCTCAGACTCTGGATTTAGATCTCTATATAATTTCAATTACGACGTTCCTAACAATATAGCTCCTGAGATTATTACTCCTGAAATGGCCGAAGCTTCTGCTGGAGCTTCGGAGAGAGAAGCTGCTATTGAAGATCCTGAAGGAAGAATGGTATATAATTCCTCTACTAAGCAATATGAAGCTCCTAAGGCTTCTTCTAGAGGATCTTTCTTAAAGCTTAAGGAAAAGGCAAACCATAGTGTTCTATCTATTATCATTGATAAATTCAATGATTTTATGGATAATACTCTCTTCGGTAATGCTCCTGCTGTATTTAAGCAGAAGATTGATGAAGAAGGTGGTCTGTTCGGATACCTGCAATCTTTGCCCAATAAGATTGCTACAGGCATACAGGATCTTCCTGATAAAATTGCAAATAAAACTAGTGAACTATGGAAGAAGTTCCAGGAATCTGATTTTGGCAAGAAATTCATGGAATCTTCTAAGAATATTATTTCTAGTTTCTTTAAAGATACCGAACAATATGCTGAAAGAAAAGCTCAGGGTACTTTAAAGTATCTATTTAAGAATACTAGATTTGATCTCGATAAGAAAGAAAAAGAAAACGAAGAGACAATTAATGGACCTATTGCTCTATTACCTCAACATGCTGAATCTTTAATTCCTGAAGATGCTAATCCTGAAGGATCTTATAGAGGTGGATTAGTTAATAAATCTGGAATGGTTTCTGTTTCTAAAGGCGAATTGATCATTCCTGCAAAATATAATCCTCTTTATAATGGTGGATTGTCTGATAAGCAGAGAGAACAGATTGAGCATAGAAACTATAGAAACTGGAAAAAGGCTGGCGGCAAGGGTAAGTTCTTTGGATTCTTTGCTGAAGGAGGCACTGTTGGAGAAGCGGATAATTCTCCGAATCTAACTGATGAGCAGGCTAATATTATTCTTAATGGATTTAAGAATAACAAGTCTACTGTAGATATTGCTAATGAAGCTGGAATTGATGAAAAAGTTATTCAAGACATGAGAGTTGAGTATGAGAAAGATAAACTCAATGCAAGTCTTGAATCTATGAAAAAGAGTTTCAAGAAATTTGCTAAAGTAGCATCTAAAGTTGGCAATGCCGTTAAGAATCAAGCAAAGAAAACTTCCGTGTATCAAACCATTGAGCATGGAGTTAAATATGGATATGAGAGAATAAAGCAAAATGCAGAATACATTTTTGGTGATTTTGATCTATACAAAAATATCAAGAAAACTGGAAATGAAGTTGTAAAGGCTGCTAAAGCTGATCTTCCTAAGGTTGCTGCTGGTGGTGCACTAGGTGCACTTGCAGGTGCTGCTCTAACTGGATCTGGATTGGGTCTAGTTGGTGGTATGGCCATTGGTGCTGGTAGCATTATTCTTAAGAATTCTGATACTCTATCTGAAGCACTGTTTGGTAAATTTGATGAAAATGATAAGCTAGTTAAGAAGGGAATCTTACCTCCTAAACTTTCTAAATTCATTACTGATAAACTTCCAGATGCTGCTAAAGCTGGTGCTATTGGTGCAACGCTTGGTACCTTTGGATTAGCTCCTGGAGGTATCATGGGAGGCTTTGTACTTGGAGCTGGACTTGATCTAGTTTCTAATACAAATGCTTTCCAAAACATTATGTTTGGACCTAAAGGTGCAGATGGAGAAAGACATGGTGGCATCGCTGGATCTATCAAGAATAGAGTTGTTGATCCTCTTATTGCATTTACTGAAAATGGAATGGAGAAGATCAAGAATTTCTTTACTACTAATTTTGTAGATCCTGTAAAGAGATTTGTTAATCCTCTAATAGACTATGTCAAGGGTAAAGCTAAGAGTATTGTAACAGATTTTATTGATAGTGCTAAAGATATTGTCAAGCGTACTATCGGTGAAAAGTTTGATATTCTATTTGGACCTCTTGTAAATATTGCTAAAGGATTAGGTAAAAAAGCCTTTGGGCTAGCAAAGGGTATAGTTACTACTCCTTTTAAAGCTCTTGGCGGTATTGGTGACGCTCTGCAAAGACACAATATCAATGCAGGCTATACTAGACTATCTGCTGAAGAACGTAAGTATTGGCGTGAAGAGCATAATAAGAATAAATTCTTTGGACTTAGTAGAAAAAAGAAGATTAAAGAATCTGCTCTTGATAAGTGGGAACTCAGTCTTGATGAGAATAAGAGAGGCGATCTCATTAGAGAAGCAAATGATTATCTTAATTCTCCTACTGAGTTAAAGAATCAGAAGCATAAAGCTCGTCAGGAATTAAGAGATAAGATCACTGCTTCTATGCCTAATGCTGGACTTGGTGAAGATCATGCACTAGGTAAAAAACTCAATAGACTGATGAATAGTGAAGACGTTGTAAAAAATAATGACTACACTAAAGTCAGAAAATTTGTCGAAGGACTGAATATCAGTGATGAAGACAAAGAGAAACTTAAGAAGTCTATTATTGATACAACTGCTAAAACAACTAAAATTACTGATAAGATTGCTAATTTTGATGTCAATAAAGAGCAATTCTTTAGAGAACAAGGTCTAGATATCAATAACATGTCTAGCAAAGAACTCAGAAGAATGAGAAATCAGCTAGGTATTGATGTCAAGAATGAAGATGAGAAAGAAAAAGCTAAGTCTGAGGATAGACTCAAAGAGCTCAAAGAAAAAGATGAAAAGGCTAAGAAGCTAGCAGAAGAAAAGCGTATGAATATGATTGGAAATATTGTCGATTATGTTTCCATTATCGCTGGATACGTTGAAACTCTAATGGGTAAGACTAAATCTTCTGTTACTGGAAAGCCTTTTGAATCTCCTAGTGAGAATTTTGAGACCTCTCTAATGACTAATGAACAGGCTAAAGCTACTGAACGATTAGGCGGAGTAGGAAGGCCTAGTGCACCTGCAAAAGGTGGTGGCAATCTTATTGGAGAAGATTCTCAAGATGATGAGCAAGGAATTATTACTAAGATAGATGCAGACGGCAATCCTATGCAATATATGTGTAATGCTAAGGGAGAGCTTGTTCTTAATACTGCCGATGCTGCTACCAAAACTGCATCTGAAGAAAAGAAAAAGTCTAATGAACTAAGAGATAGATTCTATGGAATGTGGGTCAATGGAGGAATTCTCGGAAAACTCAAAGATCTACTATCTCCTAAGCAGGAAAAAGAAAAGAAGAAAACTTTACTGGATACTATTAAGGAGAAACTAGCTGATGCTGCAGGTGCAGTTGGTGGAGCAGTTTCGAATTTCTTAGGATCTAGTATTGGAAATTCTCTTACATCTTTCCTTGGATCTCTAGGTAAAGATATTATCACTAATCTTCCTTCTATTCTAGGAACTGCTGCTACAGTAGCTGGTGCTGTTTACCTTGGTAAGAATGCTGCTGGTACAAATAACGATTCCGGAATGCGTAAGGGAATGGATCCTGAAAAACGTAAGAAGGAAGTAGAGAATTCCAGTCTCTTTAACAAATTCACTCTTGGTGTAGATTCTCTAGAAACTAGAATTAGTGGCAAAAAGATGACCACCTATGATCAAGATGATCATGTAAGTGAATTCTTCACTTCTAAGTGGAAAAAGAGAATTGGAAAGAATGTTCTCATGAGCTTTAATCCTGAAACAGCTGCATCTGCTACTGCTGCTTCTAAGCTTATTAGTAAGATTCCTATTGTAGGAAAGACTTTTGGTAAACCTCTAGAAGCTGGTGCTAATGCTGCATCCATTGTTGGTAAAGCAGGAAAAGCTCTAACAGGTAATTTCTCTATCATTGATCCCGATAAGGCATCCACTGCTGATAAGGGCCTAGAACTAGTTTCTAAGATTTCTAGTAAGGTTCTTGGTTCTGTTAAACAGATTCTAAAACTTGTATCTAAGAAACTTGGAAATTCTGGAGAATGGGTAGATTCTGCTGCTGAGAGTATTTCTACTGCTTTGGGCAAAGCTGGATCTAAAGTATCTGGAGCATTGTCTAAGCTTACTGGCGTTATCTATATTGCACAAATTGCACTTGCTGTTGAAGATGGCTTTGAAGATGCAAGAGCTATGAGCATCTTGGGTATCATTGAAAAGCCTTCTCTTGGTGAAAAGTGTCTAGCTGCTGCATGCAATGGTATTAACTATGCTATTCCTGGTATTGGTGGTATTATTGGTACTTCCACTATCTTCAATATTGTATTTAATGTCCTTTCTAAGTTTATTAAGTTCGGCACTCTTGCTACTAAGAGAGCTGAAGCTCAAGAGACTGTTAAGCAATATAATGAGGAAACTGGTCATACATACAATGTAGAAGAGTACATCTACAATGTATTGAATATGAGCACTACTCAAGATAAGGTTAAGTCTTGGGCAAAGAATACTGTAAGTTCTGTTAAGAACACAATTACAGATATCAAAGAAGGTAAACTTACTGTTGGACAAGCAGCAGCAAAGGCAGGTAAAGGTATTGTAAATGCTGGAAAATCTGCTGGACATTGGATTGCCGGTGTTGGTAAATCTGCAGTTAATGCTCTTGATAGCACTAAGATAGGGCACAAAGTAGTTTCTGGAGTTAAGATAGTTGCTAAAGCTGCTGGAGAGAAAGTCTCTGGTGCTGTTGATGTAGTTAAGGATGCTGTATCTGCATTTAATAGAATGCAAGAGAAGTTGAATGCTACATTTAAGAGTAAAGATACTACATTTGCTGACATGGTAAAAACTCATGTGGATATTGATGAAAATAATCCTCTTGCTGGATTTACCAAGGGCATAGGCGAAGTATCTAAGATTGTTATGATTCCTGCTCTTTATGTTGGTGGCATAGCGAAAAAACTATATAATGGTATTTTGAAGCCTACTGCTCAATCTCTGCTGCAAGCTGGTACTGATACTCTTGAAACTTTGAAATCCGATGGACAACTTGCACTACAAGGAGATCTGATTGGACTCTGGAAGAATTCTGCTACTGCAAGTCAAGATAACGATATGTGGTTCATTCCTGGAATGGCTAATATCGGAGCTAAGGTTGCACTTACTGGGCCTACTATGATATTCGGAGCTGCTAAGCAAGTTTGGGGAGTCATTAAGGGAATCGGTAATGGAATTAAAGCTGGTATTGACCTTTTAGGTGGTAGCTTTAATGCAGCTAAAGATTATTGTGCTAATGGTGACCTAGGAGGCTTGTGGGCCAAGACAGATTCCGATAAGGATGTAGAAGGTCAAACTAATCTAGGATCTATGCTATCTGCAACTTCTGATTCTATCATGAAGGTTGCATTGACTATACCTACTGGTTTAAACTGGGTTGGTAGGAAACTCGGTAACCTGTTTAGTAATATTGCTGCTGCGATGCCCGATTTAGGTTCGATGGTTGATGATCTTTGGTCTTTCACAGATCCTAGTAAGAGCATGGATGATTTCTCTAAGACTGTTGATTCTTATAAGTCTAAAGACTCTGGTGTATTTAGTATTATTGGCAATGGTATAGCTTCTATTGTTGGTGGTATTATGCATCTAGCAGTTGGTTTCTTGAAACCCTTTATCTACATCGGATCTAAACTGTCGAGTGCTGTTAAATCCGTTGCAGGTTGGGCAAACAAAGGACTAACTGCAATTAAGAATTGGCTAAATGGAGACGATGATGATTCTAAAGAAGCATCTGGATCTGGCTCTGGAATTCATACTGAGCAAAAGGGTAACTATACTAAGTTTGGCAATAGTACAATTGATGCAGATGGATGTGGTCCTGCTGTAGCTTCTACTGTTCTTAAAGCTTGGGGCAAGAAGTCCAATATTTACAGTGCTGCAAAGTATGCTGAAAAGATGGGCTATGTAGCCGGAAGTTCTAAGGTAGTAGATAGAGGTACTAAGGCATCTTACTTTGGAGATATATTCAGTAAGAATGGAATTAGTACTAGATATACAGATAATCAATCTGATATTAATTCCGCTATTGCATCTGGTAATCCTACTGTCTTGCTTGGTGAAGATTCTCAGAATACCTCCAAGTCTAATAGTCCGTTTGGACCTAATCCTCATTATGTCGTAGCACGTGGTGAAGATAGCAAGGGAAATGTTATTGTTGATGATCCTGAACTGAAGGGAACTGCACTTTATAAGAAGAGCATTCTTAAGAATGTTAAACTTGGTGCTGTTACCGGTGGTGCATCTGGAGCAACTGATATTATTAATACTGGACTAAATGCTGGATTTAATGCTATGGCTAATACTTCTAGTGGACCTATGTCTAGTATTATTAAGACAATCTTCAGTGGATTCAATTCCTCTTCTACTGATACTTCTGGAGATTCCTATGGAGATAGTAGCGCAGGATATGTTTACTCTGGAGATTCTCCGTTCCCCATTGTTACATCTAAGCCTAGTGCTGGTGATCCTTATATTTCTTATTACAATAACTCTAGCCATGGTGGACAAAGTACTTGTATTAATGGATCTCCTATGGACCCTGTATGCAATGTTTTGTCTAACTGTGTTGGTTGGGTTTGTGGACGCTTTAATCATATATATAGCGTACTATCTGGTGATAAAACCATGAAGTACAAGGCATATCACTGTAATGCTGGCGATATGTATGAAAAGGCTGCTTCTTTCGGTCTTAAAACTGGTTCTACTCCTCAAGCTGGTGCTATCATGGTTTGGGGTAAACAAGGTGGAGCTGGTCACGTTGCTATTGTAGAAAAGGTTATATCTAGTGATGAAGTCATGACCTCTGAATCTGGATATAATTCTTATGCATTTAAAAACAAGACTCGTAAGAAGGGTAATGGAAATTGGGGATCTAATTCTCCTTATTACTTCAAGGGATTTGTTTATAATCCTGCTGTTCAAGATTACTATGCTACTCATTCTACTTCTGGTTCTACTAGTGAGAATGCTAAAACTATCTGGCAGAGACTTAAGACTAAGGGAATGTCTGAAAATGGTATTGCTGGTCTTATGGGATGCTGGAAGAATGAATCGAATTTTAACCCCATTAATTTGGAGAATAAGTTTGAGAAGAAGTATGGTAACGATCAACAATACACTCAGTACGTTGATACAAATAATAAATGGCCTGATTCTCCTAATGATCACGTCGGATATGGTTTGGCTCAATGGACCGGTGCAAATGGAAATGCTACCTCTGGTAACCGTAAGCATAATCTACTTGCATACGCTAAGAGTAAAGGAACATCTGTTGGTGATCTGAATACTCAGGTTGATTTTGCTTATGATGAGGTCAAGAATAATTATCCTAAGGCTTATAGTGCATTGATGAGTGCTTCTAATCCTTCGGATGGTGCTGCAGCAGCTCTTGGACTTTATGAAATGCCTGGGTGGGGTGTTGATAGAGCTAAGAGAGATACTAAGTATTACCCGAAACGTAATCAAGCTGCAAATGAGCTTTACAACTCTCTGCATGGAACTGCTACTCTTACCGGTACGATTGGTGGTTCTGGTAGTGCACTTGATACATTGGATAAAGAAGCTCAAGCAATTGAAGCTTCTAGAAGAAACTCTATATCTAAGAAGCCTATTCCTGTTTCTTATGACTTTACTAAGTCTAAGAATACAGCAAAGAAATTCTCTATTAAGAAGAAAGCAATTTCTAGAGGTTCTGCATCTGATATACCTGAGAATCAAGACATCAATACTTCCTCTATGAGTAATGATGAACTTATGCAGGCTATTATACAGTATCTACAGCAAATTGCTAATAATACTTCCAATAATAATACTCTACCTGCAATTCAAAGTATCTTGAGTGGAATTATCTCGAATATGGGTAGCCTTGCTCAACTAGCAACTTCTGCTGCTTCTAATGGTGGAAATCTATCTGATAAAGCTGCTCAAATGAAAGATAATATCGAACAAGAACTGAATGCAATGAGATCTAAAATGGAAGCATTAGCATCTACTCCGTAAATATTTAATGGGAGTTGGGTGTAATAGCCCAACTCCCTATTAATATTTTATCTGAAAGGAGAATAATATTATGGCAGTCGTAAGCACAGTTGGTGGAACACTAGAAGTGCCTGAATTCACAGAAGATGAAAGAGCTGGAATGTCGGCTAATGAACTTGCAGAAACTGAAAAGTTTCTTGGAGATATTCAGAAAACTACCCAACAACCTAATTTCCATTCTATGTCTACTAATATTGCTGGTATATTTGGAATGCCTTACCAGTTTTCTGATTATGTAGATCCTTGTATTAAGCTAAATGGAAAAGATACTCATATTGGGCGTAAATTCAATGAGAAAATATTTTCCATTATGCCTATTCTATTCTTGACTCCTGGTGAACCTAAATTTATGGCTGATTATGGAAATAAAAAATATAAAGCTGTAAAGCAACAGACAGCTGCTAGACTTGCTGGTATGCTAGATGATCCTGGAGATGATGAGTCTAATGAATATGATGAAGGAAGATATTATTCTTTTGAATCCAACTTTCAAGAATATAAGAAGTATGCTAATGTTTCTCTAAGAGCATTAGCTCTATATATGGGAATTGATAAAGTTAGAATACCTGTTCCTGGAGGAAATAAAACTGTTACATTAGGAAAGCTTAATATAGAAGATTTTCTTAATAGTAGCTTTGCAAAACTATTTGGATCTCAAGTAACAGTTCCTTTTTTCCTTGATGCAGAGACTGCTATAAGTGAATCCTTCTCTAATGGAACTACTGAATCTGCACTTTCTCAAACTGTAAATCAATTTTCTCAGAATGCTAGAGAAATTCAATTTATTATGGGATCTAAAGACTTTGGTGGATTAATGGGAAATGTTCAAGATGCAGTTACAGATGTTTCTCAAGCAGTTACTGGAGCAATGTCTGGTATTAGTGATGCTCTTATGGGAAAGAATATGATCAGTAGAGTTGCTGGAGAATTGACTACTATTGTTACTGGTGGTAAAATAATTTTTCCTGAGATCTGGTCAGATTCTGATTATGATAGATCTTATGATATTAATATTAAACTTAGATCTCCTGACCCTGATCCTGTAAGTATATTTCTTAATGTTTATATGCCTATAGTTCTTTTGATCTCTATGACAGCTCCTAGGCAGATTGGAAATAGCTCTAATTCTTATGAAGCACCTTTCATTGTAAGAGCTACTTATAAATCTATCTTTAGTTGTGATATGGGAATTATTACTAGCCTATCTATTAACAAAGGTGGATCTGGTAACTGGAACTCTATGGGTATGCCTACATCTGCAGATGTAACTATTAGCCTAAAAGATCTCTATGGATCTATGCAAATTTCTAAGAGAATGGGTCTATTGACAAATACTGCTCAGATGGATTATCTTGCTACAATGGCTGGTGTAGATCTTAATGAATTTGAACCTACACGGCAAATTAGACTTGCATCTCAAATCATTGGTAATACATTTAATGATTGGGGTGATTATGCATGGGGCGGTATTAAAGCAACAGCAAATAAAGCTGGTGGTAAAATATTCTCTAGGTTTACAGACACAAGATATTTGACATAAATAATTTCCAGAAGGTATTTAATACCTTCTGGATTTTTAATTTAATATTGGAAATAAATGGATATTATAAAAATGAATATAAAGGAGGATATTCAAATAAATATGAATAATTCGTTTTAGATCAATTATATAATAAAGGAGTTTGTATATGGATTATAATAGACCCGGTAAGCATAATCTTGAAGATTTATATTATTCACTTGATGTTTATTGCTCTGATAATTTTTATCTATTTGATAATGTACCAAGTGTAATAAAAGTATATGGAATGGAGGGATTTGTAGATCCGCATATTCATATTTGTACAGATGGCCGTCCAGATATATGCGTTAAGCTTTATATAAATGAATATTTTGGAAGGCCAACTACGATTTTAAATGCAAATCAATGTAGTATCTTAAATGAGTTTATTAATATCCATTGGGATGAATTAATAGATGCATGGGATTCTAGTGATGGCAATATTGTATATTCTAAATGGGAAAGTGTGAACACCTGTCCAAATTATCTATATATAGAATTAGATAAAAAGTTTAGCATTTCCATTTCTGATACAATTGATTTGCCATTTGGAATTGGGCATTTTAGTATTATTAATTCTAACCTTGATGGAATTTGTGCATCTATTGATGTTTCTGGATATAATACAATTTATATCGGTTTGATATCTAGAATTGCTATTATCAAGGATAATAAAATTGATAAATCATTTAGAAGTGAGATTTATGATGCAATTAATAATAAAATTAGGTGGAGAGCTCCAATAAGTAATCCATATCTATATTTGTATCAATATCTTATAATGCATTCAATGCATATTGGCATGAATGTAGGAAATGATTATCGAAAGTATTATTACGATAATAAAAAGATTAAAATTATATATTAAGGAGAATTTTTATCATGGCTATATTTACTGAAGATTATTGCAATGAGTATCTAAATAATAAGCCTATTGTAATTGGCACGATTAGAATTCCAATTGAAGAAGCTATTACTGAAGATAAAATAAACAATCCTAAGAAATTTTCACCATTGGAATCTTTTACCTGGATATGATGATCTAGTGATTAAGGTTTGGCCAAATGATGATGGAAATATTCCTCATTTCCATGTGGAAAGATCTAATAAGTCTCATGATTGTGCAATAATGATTATGGATAATCAATACTTTTCTCATGGAATTCATGATGCTGAACTTTCAGGAAAAGGTCCCAAAATTTTGAATAAATGGTTGATGCAAGTTAGGAATGGAAAGACTCCATGGGATGCAATTAAAGAGGCATGGCAAAAGTCTAATGCGAGAAATGGTAAAATTCCTGATGATTGGCCTCAGCCTGATTATTCTTATATTAAGCCTTATAAAGGTTAAATAATGTATAAGAAGGAGTAGGATAATAGTATCTTACTCCTTTTTATTTTTTTTTATTTTTAAATTAGCGATAACGGTACAATAAAGAATTTCTGAAAGGAGGTGTGCTTCTTTTGAGTAAATCTAGAAAAGAAAAATCAGAAGAATATGATCAGAAATATGGATGTATTCCAAGAGATAACGAAGAACGATTAGCTTGGCTAATTGATCAATTCAAATTATCTCCAGCAAGAATGAATGATATTATTGAGAAGAAAAGAAATATGGAAACTTTTCTTCAATATTATGAATATAAACTCATTCTATATGAAGATCCAGAAGGTGCTAAGAGACCTAGATTTAGATTAGTAAATAGAAAGAATTATATGAACGTAGCAATTCAAGCAAAAGATTTCGTTCATGTATATTCTCCTAATGCTGCAGATGATCATAGATTTATGCATAGATTAGTAGATCAAGAGTTAATTCAGTTAAATGGGCTCATTTCTACACCTATGCAAGTATCAATAAACACATTTTCGCGTACACCGTCTTATTTCAATCAAGCAGATACTATACTTGCCGAAATTGGTCTTCATAGACCAATGCAGAAGCCAGACGTAGACAATATTGAGAAAAAATATTATGATGCATTTAATTATAATATTTGGCTAGATGATAGTCTTATTATAGATGCAGATATACATAAATATTATTCAGTATTGCCAAGACTTGAAATATATATTCGATATTTAAATTATATTACCAATGCTTATCAATATAATCAGATAATCAATAGAAAAGATTATAAACCTGAATTTGGTGTAAGTTATCTAGATAGCATGGGTAATCCAGTATAGGAGTGAATTATAATGGCTATTCCTTTTAGTAAAAGTGCTCTCAGAAATGAAAAAGATAAAATGGCTAAAGAACTATATGAACAGAAGAAAACGACTATAAACAATAATACTTATGATGAGAATACATCTTCTAGTGGAACATCTACTGAATTTAAATTTAGAAAGAATCTAGTAGATGAAGATAAATCTACTGATCTATCTAAGAATATTCAGTGTGCTAAAGCAGACAAAGGTAAGTTACATATTTCTTTGGTTCCTATGACTATTATCAAGGATATTGCAGCTATTCGTGAGTATGGTGAAGAAAAGTATCATGCTCCTAATAACTGGGTTCTAGTAGATAAACAAAGATATGTAGATGCAATGTGGAGGCATCTAATTGCATATCAAGAGGGAGAAGAATATGATAAAGAGTCTGGTCTTCCCCATCTCTGGCATGCTGCTTGCAATATGGCATTTATCCTTGAAATGGAATCTCCTGATTGGGATGTCCGTAAACAACAGCTAATTGCATCTGATCCTAAGCTACAGGAACAGCTGAAGAAATATATGGAGGATAATAAGTAAATGAACGCAACTTATACTGATGAGATTACTAGTATGATTAGTAATCTTCGAAATAGCATTTATAACTCTGATGCTTTTATTCAGAATACTATTAATAAGCTAAATGCTTCTGGATATAATCCTGTATTTAGCTATGATCCTGCTGGTGGTATTAATATCCTGATTACTATTGATGGCTTTAATATTAATGCTATTAATGAGTATATCATTGAAATTAAATCTGCTATCTATTCTGCTATTCGAACTGTTAATCCTGATATGACTATTACTAATGATATTCTTAGTATTCTATTCAATATAATCTATGCAGGAAATAATACACTAATGGTGAAACTATGAAACTTATTGCATCTAAAGGTTCTAAAACTAAAGCATTCCATTATTCATATTGCAAATGTGCTAAGAATATTAAGAGTAGTAATATTATAGAATTTAACAGTATTGATGAAGCAGAAGAACAAGGATATTATCAATGCCCTATATGCTCTAGAATTATTGTAAAATATAATGAAGATAGAGTAAATATAGATAATTATTTATGCTCTCATTATCTGAAGATGTATATTGAAGGTGGATCGATGTACATTGATAATGTATTTTCTTCTTGGAAAATATGTGCAAGACCTAAAGCAATGGATCTTATGCTATATCATGCAAATACTGAAAATTATGGTGAGCTACCAATTAAGAATGGCCATCTAATTCATCATTATCATATTCAGAAATATCGTGGTAAATCTGATATTCTGAGTATGCTAAAATATATTGTATCTCATGATAAGTATAAGGTAAAAGTTTTAAATGATTTTAGAAGACTTCCTTGCCATACTTATAAACAGAGACTCATTCATGATGCAGAGATGAGAAAGTCTCGTAAAATACAAGAAGTATACAAGAGAAACTTTATTCTTAAAGTAAAGCTAGAATCTGATTAATAAAAATAGGAGTAGATCATTACGATCTACTCCTTTTATTTTATTTCAAATAGATATTATAAAATTGATAAGAATGAAATCTCTTATCAAAAAAAAATATTAAAAAGAAAGAAGAGAATTATTATGAGTGAAAAGAGAAAGAGACTAAACTTAAATGATTTTATGAATAAGAAATATGGATCATTAACAATTATTGGTATTGTAAAAGCCAATAAAAATGTTAGAAACTCAAAAGTACGAGTTAGATGTGATTGTGGAAAAGAATCTGATAAAACATTATCTACCGTATTATTATCTCTATCTGCATGCTCAAAATCGTGTGACTTATATGGTGTTGAGCATGTAAAGAAAACTGTAGATAAATATATCAATAAGAAATATGGCCATCTAACTATAAAATCATATGTTGGAAGAAAAACCATGTATATCAATAATAATCATTGGCATCGTAGACCTATTGTAAGATGTGAATGTGATTGTGGTAGAACTGTAGACCTTGATATTTATTTAGTTACTATGGGAGATGCTGTATCATGCGGACAATGCAATCTTGCAAAATGTAAGCATGAGGAGACTTTAGGTCAAAATCCTATCGGATGTAGATTAAATGCAATGTATCATTATGCTAAACGGTCAAAATCCCTTACAGAAGATCAATTATCAAAAGAGTGGTTTAATGATGATGATCCTATTCCGGCTGTTCATAACTTTATGAGTTATTGCAGGCCATTATATGAAAAATGTATAAATGATGGTACCAATTCTAGATTTACATATATTCATAGAATAGATATCAATAAACCACTTGGACCTGGCAATATTTATTTTGATCATAATAAATATAATATCCATTATTCTGGTAAAGTGTATTACTAAATAAAAAGAAAGAAGAGAAATAGTATTATGAGTAAACTAGATCTAAGTGATTTTATGGGCAAAAAGTACAGGCATTTAACAATTATTGGAATTGTAGAGCCAAATACAGCTGATACTAGACAATCAAAAGTAAAAGTTAAATGCGATTGCGGGAGAGAATCTATTAAAACATTAAATAATGTATTACGCTTACCTAGTGGATGCTCAAAAGGATGTGAAATGTCTATTGCTAATCAAAATATAAAAATGTTAGATAAATACATTAATAAGAAATACAATCATTTAACAATAAAATCGTATGTAGGAAGAATAAAAGATCCTTCTTACTATGATGGTGGTGCTAAAAAATATATTGTAAGGTGTGAATGTGATTGTGGACGGATGATAGATCTTAGACTGAATGATGTCATTTATGGACGTAAACCTACATGTGGGCAATGTAATCTTTCAATGGTAATGCACGAAGTATTTATTAATAAAGATAGCGATCCCGTTGCAGTAAGATTATATAATATATATCATCGTATGGCTAATCATGCTCGCACTTCAGCAGAATTTCTCTCTGATGAATGGTTTAATGATGATGATCCTATTCCGGCTATTCATAACTTTATGAATTATTGTAAACCA